>MDTA01187268.1_pt1 | contig 10158 bp, 9 predicted proteins | sample 811151 | NCBI WGS metagenome assembly MDTA01 (sample SAMN05326648, study PRJNA326480) | marine metagenome | isolation source: seawater | place: Indian Ocean: South | collected 2010 | reverse complement strand
TGATTCTTGGCGTTCAAAACCAAATGTTCAATTTTATTTCTTTTTAATAAATCAGAATAATGTTCGCTTTTGTTAATACTCGATGTAAAAACTAATATTGGTTGTCCTTTTTTATTAATTTCAATAATACGTTTGATTATTGCTTCATCTTTTTCTTTTTGAGTTCTAAAAATTTGGTCGTTCAAATCTTTTCTTATCATTTTCTTATTTGTCGGAATAGAAACTACATTTAAATTATAAATTTCAAAAAATTCTTCTGATTCAGTAGCTGCTGTTCCAGTACAGCCACATAATTTACTATATAGCTTAAAATAATTTTGATAGGTTATAGAAGCCAAGGTCTGATTTTCAGATTGCACATCCAATCCCTCTTTAGCCTCTAAACTTTGATGTAATCCGTCTCCAAATCTCCTTCCAGGAAGCTGACGACCAGTCTGTTCATCTATGATGATTATTTGTTTGTCTTTGACAATATAATCCTTTCCATTTAAAAATAAATAATTTGCTTTTAATGCTTGATTGACATAATGAACTAAACTAATATTTTCTGGATCATAAAAATTATTGTTTTTTAAAATACCTGCACTTAAAAATATATTCTCAACTTTATCAACACCTTTCTCGGTTAATAAAATATTTTTATCTTTTTCATCAATTTCAAAATCGTCATCCTTTAATTTTTTAATAAGTTTATTCACTGTGGTATACTGATTTGCCTTATCCTCTGATTGTCCACTTATTATTAAAGGTGTTCTAGCTTCATCTATAAGACATGAATCTATTTCATCTACAATTGCAAAATGATGTCCTCTTTGAACCATATTTTCGGAAGAAAATTTCATATTATCTCTAAGGTAGTCAAAACCAAGTTCACTATTCGTGGCATAAGTAATATCGCAATTATAATTCTTACGCCTTTCTTCATCAGACTGTCCTGAGTTAATATACCCACATGTCATGCCCAAATAATCAAAAATCTTGCCCATATTTTCGCAGTCTCTTTTGGCCAAGTAATCATTTACAGTTACTATATGAACTCCCTTTTTTTCTAATGCATTTAAATAGGCCGCGAGTGCTATAGTTAAAGTTTTTCCCTCACCAGTTTTCATTTCAGCTATTTTGGCATCATGCAACACAACTCCCCCTACTATCTGTACATCAAAATGTCTTTCATTATATATTCTTTTTGAACTTTCTCTGACTAGTGCATAGGCTTCTGGGAGTATCTCATTAAGCGATTTGCCTTCACTTAGTTTCTTTATTAACATCTTTGTTTTATCTTTGAATTGATCTTGACTAAGACCTGAAATCTCTTTTTCTAGAGTATTAACTTTAAGAACAATTTTATCAATTTTATCTAGTTCTTTTTGATTATTTGACCTTATAAATTTACCAAAAAATTTTAGTGGATTTAACATTATTTAATAATTTGATGTATAATTATTCATCACTATTTAATATAGTGATAATCATAAAAAATTAAATAGTATGAGTATAAAGATAAGCAATTTCTTTAATTATCAAAATAATAACTCTAAAATCGGAGATTTTCAGGATCTTGAGCATATTGACGGAGTATCTATCTCCGCTACAAGCGCAAACCTATATAATGTAAAAAGAGATGATGTGGTGATGTTTTATTTTAGAAAAGGCGCTACATATGCCGCTGTATACACACAATCAAAAATAATTTCAGAAAATATTAAGTGGAATCAAAAAATTAAAACTAAAAAAATTAAAGGAATAGTTATCAATACTAGAAATGCAAATGCTTTTACGGGAAATGAGGGTTTTAAGAGTTTAAAAGTTATTGCTGAAAATTTAGCCAATGGTTTGAGCGCTAAACAAAAAATTGACGAGGAGCAACCTGTAAGAATTAAACCAAACGAACTACTTTTCGCATGTACAGGAACTATTGGCGAGCGTTTTCCTCTTGAAAAAATTATTGATTGTATACCATCATTAATAAAAAATTTAAAATATACTCAAAATAAATATCTTTGGATAAAAGCCTCAATGGGTATTTTGACTACTGATACAAAGCCAAAAATGGCGATGGAGGAATGTAAAATAGGCAATACTACTATTAAAATATATGGAATAGCTAAAGGTTCAGGCATGATTTATCCCAATATGGCCACAACATTAGGATTTATTTTTACAGATGCTAAGTTATCCTCATCTATTCTAAAGAAAGTATTGAAAAAAGGTATAGTGAATTCCTTCAATGCTATCTCATGTGACGGAGATACAAGCACTAATGATATGGTTACTATTTTTGCAACTGGTGAAGCAAAAAATTCAGAGATTAAAAATGTTAAAGATCAGAAATTAAACGAATTTCAAAAAAAAGTTGATATTGTAATGCTAAACCTTGCTAAAAGTGTTGTAGCAGACGGAGAGGGAGCGTCAAAATTTGTAACGATATCAGTTTTAAATTGCAAAAATGACGATGATGCAAAGAAAATTGCCTTCTCAGTTGCTAACTCATCGTTAGTGAAAACAGCTATTAATGGCGAAGATCCAAATTGGGGTAGGATTATAATGGCTATAGGAAAAACAAATTCCAAATTAAATTTAAAAAAGTTAAAATTAATGTTAGGTAATGTTAAAATAATTGAGAATGGTGAGTTATATTCAAAATACAATGAACAAGAGGCATCAGAGTATATGAAAAACGAGAAAATAGATATTTCTATAGATTTGGATATGGGAAATAAAAATTTTACTGCGTATACAATGGATCTAAGTAAAGATTATATTGATATAAACTCTGATTACAGATCTTAGATAATTGAAATTTTTTAATTAAATACTAAATATAAATTATGATAAAGTACAAATTAAAATGTGCAGATTGTTTTAAAGCTTTTGATAGTTGGTTTAGTACATCTAAAGAATTTGATAGAATTAGAAAGTTAAAATTATTAATTTGCAACTTTTGTAAATCTAAAAATGTTGATAAAACAATAATGTCTCCTAATTTGAAATCAAAAAGTAGCAATGAATTAAATATTAATATAAAAAAAAATTTTAAAGAGCTAAAAAGGGAAATTAGAAACTATCAAAATTTTGTAAAAAAAAACTTTAGGTATGTAGGAGATAACTTTGCTTATGAAGCAAGGTCAATTCATTATTCAAAAAAAAAGAGTGATAAAGGTATATTTGGTAGAGCTAAAATAAATGAAATTAAAGAATTAAAAGAGGAAGGTATTAAAACACAACTAATTCCTTGGTTTAAAGATAAAGAGAATTAGATTTTTATGAAATTGGATATGTAATTCACTGAGCTATCTTTGCTTAATTTCCAATTGTTTAAGAATAGATCTATCTTAACACCATCTAGCCTGTTAAATTTTAAAGAATTTTTTTTAGCTAATATTTTCAATTCATCTGGTTTTACAAATTTATCCCAATCATGAGTTCCAATAGGTAGCCATTTCAAAATATATTCAGCCCCTATTATTGCAAAAAGATAAGATTTTAATGTCTTATTAATTGTAGCAACATACATTAAACCATCTTTTTTTAAAAATTTAGAAGTCTGGTTTAAAAATAAATTCAGATCTTGCACATGTTCAACAATTTCCATATTTAATATAACATCAAATTTAATAGTGGATTTAAACTTTTCAGGCGTTGTACAAAAATATTTAATTTTCAAATCTCCTTTTTGTAAATGTTTTTTTGCAACCTCTATATTATTTTTTGAAGCATCTATTCCAATTACATTAGCACCAAGTCTAGATAAGGGCTCGGTTAACAAACCCCCTCCACAACCAACATCAAGAATATTTAAACCCTTTAAAGGTTTATTTTTTTTATTAATTTTAAAATGTGAAATAGTATTGTCGATTATGTATTTAATTCTTACAGGGTTGAATTTATGTAATGGCTTAAATTTACCTTTTGGATCCCACCATTCGTCCGACATTCTTGAAAATTTATCGATTTCTTCTTTTATTAACGTTGAATTATTCATTCTTGTTGACATAATAATTTAGATGTATTTTAAGAGATTATTTAGAGTTAATTATAGAATTTATCAATGAAAATCGTCGTTTTAAAATTTGGAGGCACATCAGTTGGTTCAATAGATAGAATAAAAAAAGTTGTTAAAATTATCAGCGCTTATAAAAAAAAAAGATACAATGTAGTAGTAGTATCTTCTGCCATGAGTGGATACACAAACGATCTAATAAAAAAGTCAGAAAAAATTGCTGAAAACTTTAAAAAAATCGAGTACGACACCTTGGTTTCTGCTGGGGAGCAAATTTCATGTTCTTTAATAGCAGGAAGACTAAATCACATCGGATATGTCTCAAAATCAATGATGGGTTGGCAAATTCCTATTTGTACGGATGATAATTACAGCAATGCAAAAATTATAAGTATTAATACTCTTAAAATTAAAGCATATTTAAAACAAGGCGGCATACCAGTTATAGCTGGTTTTCAAGGTGTAAATAAGTATGGAAGGATAACTACACTTGGTAGGGGCGGATCAGACTATTCAGCAATTGCTTTAGCTAAGTACTTAAAAGCAAATAAATGTATAATTTACACTGATGTTATCGGAGTAATGACTACAGATCCTAAAATCCATAAAAAAGCTAAAAAAATTCGAATAATTTTATATGAAGAAATGCTTGAAATGTCTTCTTTAGGATCAAAAGTTATGCAGTCTAACTCTGTACAGGATGCAAGATTAAACAGAATTGATGTAAATGTAAGGTCGTCTTTTGTCAAAAATAGCGGAACATTAATTACAAAACGAAAGAATATAAAAAATAACAAAATTATAACTGGGATATCTGCCACTAAAAAAGACGCAAAGGTCACAATTGTAGGAGTAAAAGATAAACCAGGTATAGCAGCCTCGATATTTAAACCTTTGTCAATTAATAACATTAATGTTGATATGGTAGTACAAAATATTTCTGCAAATGGATTAAAAACTGATATAACTTTTACAATCAACTCTAATGATTTAAATAAAACCCATAAACTAATAAAAAATAACAAAAAAATAGTTTACGAAAAATTAATTTTTGATGATAATGTTTCAAAAGTATCCATAATTGGAGTTGGAATGATTAGCACACCTGGTGTCACTTATAGAATGTTTCAGGCTTTAAGCAAAAAAAATATTAATATTTTAGTTATTTCAACTTCTGAAATTAAAATATCAGTTTTAATAAATAGAAAAAATATAAATAAAGCAGTTGAAACACTTCATAAGGAATTTAAACTCGATTAAAATATGAGCATAAGACCCTTTAGAGATATAATTAGAAAAAAAACCAATCAAGTGAATGTGGGTAATGTTGCTGTGGGTAATAATAACCCAATCACTGTACAGTCTATGACAAATACTTTGACTTCAGATGCGAAATCAACTTTAAAGCAAATAGAAGAAATTGCTAATGAAGGAGCAGATTTAGTTCGAGTTTCTGTGCCAGATAAAGAAAGTAGCTTTGCACTAAAAGAAATCACAAAACATTCTCCTATTCCAATTATTGCAGATATACATTACCATTACAAAAGAGCCTTAGAGTCCGCTGATAATGGTGCAAAATGTTTGAGAATAAATCCGGGAAATATAGGTGATAAAAAAAAAATACAAGAGGTTGTAAACGCTGCTAAAGCAAACTCTTGTGCAATTAGGATTGGAGTAAATTCTGGATCACTAGAAAAAGATATTTTGGAAAAATATAAAGAACCCTGTCCAGATGCACTAGTAGAAAGTGCTCTTAGAAACATATCTTTGATAGAGGATCAGGACTTTTTTAACTTTAAAATAAGTGTTAAGTCATCTGATGTTTTTCTATCAATCGGAGCATATAGAAAGCTTTCAAAAAAAACTAGCTACCCTTTACATTTAGGTATCACAGAGTCAGGTAGTTTTATTCCAGGAAGTATAAAATCTTCGATAGGTTTAGGAATACTTCTAATGGAAGGCATAGGTGATACTATTAGAATTTCTTTATCAGATGATCCTGTAAAAGAAGTAAAAATTGGAAATGAAATATTAAAGTCACTTAATTTGAGAAATAAAGGTGTAAAAATTATATCTTGCCCCTCTTGTGCTAGACAAGGGTTTGATGTGATAGAGACAGTTAAAATACTGGAGAAAAAACTTTCACATATAAAAGCACCTATAACTTTGTCTATTATTGGTTGTGTGGTAAATGGTCCAGGCGAAGCATCTCTGACTGACTTAGGAATCACAGGTGGAGGAAAAGATAGTAATATGCTTTATATAAATGGAGTTCAAAATAAAAAACTATCAAATGAAAATATAATCGCAGAGATTATAAATTTAGTAGAAAAAAAAGCTAAAGAATTAGAAAAGTAATCAATGATACCGTTAAAGACTATTAGAGAAATTATCTCTAAACACAATAATATTGAAAAAGAACTTTCTACTGGAAGTATAGATAAAAAAGATTTTGCGAAGAAATCGAAAGAGTATTCTGAACTTCATGAAATTGTTGATTATGCAAAAGAGTATGAAAATTTTAATAAAAATAAAACCGAATTAGAAATGATAATAAATGATAGTAAAAATGAATTAGATATAAAAAATCTAGCAAAAAATGAATTATCAGCTTTGATTGAAAAAAATAACATTAATGAAAAAGAACTAAAATTATTTTTGTTGCCTAAAGATGAAGCAGATACAAAGAATGCAATTATCGAAATAAGAGCTGGAACAGGTGGATTAGAAGCAAGCCTTTTTGCCGGAGATTTATTTAAAATGTACGAAAAAGTTTGTAATAAAAAAAAATGGAATTTAGAGATAATAAGTATTTCAAAAAGCGAGGCTGGTGGTCTAAAAGAAGTAGTTGCTTTAATAAAAGGTAAAAATATTTACTCCTCGTTAAAATATGAAAGCGGTGTTCATAGAGTTCAAAGAGTTCCAGATACCGAAACTCAAGGCAGAGTTCATACTTCTGCAGCTACTGTTGCCGTTTTGCCGGAGGCAGAGGACTTTGACGTAAAATTGGAAGACAAGGATTTAAGAATAGATGTATTCAGGAGTAGTGGTCCAGGTGGACAAAGTGTAAATACTACTGATAGTGCAGTAAGGATTACTCACATACCTTCCGGAATAGTAGTTAGCCAACAAGATGAAAAATCTCAAATTAGAAATAAAGAAAAAGGGCTAAAAATCCTTAGATCAAGAATATACGAGTTTGAAAGACAAAAACGAGAGAATGAGAGATCAAAAGACAGAAAAAATAAAATTGGTTCTGGGGATAGATCTGAGAGAATTAGAACATATAATTTTCCTCAAGGCAGAGTTACGGATCATAGAATAAATTTAACACTTCATAAACTGGAAGAATTTATGCAAGGTGAAATTTTTGAAGAAATAAATGAAAGTTTACTTTTACATGCTCAAGAAAACGAATTAAAAGAATTAATTTAATGAACTCTAATGAATTAATTAAAACAGGAACAAAAATGTTACTAAGAAGTTCAAAATCTAATGCTGAGTTAGATAGCGAACTAATATTATCAAATATATTAAAAACCACTCGTGAAAGACTGATAATTTATCCAAAAAAAAAAATAAAAAAAATATTAAGAGATAAATTTAACTCTGATATTGAGAAAAGAAAGTTTAAAAAGCCAATAGCTTATATAATTGGGTATAAAGAATTTTGGAAACAAAAATTCATCACCAATTCTAATGTACTTATACCAAGACCTGATACCGAACTAATTATAGAAAAAGTTTTAAAATATTATAAAAAAAATGAGAAAAAAAACCTTCTGGACATAGGAACTGGAACAGGGTGCATAATATTAAGTATTCTTTCAGAGAGAAAAAAATTTAAAGGAATTGGCTTAGATATAAGCAAGGGTGCAATAAATGTTGCAATAATTAATGCAAAAATGCAACAGTTGGAAAATAGAATAAGATTTATCAATACTGATGTTGACAATTTTTTTTCACACAAATATGATCTTATAGTATCAAATCCTCCATATATTAAAAAAAGTAGAATAAGTAGTTTAATTGAGGATGTTAAAAATTTCGAGCCAAAGCTAGCAGTTGATGGAGGTTTAGAAGGCTTTTCAGCAGTTTTGAAAGTAATCAATAAAAGTTCAAAGCTGTTAAGAAAAAATGGTATGTTATTTTTAGAAATTGATTGTACACAAGTTATTAAAACTAAGGATATACTTTTGAAACACAATTTTTTTACCAAAGAGGTATGCAAAGATTTAAAAGGAAACAACAGATTAGTAATAGCAGTTAAAATATAATAATTATGAAGAATTTTAAAAACTTTAGAAGAAACAAATATAGAAATAATGTTCGGAGCTTTAAAAGTAATTCTGGAGCAAAATTTAATGGTGAGTATAATGTCTCTGGCGAATTTAAAAGAAAAAAAATATCAAAAAATATTAATTTAGCGAAATTAGTTGAAAAATATACAGAACTTGCAAAAGAAGCTTTATCTAATGGAGATAAAATTCTATCAGAAAATTACTTTCAACATGCTGACCATTTTATGCGAATTTCTGAAAAACAAAACTCAACAAATACTGAAAAAAATGTTGAAAGCTATCCAGACACACCGGACTCAAATCTTAACGCAAAAAAACTGATTTAATCTTTTATAACAAGATTTAATTTAACTTGTTTTGTTAATAAGTTCTGACTTTAATACGTTAGTTTTTATTTTAATAATTTCAAACTCTTTTCTTTGATTACCTTTCAAAGTCTTGCCTGAAGGTAATTTTAATTTTTGAGAATTTACTTTTCGCCCATTTTCTATTACTTCATAGTGCAGATGAGGACCAGTAGACATTCCAGTTGAACCAACATAACCAATTGTTTGACCTTGTTTAACTCTGGTTCCTTTTTTTATGCCTCTTCCAAACTTTGATAAATGTGCGTACACAGTTGAATAAACAGAGTTGTGTTTTATTTTTACACAATTTCCTCCTCCACCACACCATGAAGCTTTAACCACAACACCATCGCCAGATGCCATTATTGGGGTTCCCATCGGCGCAGCAAAATCTGTTCCAGTGTGCATTTTTGTAAATCCTAAAATTGGATGTTTTCTTTTACCAAAACTTGAAGACAGCCTGGCCCCATTAATTGGAGTTTTCATTAAAGTTTTTTTTATACTTTGTCCCCTTTCATCAAAGTAATCATTAACCTGATCACCTTTAAAAAAATACAAAGGATATTCTTTGCCTTGTAAAATTAAGTTAGCATATATTATGTTACCAGTCTCTATTGCCTCGTTATCATCATTAAAAAAACTTTCATAAATAATTTGAAACATATCATTTTTCCAAATATCTCTTTGAAAGTCTATCTGAAATCCATAAATTCTTGCAAATTCAACTATTAATGACGGAGGAATTTTCTCTTTTATCGCGCTTGAATATAAACTATTTTTAATTATCGACTCTCTATAAGCAAAATCCTTTCTTAAATTTTTCTCAATTTTTTCCTCTGAAAATTTATCTTTAAGACTAACCCTTTTAAAAATTATATTAGTTGTTTTGCTTACCTTAAAATTTATTTCAACAACTCTAATGGGATCTTTTCTGTCAATTCGAAAACTTATTATTTGGTTTTCAAATATCCTATTAATTTTTTTGTTATTAAAAATATTTTTTAAAACTATTATTTTTTCTTCTTTAGATATATCCAAACTATTTAAAATTTTTTCTATGCTATCTCCTTCATTAACTTTATAATTTATAATTTGGTATCTTGGGGTGAGATTTTCTACTACAGTTTCTAAGGTCTTATTGAGATATGTATTTTTTAATACCTTGTCAAAATATAAAACTTCGGTTTTTTTATAAGAATTATAAAAGTTAAAGATTATTAATATGGAAAATAAAGATATAGCTAAAATAACTAAATGAATGTAATCTTTGATAGTTTTATTTGTTAATGGAATTTTCATCTAAAAAATGTTGATTTATATGGATTTTTATCATATTTTTTTAAATCTAATAGCTTGATTTCCTAAAATTTTAGCATATAAGCGTCACACTCAGCCTATATTTAAGCTGTTATTATTAGGTTTTTACACCTAATTAGCTATTTTTTTTGTTAAAATTTGAGAAGAGAAGTGTGGACGGTTAAGGTTACCAAAATTTGTCGTACATACTTCA
>MDTA01149225.1_pt1 | contig 10158 bp, 12 predicted proteins | sample 811151 | NCBI WGS metagenome assembly MDTA01 (sample SAMN05326648, study PRJNA326480) | marine metagenome | isolation source: seawater | place: Indian Ocean: South | collected 2010 | reverse complement strand
GATAGTGTACTTCCATTCGTTAATTTAAAAACTACACCTAATTTAATTGTGCTTAGGTCACTTTCAAAAACAGCTGGTTTGGCAGGTTTAAGAATTGGTTTCGCTATTAGTAATACGAAAGTAATTAATAATATTAATAAAGTTACTGGACCATATGATGTGAATAGCTTTGCGGTTAAAGCTGCATTTGCAGCACTAAAAGATCAGTCATATATTGATGCTTATGTCAAAGAAGTACTCAAAGCTAGCAATTGGTTAAAAAATACATTTAGAGATCACAACATCAAATTTCATATTGATGGTGGTAATTATTTTCTTCTTTGGCCAAAATTAGGACCAAAATATATTGAGCAGAAGTTAAAGTTATCTGGGATTTTAATAAGAAACATGGATACGAAAAAAAATCTAAAAGGCGCGATAAGAGTGAGTATTGGAACAATCGAGCAAATGAAAAGATTCTGGTCTGTTTTTAAAGAAATTGACGAAGTTTAAATTAAATTTTTTACGTCTATTTAGGAAGAAAAAATTTAATTTGATTCCGCTAAATCTAAAAAATTAGAAAGTAATTTATGACCAGATTCTGTCAATACACTCTCAGGATGAAACTGTACGCCATATATGTGGGGATAATCTTTATGAGTGATTCCCATAATTGTTTCATCTTCCAGCCAGGCAACGATCTCCAAACAATCTGGTAAATTTTCTCGCTGGGCAATCAAACTATGATATCTAGTAGCCACTAAAGGATTAGGTAAATCCTTAAATATTCCAGTCCCACTATGCAAAACATTTGAAGTTTTCCCATGCATTAGTTCCTTAGCTCTGATTATCTTTCCCCCAAAAGCTTGTGTAATAGCTTGATGACCTAGACAAACACCAAGAGTTGGAATGTCCATTGATAACTCAGATAAAATATCTAGACAAACTCCAGATTGATTAGGATCTCCTGGGCCAGGAGATAACAAAATTGCATCTGGATTTAAATCTTTAATCTCGTTAACAGTTAGAGAATCATTACGTTCGACTTTTACCTCTGAAGCGATAGGATGCTTTGAAGCCAATTCACCTAGATATTGAACGAGGTTGTAAGTGAAACTGTCATAATTGTCGATCACCAAAAACATGATTTTAAGCTTTAAATTCCTATTTGTTTTAGTAAGGGAGGAAATAATAATAAGGCAGCAATCAACACTGAACAAATTGAAGCTACTAAAACAGCACCTGCTGAGCAATCTTTAGCGATTTGCGCGAGAGGGTGAAATCGTTTACCTATGGTCAAGTCAACAACTGATTCAATTGCTGTATTGAGCAATTCAACTACCAAGACACTAGAGGCTGTTAGAGACATGATTGCCAAATCAGTTTTATTTAGCTCTAACAAAAATCCTAAACCAAACGCTCCCAATGCAAAACCAACATGAATACGAAAATTTCTCTGAGTCGAGAAAGCGTATCCTAAGCCTTTAGCAGCATACAAAAAGCTCGTTGGTAAATCTTTAGCTATTTTCCAAGATGACCTCTGTTTTGACATTTGATGAGTTTGAAACCTTTTCCAATCCACTTTTTTAAGTTTATTGGATAATCTTGGAGGCATATTTATTAATCTTCATCCTTTACTTTAAACAATACCTCTTAAATCAAGAAGTTGCTCTTGAAATAAAAGCATTTTTTTTAAGCTTTTTTCGTCACTATGGTCCCATCCTAAAAGGTGTAAAAGGCCATGAGAGGCTAGCCATTTAAGTTCTTTAGATAGATCAGTATTATTTTCTTTTGCTTGTCTCATTGCTGTAGGGACTGAAATAACGATATCACCCAATTCAATACTTTCATTGCTTACATAAACATATGACTCATCAATTATTGGAAATGAAAGTACATCTGTACTTTTTGATTTTCCTAGCCAGGTATGATTTAAATCAAGAATTTTCTTATCATTTGTTAACTCCAAACCCATACTAATTTTTGACGCATTTCGTACTATTTGTGGACATTTAAATTCTCTGTTTCCGCGAATAAATCTTAACCAGCTAGATATTTCATAGTCCCATTGACTTGAGTTTTTTATTAGCTCTAAAGTTTCATTATTTACCATGGACTTTAAATCTTGAGACGAGAATGAAGTAAATGAAAGATCTAGATCCAATTTATTTGAAAAAGACAAATAATTCTCCATTATCTTATTGAGGGATATGAGGTTTCCCAAGAAAAGCAACTAAAAGAATAAATCCAATAAAACCCAAAGCAGTTAAACCAAAATGATTGAGGCTTTGACTACCTTTACGAACCATATTTTTCATCGCAAGTTTTACAAAACTTGGTGGAGGTGTTGCTTTTTCAGCGACCTCATCTGAAATAATTTTATTTTTCATGTCTAATCAAAATTCAAGCTTCCTCAATATTTTGCCTTAAAAGAGCCTGAATAAACATATCAATTTCCCCATTCATTACTGAATCTACATCTGTTGTCTCTTTATCAGTTCGTAAATCTTTTACCATTTGATAGGGATGAAAAACATAATTTCTAATTTGATTTCCCCAAGCTGCTTCAACGATATCCCCTCGAATATCAGCAATCTCCGAGGCTCTTTGTTCAACTGCAATTACCATTAATTTTGATTTTAGAAGAGCCATTGCCTTGTCTTTATTTTGAAGTTGAGATCTTTCTTGAGTACATCTAACCGCAATACCCGTGGGCAAATGAAGTATTCGAACTGCAGTCTCAACTTTATTCACATTTTGTCCACCTGCTCCACCTGAACGACTTGTCGTGATTTCTAAATCTTTTTCTGGAATCTCAAGTTCAACTTCATCGTCAAGTTTTGGCATAACTTCAACACCAGCAAAACTTGTTTGACGCTTCCCATTTGCATTAAAAGGGGAAATCCTAACCAAACGATGAGTTCCTTTCTCATGTTGTAAAAAACCATATGCATATACGCCTTCAATTTCAATTGTGACACTTTTGATGCCAGCTTCCTCTCCCTCAGAAAGCTCATTAATGACAACTTTCATGCCATTATTTTCTGCCCAACGGGTATACATTCTTAAAAGCATTTGAGCCCAATCTTGAGCATCAGTTCCTCCTGCGCCAGCGTTAATTGACAAAACCGCTCCTTCTTTGTCATAGGTTCCACTCAAAAGGCGCTCCATCTCCCAACGTTCAAGTTCTTGTTTTAACTTCTCTAGGCTCTGTTGAGCCTCCAACAGCATTTTTTCATCAGGTTCTATCTCATACAGCTCAAGAGAGAGATTTGCTTCCTCAATTGAGTCCCTCCATGTAATTAATCTTTCCAACTCTGCTTTTACTTCATCAAGTTGTCGCATCTGTTTTTGAGCATTTATGGGATCGTTCCAAAACTCAGTTTGTGATGCGACTTGCTCTAAATCCTTTTTTTTGGCCTGTAATGCAGGCTCGTCAAAGACAATCCTGAGCTGTAGCCAGTCGAGCAGTCAATAAAGAAAGGTCTCTTTTAAAATCAGTCAGGTCTTGCAAGTTAGGTAATAGACTCTATACATTAAAAACTATCAGCAGATCTACCCAAAAACTATAAATGAATAGATCAATTCACGATTCAAGCATTCCCACAGTGGAAATATATACTTGGAAATTTTGTCCGTTTTGCATACGTGCCAAAGCCCTTCTCAATCAAAAAAGAATCAAATATACAGAATATCCAATTGATGGAGATAATGATGCAAGACAAAAAATGTCTGAGAGAGCTGGAGGACTCAGTACTTTGCCACAAATTTTTATAAATGAAAAAAGTATTGGTGGTTGCGACGAACTTTACAAACTTGATAGAAATAACGAATTAGATGAACTTCTTGGAACAAATGTTGATTCATGAAGCAACTATTTGTTCTTGATCCAATTGAAAATATCAATCCAAACAAAGATTCCTCAGCAGCTCTTATGCAAGCTGCCTCAAGAGCTAACATAGATGTCTGGATCTGTACTCCCTCGGACCTACAAGCTCGAGGAGACGATGCATGGGTGGTTTCCAACAAAGTCAATTGTGAGCCATGGATAACGGTTCAATCATCTAAAAGTCTTCCTTTGAGAGATTTTTCATGTATATGGATGAGAAAAGATCCTCCTGTTGATGAAGCTTTTTTATACGCAACTCATCTACTAGAAGTCGCAGAAAGAGATGGTGTTAATGTAATTAATAAGCCAGCTTCGCTTAGAGCCTGGAACGAAAAATTAGGGGCTTTGAGATTTAGTGATCTCATGGCACCTACACTTGTGGCTAGCAGAGTTGAACAATTAATTACATTTGCGAGAGACCATGGAGAAGTTGTTCTGAAGCCACTTGGGGGAAAAGGTGGACAAGGCGTAATCCGAATTGCAAAAGATGCACCAGGATTAGAAGCCCTACTAGAACTTGTCACATCTCAAGAACATTTACCAGTGATGATGCAACAATTCCTACCAGAGGTCATAAATGGAGATAAACGAATAATTTTAGTTAATGGAGAACCTTTGGGTGCTATTAATAGACGTCCAAAAAAAGGTGATTTTAGAAGTAATCTTGCATTAGGAGGTCAAGCTGAAACAACTAAATTAACGTCTAAAGAAAAAAAGATATGTGATCAAATAAAGCCAACTTTACAAAAAGAAGGACTCTTCTTTGTTGGAATAGATGTTATTGGAGGGATGCTTAGTGAGATAAATGTCACCAGCCCTACAGGTATTAGAGAGGTTGAAAACCTAATGAATATTCCATTAGCAGACAAAGTGATTAAGTATCTTTTAGATCATTTAAATAATTAATCTTATCAAAATTTAATTGATTCCTCAAAACTTGAAATTTCAAAGCTACTTCTTCCATTTCCTCTTCAACGGTAGAACCTTTTACCAGACCCGCACCAGCGAACAATCTCAATTCATTCCCTTTTAGGTGGCCATAACGTATGGCTACCCTAAATTCTGAATTTTGATTTTCATCTATCCATCCAATTGGAGAGGCGTATGTTTGACGATCAAATGGTTCTAAAGCCCTTAACCAACTTAAAGATTTATCTAGAGGCAATCCTGCAACAGCTGGAGTGGGATGAAGTACTTCAACTAAACTTAGAGGTAATCTATTTTTGACTTTGGCTTTAATAAGAGTATGTAAATGAATTAAATGGCCTTGATTCATCAAGTTTGGCTGTTTACGATAAGTTGCTTTGATACCATTACTTGAAAGCTGTTTAACTATTGAATTAACTACAAATTGGTGCTCTCTTAAGTTTTTCGAAGAGGTAAGCAACTCATTACCATCATCATCTTTCTTTGCTGTACCAGCTAAAGCATCGATTAACAAATTGCTTTGATTAAGACTTATCAACCTCTCGGGTGATGCACCGAAAAACGATTCACTATTATTTTTTTGCCATAGGAATCGACAACTATTATTTTGCTGTATTCTCAGACGTTTTAGCAATATTAATGGATCTAATGGTTTTCTTAAAAAAAGTAGTTGTCGTGTAGCTAAAACAATTTTATCTAGATCACCAGAATTGACTAATTCGATTCCTTTTGTTAACGCATTACTATATTTAGATTTCCAATCATCGGATAAAGTATATCCAGAAAAATATTCTTCGAGATCAGTATCAATTCTCAGGAGAGATATATTAAGCATTTCTCGAATTGCCCATAATCTCTCCGTAGATTCACGTACATCTGTCGGGCTTTGAGCAACTGAATTCAAACGCAACCATGTGCATCCATCTTTAGCAGTTAATTGCCACTCTGGCAAAACAGCCTGCAAAGAAAATTTATCGTCCTCTGATTTTTCATTATTTTTAATTTGATCAAAAAATGAAAATGAAAATAGAATCCTTGAAGTTGAAAAATCTGGGCTTGGAGTGGCATTTATTAGCCGAGTAAAAATTTCATCACTAAAGCGTTGTGCATTTTCGAACCTCTCGGGTCCAGATAAATCTAAATATTGACAATGACCTCCTGCGGACATGCACAATCCTGGCGAAAGATCCCAAAGAAACCTAAATTGATGTTTTTCAGTTAATAAACTTAATGACTTTAAGGGATCAATATTTCTAACTGGAACCGCAATGCTCAAAATACATTGATCAACTTTTCTTTCACTCCATCGATTAAGTGAACTCACTAAAAACTCGCTAAATATAGGTTCTAAATTCATGTAGATTTAGACCATTTAGAAATAAATAAACCAATAAACAATCGCCTGCCTAGGCTAAATAGAACCAACAAGAAAAAAACAGAGCGAGTCATCTTATCAGTGAAGTCTTCTAAATCTGACAGGAAACAACTTTGGCAAGCTGCAATTAAGTGGCCATTGTATTCAGTGGCAATAATGCCCGTGATCATATCTGCCGGATGGGAGTTTGGAAATACCGGTAATCTTCGTTTGGGACAATTTATCGGTTTTCTAATTGCATCTATTTTAATTTTAATTTGGGAAAACCTCACAAATGATCTTTTTGACGATGAGACAGGGGTTGATAAATACAAATTTCATTCTGTAGTGGCTTTAACTGAAAATAAAAACAGTGTAAGTCAGGTTGCCTATCTTTCTCTTTTATTAGGATTATTTATCATATTTATACTGGCACTTAAAAGTAACATAATTGTACTTTTACTAGTCCTACTTTGTTGTTTTCTTGGATATCTATATCAAGGCCCCCCATTCAGACTGGGTTATAAGGGATTTGGAGAACCTCTCTGCTGGATTGCTTTTGGACCTCTCGCAACAGCTGCAGCTTTAATTGCAATCTCTCAAAAATCAATTGTTCATCAAATTCCATGGGAAACAGCAATCAAGATTGGAGCAGGACCAGCGTTAGCAACAACTTTAGTTCTTTTCTGTTCGCATTTTCATCAGATAAGACAGGACGCTGCCGCTGGTAAAAACTCGCCATTAGTTATTTTAGGTACAAATCTTGCTGCAAAAATTTTACCTTGGGTCATTAGTTTGATTTTTCTATTGGAGCTATCTCCAGTAATAAATGGAACATGGCCAATAACGACTCTTATATGCTTAGCAAGTCTTCCATCAGGAATAGATCTAATCAAATTAATTAGAAGACATCACAATCAACCAGAATTAATACAAAATAGTAAGTTTCTAGCTTTACGCTTTCAAACAATCAACGGTTTCTGTCTGAGTTTAGGTTTTGCAACATCTCATTACTTATTATAATTAATTTTTTCAATCATGAAATTAATTATAAATACCAAAGCATTTTCTTTTAAATTAACAAGAAAGTTAATTACATCAAGGGGAATTATATATAAAAAGAGAGGGATATTATTACAAATAAAAGATAATGATGGTAACTGTGGTTGGGGTGAAGTATCTCCTATCAATACAAATGAATTAAAGAAGTGTATCGAAAGTTTAGATATTTTAGGCAAAATTACGACTAGAGATTCAATTGAAAATAATTTATTTGAATTACCAGGTGCACTAGCATTTGGACTAGGGTCATCCCTAGCAGATTTAGATAATATAATTGAAAATAAGTTTAATTTTGAAACGATAGATATCATTCGATCATGTCATCTTTTACCTACAGATATTGACCCACTAGAGTCAATATCAAGATACATTAATAGTTCAGATAAGGATAAAAGTTCATGTACCCTAAAATGGAAAGTATCCAACCAAGAAAATAATTTTAATGAAGAAAAGATATTACAGAAAATTTTAAATATTCTTCCAATAAATTTCAAGCTTAGAATCGATCCTAATGGAGGATGGAGTAGAGAAAAAGCACAAGAATGGAGTAACGAACTAAAAAACGATTCCCGTTTAGAATGGATTGAACAACCACTCAAATCAAATGACATTGAAGGTTTATTTTTCTTGGCCAATCAAATCCCAATAGCCTTAGATGAATCTTTAGTTGAATTTCCTTTTTTAAGAGAAATCTGGAACAGTTGGCAAATACGTCGACCAGCGTTAGATGGTGATCCTCGAATACTTTTAAAAGATGTAGAAAGAAAAAATAGCAAAACAGTTATTAGCACCGCATTTGAAACTGGTATTGGAATCAGATGGATAAATCACCTCGCTGCAAAGCAAGTAAAAGGAAACAATCCTTGTGCTCCAGGACTTGCTCCAGGGTGGTCTCCAAAAGGTCCTCTCTTTAATAGCAACCCAAAATCAGTCTGGGAAGCAGCATGAGCAGACTTACAACTATAAAATGTTCACCTCACAAGCACCTCGAATGTTCAAAAGAGATTTTGAAAAAATTTGAACAGCATTTTTGGATATATCTAACACATCCAAAGAATCAAAGCGATCTTGTTCAATCGTCAACTTTACCTGAGGGAGAGGGAATCATTATTTCAAGTGGTGGAAGCATAGGGGGGCCAAATCTTTGTTTTCAAACAATTCACAATCTAACCAATTCAGCTTTGACAACTGGTAATTGGTTAAAGAATCATGGTCTCACACCAAAAGAGTGTATTACTTTAAATTCACTACCTTTGCATCATATAAGTGGCTTTATGCCATGGTGGAGACATCATATTTGGGGATCACAGTATTACTGGATTTCACATTCTATGATGCATGAACCTGTTCGTCTTGTAAAGTTTAGCGAAGCCTTATCTCTTAAATATAGACGTCCACTAATTACGTCCCTAGTACCAACTCAATTATCTTCTTTGATTGATGATAGTCATGGTTCAAAATGGCTTCAATCTCTCGCAATAATCTGGGTTGGAGGAGCCTCAATTCCCTCAGATCTTGCTGATAAGGCAAGAAGAAAATCCATTAAGTTAGCTCCTTGTTACGGAAGTACAGAGACCGCAGCGATGGTAACTTGCCTAAGTCCAAGAGATTTCTTAAAAGGGAGCAATAGTGTTGGCTTTCCACTCGATGATGTTGAAATTAAGATCGATAACCACAATTTACTTAAGATTAAAACTAACCGGATTGCAATTTCAAAATGGCAAAATGACAAATGTGTGTCTATTACAGATTCAAATGGCTGGTGGGAAGCAGGAGACCTAGCTCAATTCGTAAGTCTAAATAACAATAATGCACTTAAAATTCTTGGTAGAAGAGATTCAGCTATAAATTCGGGAGGCGAAACAATTTTCCCAGAGGACATACAAATAAAATTGATGAAAATGATCTCAAAATATCAAATTCCAATCAAAGAAATTTTTGTTATTGGAGTAGATGATCTTAAATGGGGGCAACGTTTGGTTGCGCTGATAAAATTTGAAGAATACGTAACTAATAAACATCAGATCATCTCATCTCTCGCTAATCTAATCAAAGAATGGCAACCGTCTGAAAGACCATTGAAGTGGTATGATTGCCCAAAACTCTCTAAAAATATAAATCAAAAATGGGAATTAAAAAAATGGCAAGATTGGATAGAATTGAACACGCCTATGAGTTAACAATTAAAAAAAAGATTTGATTCCTCTAACCATAGATCCAATGGTTTTGATAATGAACATTTTTCTCTTGTGATCCTATTAATACATACATGCTTTATTTTTATATGACTTATTTCCTCTCCCTTCTTTTTGAATTTAAATCGAAGTATAAATGAGGAGTCGTTGATTTTTTCTGGATACAATTCAACGTTAATAGAATCTCCAACATATAGTGGTTGAAAATAACTTGCCTCACAAGATACAACAGGTAAAGCTACGTCGGGTTGGCTTATATTTATTTGAGTTGAGGGGAAGATATCATGCAACACAATTCCAAATTTTTCTAAACTTTCCTCCCATGATTCATGACACCATTTAAAACCCTCTAGGAAATGCACCACTCCTGCAGAATCTGTTTCACCAAAACGAACTGTTCGTTTCAAAAATAGCCATTTTTTAGGATCACGCTTCACTAAAAAAATTATCTATCAACAGAACCCATAATTACATCTATAGAACCAAGGATAGCCATTATATCAGCGACTTTTGCTCCTTTTAGAATATGAGGAAGTATTTGTAAATTATTCGAATCAGCTGCTCTTATTTTAAACCTCCAGGGGGTTACATCATTATTACCCTGAATAAACACACCTATCTCTCCTTTGCCAGATTCAAGGCGTGTATACAGTTCTCCATTAGGAATTTTAAAAGTAGGTGCAACTTTTTTAGCGATATATTGATAATCAACCCCAAATATATCACTTTTTTTATCGTCAGTTGCCATCCTT
>MDTA01035396.1_pt1 | contig 10158 bp, 8 predicted proteins | sample 811151 | NCBI WGS metagenome assembly MDTA01 (sample SAMN05326648, study PRJNA326480) | marine metagenome | isolation source: seawater | place: Indian Ocean: South | collected 2010 | reverse complement strand
TTAGCTAACGGTGTTTATTCTCTAATGTCTGAGGCTTCCTCAATCGGGGTTGTTAGATCTTCTGATGTTGCGAACCGGTAGACATTTAAGCTGTGTAAGCGCCATCCGAAAAATAGACCGGTTAAAATACCGTTGAAGCCGACATAGCGAAAATAACTCCTAGTATTGAGACCAGTACCGGCGTAGTAGCGGATTTGAATACCCAATAGTATTGATGGACGAAGACAAAAATGATGAGAGTAAGTGTCACCCTTAAAGCGAAGGAGGCCATTCATTCTGTCGGCCCGTAATCTAATCCACAGCAGGGCCGCCAGCAGTGGCAGGACCCACGTGGGGACGTAAACTACAATTTCGAGTTTACGGCCAATGTTATTTTTTGACCCAAACCCGCGAATGCCGAATTCAAGCAGCCTGGACGGCGCGGGCTATTTCACCCCACTTTTCAAGGTTTTTTGGGTTTTTCAGGATCGAGGGTTTTGCGAGGTACATGACGACGCGGCTGGCTATGCCATTGTAACGATCGATCAATTTGTCAGCCATGTCATCCCATCGCGCCACAAGGCCAAATTGGTCAAGCAGTTCATCGCTAACCTCGGCTGCGAGTGCCTCTCGCCCACCGCTACGCAGTGTTTCGGCAAGCTTTAACCGTACTCCCTCGTAGCCAAGATCATCGAACTGGAAGGCATAGACGGGGGTTGAGCCATAAAAACCGATAGCCGTCTTCGCCTCTTTCGCCATGTCGGCTTGTTCTTCCGGCGAGTCGCCTGGAACAGCAAGTACAGGGATAATCAGATCGATATCGCTGAGGTTTCGTCCTGCAGACTGCGCGCCCTCTTTCAACGCCGGTAGCACGCGGTTTTTGATGTACGGCATGGAATGCATGGGGTGTACGTGCAACCCGTCGGCGACTTCACCGGTCACTTTTAGCATCAGCGGGTTCACTGCCGACATATCGATTTTGATGTTTTCGTAGTCGTGACGCGGTGGCGACCATTGCGGGGTGAGGAGATTCAATTTGTAAAATGGGCCGTTATGGTCGAGGCGCTCGTTACCCCGAAAAGCTTGAATGGACGCCTTGACCGCAAGCATATAGTCGCGCATCCGTTTGGCTGGCTGTTCGAATGTGACGCCATAGCGGCGCTCTATATGCGGTTTTACCTGACTACCTAGACCGAGCCGGAATTTCCCTTTTGTATTTGAGGCAAGTTCCCAGACGATCTGCGCTGAGATCATTGGACTTCGTGGGAATGCAACCGCGATGCCTGTTGAATGATGCAGGCTTGGGGCAGCTTGGGCTGCGGCGGCGATCATCATCCAAGGAACTTGTCCGGCCTCGGTAAAAAGTAGTCCTGATATGCCGACACGTTCCACGTCGCGAGCAAAGGTGGCGACGTTCTGCCATGAATCGGCACGCGTCATTACGTCGAAATGCATCGTTCGTTCCTTTTGCTTGGTATTAGGTTGAATTTCTTGCTCCGGCCGATCCTGTATGCGGCAGGGTAACAGGCCACTCGGCGGAGGAGCTAGAACCCTAGTTCAAGCGAAGATCTAAAATATGCTGCTTATCGGGCTTTAACTCGCCTTTATACACTCGCTTGACAATATCAGTGAGCGCGGCGTTGGCCGGAGTGTCCATTCCCATCTCCTTGGCTTTGTCGCAGATGAAGCCGTTGATATATTCGATCTCTGTTCTCCGTCCTTTGACCATGTCTTGTCCCATTGATGGCCGGTGCGCACCACCGCCCGGTTTATTGGCCTCTTTTAGACGATGCTCGTCCCAAGCCGCTTTAGCTTCGGGATTTCCTTCGCCGGCTTTGGCGATGATCTCCGGATCAATATGATGAATTTCTTCGAGTTTGTAGCCAAGCGCCTGACCCACGCGAATGCCTTCGCTGCCAAGCTTTGCAGAGAAATGACGCAAACCATCGTCCAACAGGATTTCCTTGCTGATCAAACCCGTGCTGGCGGACATTCCATTCGCCATGCCGTTGGTGACAAGCTTCGACCAGCGCTCTCCCCAGATGTTCTCTGTCGTGTATGCAGAATCGGCATAGGCGACCAGTTTGCAGATTTCCTCTGCACGCTCCGTAATTCGTCCGTGTACCTCGCCAACACGAAAGACGGTATGGCTGTCGGCACTCTTGCCGGCTGCGCGACGAACGTGGCCCGGTTCGCAAAGATCGACGGTGATTGAACTTGCGATACAGCCGAGAACGCGGCCCCAACCCACAATCCCGGCGATGGTCTCTTCATTGATGCAGTTCTGCAGCGAGACGATATAACTGTTTGGCGATAGATATTGCTGGATCATCATTGTCGCCCAAGCCGTGTCGTACGATTTGACACAGACGAATGCGATGTCAAACGGATCGGACTTTGCAGTCGTTTGTAGCTCTGTTATATGGATCGCATTGACTGGTACCGTGAATTCAGGCACATCTCGGATGTGGCTGATCTTTAGCCCATCGGTCCGCATTTTTTCTACATTCTCAGGCCAAAAGTCGATGAATGTGACATCTTCTCCCGCCTGCGCCATATATGCCCCGGCATATCCGCCGACTGCGCCTGCCCCGACAATTGCGATCTTCTTGCCCATAATTGTATTTCCTAGATTGCGTTCCCTACTTCACCAAATTATCGTTCTAACGCTGGGCGTCAAAGGCTCGGCTATAAATTTATGAAATTTAAAGACTGCGTTTGCGTGAAGCATTGAGATTATGTGCCCTATATGGGCGGGTGGGCCGAAGAAAAATTTAGATGGATGTAAAAGACCGAGGAAATTCAACGTTGACCGTCAAAGAGCTTTTCCAATTAATTTGCAGCTTTTAAATATAGCTAAATTTGGTGTTATAAATCTATCGAAGGTCCTGCGGCTGGTCTGGCTAACGCTTAGGGCCTTTGCGCGCATGGTTATTTTCGAGCACACCGGCCAAAATTGGGGAATTAACGGTGCTTAATCGTTGTGAAACAGTTTTTTATTGGCCTCTTCGATTGGCTTCTAATGACCCTAGGTTTCGTTATTCCGCTGCATCAGCTTTGCCGTGCCATGCGCCAATTTTTGGATGCTTGAGGCCGAGGTGATCACGCAGTGTTTGGCCAGAATATTCCTTGCGGTAGATGCCACGTTTTTGAAGTTCCGGGATCACATATTTTACAAAATCCTCAAAACCGCCCGGTTGATGCGTTGGGCCAATGACAAAGCCGTCGCAAGCACGACCTTCCCACCACTCTTCGATACGATCGGCAATATCTTTAGGACCGCCGATCCAAGCATTGCGGAGCAGGCCGCGCCCTGTAATTTGCATAAAATCACGTGGTGTTGGGTTCTTTATTCCTTCCTCGACTACAACGCGGTCGCGCATAGCCTGCATGCCTTGAATTCCACCGATTTCTTCGTCAGTGAACGGTTCGTCGATGCCTTTTGCTGCAAAATCAAAATTAAGGGCTTCCGATAAAAGAAGTAGTTGATCCATTTCGTTCGGCAGTTTTTCATACTCTGCGGCTTTATCCTCGGCTTCGTCCTTGGTCTCTGCGCTGATTGGATAGAAAAGACTGCAGATTTTCATGTCTTCCGGATCTCGGCCTGCTGCTGCAGTTATTTCTTTTTGTTTTTTGTAGCGTTCCTGTGCTTGCTCAAGTTTATGATACACAACAAAAAGAAGTTCTCCCCAGCGTGCTGCAAACTGTTGGCCACGCCCGCTCATACCGGCTTGGATGACAACAGGATGCCCTTGTGGAGTGCGAGGCACCGTAAAAGGGCCGCGCGATGACATGAACTCGCCTTCAAAATCGATCCTGCGCACTTTGTTTGGATGAGCGTATAAATTGTTCTTTTTGTCCACGACAATGGCGTCATCGTCCCAACTATCCCAATGACCTAAAACAATTTCCATGAACTCGTCTGCTTCATCGTAGCGGCGGTCGTGAGCTGTATGAATTTCACGGCCCATGTTTTTTGCCTCGTTATCGTTGACCGAGGTCACAACATTCCAGGCCGCGCGTCCTTTCGTCATTAGGTCCAAGGTCTGGAATAGGCGTGCGACATGAAACGGTTCATAATATGTTGTTGAGTAAGTTGCGCCGAGGCCGAGGTGCTTTGTAACTGCCGCCATTGACATTAAGCACGTAACTGCATCGAGCTTTACACAGCGAATACCGTTCTTGACCGTCTCCGCGTGATCTCCAGCATACATATCGGGCATCGCCAAACGGTCATCGAAAAAGCCAACATCGAATTTTCCTTCTTCGAGTACCCTCGCAATGTGCTGGTAGTATTCTGGCGAGTAAGTGTCAGTCCGGGCGTCTGGATGCCGCCAAGAGGCTGGCAAGGTCGTGCAATTTTGGGCTTGAAGAAAGGCGACGAAATGAACTTGGCGCATGGTGAATCCCTTATTGCAGATCATTCCCTCCGGAGCATCCGCTATGTTGGTCTATTCATGTGGGAAATATATTGTCCGAAAATTCATCTGGACAAATTGTAAATTAGTGGAAGTTAGGTGACGCTTTAAAAGGGTCGTTCGCCGGCAATGGTGACGCGGTGCATGAAGCGGGGTTCCTCTCCGTAATCATGTACCGCGTAGTGCATGGCGCAGCGGTTATCCCACATAACAACGTCTCCCGATTGCCATTTATGACGGTACATTCGGTCCGGATTGGGACATTGCTGATAGAGAAAGTCGAGCAGCGGACGGCTTTCTTCTTCAGTCATGCCTTCGAAACAGGGCGTCAGTTCTTCATTTCCGATAAAAAGGGCCTTTCGGTTGGTCTCAGGATGAGTGCGAACTGCCGGATGAAAGGTGTGGGGAACTTCGCCCTCGTGTCCTGTTCGTTTCGCCATTTTGGCACCACTGTATTTAACTCGTTTTCCCTTGAGAAATGCTTTCATGCCGTCAGATAGCGCGTCATAAGCCAGATACTGATTGCACCACATTGTATCTCCACCAATTGGAGGGAGCTCTTCCGCAGCTAGGATTGAAATTGCCGGCGGACGTTCCAGATATGGAGAATCCGAATGCCAGTATTCTGTGGGTGTCCCTTGTTTACCTCTGTTACGGACCCGCAGGATGCCCTGGAAACCGTCAATATAAGTCAACATTGGTGTGACCATGATTTCGCCCCAGCGCCCGGCAAAGTCCAGAAGAGCTGTGTTGTCCAAATCCTGGTTCGGAAAAACGAGCATACAGCGGTCAAACAACGTGGTCTGTATTTTAGTGAAATCCGCATTATCCAGCTTGGCAAATTCGACGCCATTTACGACGGAGCCTACTGCCGGGGTAAGTGGCTCGATGCTCAAGCCCATCATTTGGCGCCTTCGGCCGCTGCCCGGCTGTGTATCATTAGAGCGCTTCGAACATGGTCAGGCACTAATTTAGCCTCCTGTGCATCATAGTCGAAATAGACATACGTCGCTGTCCCCTTTGCACATAGACGAGCACCCTGCCAGAGCTCTTCATATAAAGTGAAACTTTTTATGCCAACTTTTTCGATCCAAGTACGCACTGTTGCAGCTTCTTGGAAGTACGTTTGCGCTAAGTAGTCGACTTGCATACTAACCATAGCAACACGCCAATCTTGGAACTGAAGGTTAGGCGTCAGGATCCGAAAAATCTCCGTCCGACCGCCCTCGAACCAAATTGGTATAACGGTATTGTTGATATGTCCTGCACCATCAGTTTCTGAGACGCGAGGTATGATAGGTGTTTCGATCATGGTAGCGTCCAATTTTAGCACTGCATAAGTTCGATGCTGACGCCGTCAGGTGCTGCGATATAACAGAGCGCACTGCCGTTAACGCCGACCTTTAATTCGACAGGAAAAGTCACGCCTTTCGAACGCAGCTCATCACAAAAAGCTTTTAAGTCGCCGTTATAAAGGAACCCAAAATGGTCAGTACCCCATCCATTGTGGCTGGAGAAGTCATTGTATTTCTGAACCTGTTTGGCGGATGTCGGGTTTTCGCCTGCTCTTTGACCTCGAATTATAATAATTTTACCACCAATTTCTAAAAAGATTTGAGGAGCACCTCGGGCAACCGTATCGGCCGTTAGTTCCGCACCTAGAATATTAACATACCAATCAGCAGATTTGTGGGGATCTTTTGAGATTATGTGTATGTGGTCGAATTCTAACGGTGGTTTGGTCATCTGATGTTTTCCAGCCTTAATTGGAAGATTAAGATTAGAGTTTCTTATGATCTGGCACAGTCATCCAGAATTAAGCCAAACCGCTCCATCCGTTTATACATTTCATATTTTAGCTTCTTAATAAAAGCTACGTGGGATGACTGTATGTGTCTGGTGATAGAAAGGGTTGGTCATAATAAGAGTGCATCCGGAATACACTATTTTGTCCCAAAGCGGTCTGTTGAGAGCCTGGATTATGGGGTTGGCTCTATTCGAGCTTAAGTTTGCCGTGTTAGATTGATTTCTTATGTAGTTTCCCAAAATCAAAAGATGGCGTTAATTTGTGAGGCAAAAACTGAGTTCTTTAGCTCCCACAGATTTTGGTTTGTGCAGCAATGAAAAGGCGTGGATAGCGAGAAAGACGCTTTTTTATAGGTCCGCATGAAAACCGACGGTCAAGCGCATAAAATGTTCTCGAGGTCAAAAGTCAGTTGGCTTAAGCCGTCGATCTAAAATTAAAATTACATTACATGACATAGCCGCAGCGCGTCATAAACTGCCGCGGCGATATTGCGGCTGGTGACGGCATCTCCGATGCGGTGTAGTTCGAAACCGTCTTCGCAAGGTTGCCGATTGTTTAACAGCAGGGCATTTAAATCAGTTACTCCGTTATTACCGGCATGCTTTCGCAGTTTTTGATAGAGGTCGTCCGCTGGCACCGTTCCGTGCTCGACGACGATTTGATCGGCAGTATGCATCTTCAATTGGCCTGTCGCCTCATTAATGAATGTTGCGGTCAATCGGTTCCCGCTCTTTTCTATGCGGGTCAGCCGATAGTCAAATGTCATATCCACCTCGAGTTCATAAATCCGCTGTTTCCAGATTGCGCGCTCTGCATAGGTGAGTTCTGCCGCCATTTCACCATCAATCGATATAAGGCGGGTATCAGCGCCCGAAGAAACGGCATACTCCGCGCATTGAAGGGCGGGATGTCGACCGGTGCCGTCATAAACGAGCACGGAGCTACCGACAGGTGCACTGCCTGTCAAAAAACTCCAAGCACTTGTGGAATGCTCGACACCGTCCAACCAATCTAAATCTGGAATGCCGCCTGTAGCAATAATGACGATATCCGCATCTCGAGATAGGACGTCTTCCGCCTCTGCGAAAACACTTGTGTGGACTTCCACCCCAAGGCGTTCGATCTCGCTAGCCCGCCAATCAATGACCCCTATCAAATCAGCACGCCAACTCGCTTTAGCGCCTATGAGGACCTGACCGCCAAGCTTGGGTGAGGCTTCAAATAGAGTGACTTTGTGCCCACGTTCAGCAAGAACCCGAGTGGCTTCTAGGCCGGCAGGACCCCCGCCTACGACCACAACGTTGCGTATAGTTCCATCTGACCGTTTGACCTGCTGCGGCATTTTTAGTTCCCGGCCAGTGGCGGCATTATGAATGCAGACTGGCCGTTGCGGCGACATGCAGTGGGTTGCGCCGACGCAAGGTCTAATTTCTTGTTCCCGGCCATCTGCAAGTTTATTGACTAGTTGTGGGTCAGCGATGTGGGCACGCGTCATAGCGACCATGTCAAGCAAACCCTCCTGAACCGCATAGCGTGCTGTCGAAATATCTGTGATGCGAGCGGCGTGGAAGACTGGCAAGCGGACTTCGCGTTTGAAGGCACCAACGGACTGCAGCCAGGGTGCGATTGGTGATGCCATTCCTGGCATATTATCGACCGCAAGGCCTAAGAGAGTATCCATGCGGCCGTAATTTCCGTTAAAAAAGTCAATAAGACCGGAACGCTCGAAGATATGCGCCGTCTCGATACATTCTTCTTGGCTGAGACCGTCTTGCATAGCTTCGTCGACCGCGCAACGGAAACCCACGAGAAATTCATCGCCGGCCTGTCGTCGGATCTCTTCGAAAACCATAAGGCCAAACCGGCATCTGTTCTCCAGCGAACCGCCATAGTCATCGGTTCGTTTGTTCATGGCGGGAGAGAGAAATTGTCCGATAAGATGAGAATTTCCGAGCGTTTCGATGCCGTCGAGACCACCTTCTTTGCATCTACGCGCTGCTGCACCATAAGCTTCGACAACGCGGGCGATGTCGTGGTGATCCATCTCCTTTGGAAAGCTTCGATGTAAGGTTTCACGAATAGCCGAAGGGCCAATGGTCGGCAGCCAATGTCCTTGATAGGGTTCGCCCCGCCGCCCGAGGTGCGTGATTTGGCACATAATGGCTGTGCCATGTCTGTGGACGCGTTCGGAAAACTGCTGGAGGTAGGGTATGACTTCGTCATCGCCGACATACAATTGCTGGAAAACCGAGGGTGAATCTGGTGCGACGTTAGACGACCCACCGAACATCGTGAGGCCAATTCCACCTTTTGCCTTTTCTTCGTGATAACGTTGGTAACGTTCTTTCGGTAAACCGCCTTCTTCAAGTCCACATGCGTGGCTTGTGCTCATGAAACGATTACGGAAAGTGACATGGCGGATGGTTAAGGGTTGGAATAAGGGATTGGGCATCATTACCTTCGTGAAGAGTATTACGCTGAGATATGTTAATGGGCGATGTAGCATCTAAGTTAGAGATTCAAATCCAATTCTGTTCAAATGAATTATGACATCTGCAATTGCCTTCGCGTTGATTAGCCTTGCCGCTGCCGGCTGCCTGGATGTGACCTTCAAGAAGTTTTCACTCAAAAAGAGGTCACGCGGGATGTATGTATTTGGCTGCGGGGTTGTGTGGCTTGTTCTTCAGCTGTGTTACGCAGAAGTATCCAACACAGACCTTCGATTTGATGAAACCACGCTTTGGTATGGGTTTTTCACCGGCGCTTTGGTCGCCTTGGCTAATATCTTGTTAATAGAAAGCCTAACTGGTCTCGATGTCAGTTTGGGTTCCTTAATCTACCGATTGAACACTATTGGTGTTGTGCTGATCGCCGTTTTTCTGCTGTCGGAAGAGTTCGATGCTTATAAGGCGATGGGGATCTGCGTGGGAATATTCAGCGTTATTCTTTTATACCGGCGCGACGACAATGCGGTGCTCCCCGTCTTTTTCATACTGGCCATTAGTGCATCGATCTGTCGGGCACTCTATGGGGTTTTCACAAAGTATGCCATTGAGCTGGGCGCTGAAGCTGAAAGCATGTTGGTCATCGCTGCAATGAGTTGGGTGGTCTTTGGGCTACTTTATGCGGCTTTGCGCGAACGCCGGGTCCGGTTCACTAGTAAAAAGGCGGTGTATGCCCTTATTTCCGGTATACTTTGTTTTGTACTTGTGAATGCTCTAATCGAAGCGCTCAAGTTGGGGGAGGCCAGTATTGTTATCCCTGTCGCAAACCTCAGTTTTGTAGTTGCGATGATAATATCGGCGGTTATGGGTATGGAAACTCTAGGGATTAGAAAATTAGCGGCGATTGGATGTGCGACCGTCTCCGTCTTTCTCCTGGCACGGGCGGTTTAATCTGCGTCAATGATTTAGTTGTCATGAGTATTCTGCTGAATTTGAAATTAAATAGCGTTAAAGGCTTTTTTTATCATTTTCGAGAGACTTCTGGGATTTAGAGAGGGTTCTATTAATGGCGCGACTAGAAACGGTGCCTTCGAGTGAGCAGAAAATGATGATTGAGCTGGATTGCTCGGGTTTCGAAGGAAGGAAACCGTTTGTGGCGCCCAAGTCTTTATCTAAGCGTCGCATTGCGATCATTTCGACGGCTGCACTGAATATGCGGAATGATGCTGTTTATGAGCGAGACGCGACTGATTTTCGGGTAATACCAGGGGACGTCGATCCAGCCGATGTCGTAATGAGTCATGTTTCTGTGAACTTTGACCGGACTGGATTCCAGCAGGATTTGAATATTTGTTTTCCGATCGAACGTCTGCACGAACTCGCCAACGAGGGTGTGATTGGTTCTGTTGGTAATTACCATTTTACCGTGTCGGGCGCGGCACACCCAAGTGAACTTGATGGGGCAGCCCGCGCAATGGCCCAAACGATGAAAGAAGATGGTGTCGATACA
>MDTA01157829.1_pt1 | contig 10159 bp, 7 predicted proteins | sample 811151 | NCBI WGS metagenome assembly MDTA01 (sample SAMN05326648, study PRJNA326480) | marine metagenome | isolation source: seawater | place: Indian Ocean: South | collected 2010 | reverse complement strand
ATTCCTCCTCATAAACAAAAAGCATTTGAGGGTCATAAATTATCCAAACTTAAATTTCCAATTTCAGAGGAAATACATAGAACTTGTCTTTCTCTCCCAATATCTTCAATGCATAGTATTGAAGAAATTGACTATGTATGCGAAAGTATTTTATCTTTTTTTGATTAATAAAGTAATATTTTCCTTGAATAAAATGTATTGCTTAAAAAAATAATTACAAAATACTTTGAAATTAATTTTTTCACATAAAAAATTATTATCATTACAAGATCTGGGAAATAATCATAGAAAATTTGAAATAATGGAATTTGATTATGTAATTGTTGGATCTGGCGCCGCTGGCTCTACATTAGCTAATGAATTATCCAAAGATAATAAAATATCGATAGCTCTTATTGATATTGGTAAAATCAGAAAACCAAAAAGGAAAAGACGTTTCCGAGCTCCATTCGTAAACAAATGTACTAGAAGTTATACACATTTTATATCGGGTGTATTTGGAGGAAATACAGAATTATGGTCCAGCAAGATTTATTTGCTTACTAAAGGAGAGATATATGACTGGCCAATAAGTTACAAAGACTTATTAGAAAATTCCAAAGATTTAGCTCAAGAATTAAATATTAATCATGAAGAACTATCTTTTCATGATCCTATAGATGATAAGGCTTTTTACCATAGAGCAAAAAGATCTACATTAGGAAATCTTTTTGATTACTTTCAATTAGTTAAAAAAGAAAATATAACCTGTTTTGAAGAATCAACCTTAGTAGATCTAAACTACGATGATCAACAAAGTAAAATTAATCATATTTACATAGAGAATAAATCATCTTATCAGCAAAAAATAAAAGTAAATAAATCATTAATCTTATGCGCAGGGGGATTAGGAAATCTATCTCTTTACAAAAAAGTTATAGAAGAAATTTTTGGTTCTAGAGAAATTCCAAAGATATATCCTATTGTGGATCATCCTCATATAACTATCGGAAGAATAAAAAATACAGCATTACCCAGATTAAACCGTTTTAAAGATGTAGAAGATTGCATTTTTGTTAACGGTAAATCTAATATTTATGCTTTTCAAACTACGGCTCCTTACCTTGGAGATAAATTTTTTAGAAGATTAGAATCTAGATTTGAAGACACTAAAATTTCTTATATTCTTTTATTTATAATAAATAAATTTGAAAGATTTTTTCTTAGATATAAAAGGATTTTTTTAATTCTTACAGGACAAATTGATAGATATAATACTGGAAGTATTGAAGCTTGGTTTGAGGAAGATGTTAATTATAATTCAACAGTTAAATTTTCAGATAAAAATTGGTTTAATGGGAAACTAAATAAATTAGACGTTCAATATAAATACGAGATGCCAAATTATAAGGATTTGAAAAATGAATTAAATAAATATACAAAATCAAATCTTTATAAATTTAATAAAAGTCAACTTAATGAAAGTAATATTTATTCAGGATTAAAACCAAGCTGCTCCACCCCAATGAAATTAAATCCTGTTAAAGGAGAAGTATCAAGTGAATGTAATATCAATGGTGTAAATAATTTATTTATGCTTGGAACAAATATTTATCCAACTATAGGAGTAACAAATCCAACTTGGACATTAATGGTTTTGTCAAAAAGATTATCTAAAATCATTTAAAAAATGAATTTGCAATTCCTTTTAAATAATTGTTGTATACTTTTGAAGAATTTAATTATTCATTAAGTAGAATATAATTTAAAATTATTTGAAATTATATATTAATTATGATGGTTCAATAAGTAAATCAGATATTTCAATGGATTTATTAAATTCTTTAACTTTATTAAAAATAAAACAATATAGTAGTCTTAAGATGAAAAATAAATAGCCCTAATACTGAAATGTTTTAGAGCAGATAATTCGGTTTAAACATATTAATATCTTAGGGATTAGTTAATTAAATTGATTACAAACTAAAATGATTAATCTAATAAGTGTTAACTTTAACTCTTTTATAATTGAGTAATGCTAAATCTAAAAGTTTACCCAAGCATTTCAGACAATTCACTTACTAATCGTATTATATTTTTAATAGGAAGAAATTTAATAATTCAAACATTTTATTTGAATTCTTTACACCATAAATCCATTTCAAAACGGGAATTATATTCCGTTATAAATAATTCTTTAATCCAAGATTCTGCATATTTATCTATTTTTGGTAAGGTAATATTTTCAAGATTATGGTTTCCTGTCTTTTTGCAATTTATTGACAAGTTACTTATTCCAAAAAGATTTGCGACTGTAGCGATAAACTCAATAAGACTTAATTTTGTAGTAAAAGGATAAAAATTATTATGAAAATCATTTCTATATACCATCTCAACTATCTCACCAAGCAAAGATGGAGCCCATGACCAATACCTAGAGGTTGTTCCATCTAATAAGTTAAACTTTAATTTTGAATTACTAGATGCTTTTATTACAGGTTGAAAAATAGAAATAATCTCCCTAACAAAAAATCTCTTATCTCTGAGAGGAGATTCATGATTAGGCAATAATAAGTTTTTTACAATCGCATTGGAATTATATTCATTAAGAAAATTTGAAACCAGTAGTTTTGAATTTGTATAAGTACATTCTGGACGATATTCTCTCTCAAGAATGGATCCAAAGTGTACTAAGTTGATTTTATTTATAGATAAAAACTTTATCAATTTAATGGGGAATTCTCCATTTATTTTATAAACAATATCAGGAGATTTATTACAATCTTTTGAACTAGATAAAGCAGCTGTATTTATAACAAAATCTGGTTTTATATTTAAAATAAGGTTAAAAAGGTTATCAATATTATCTATAAAGCTTCCGCAAGGATAAATATCTGCCCAATTATTAACGGAATTATTTATTGTTAAATCTCTTACAGATAATGAGGTCCTTACATTAAATTTTTTATGAAAAAGATACGATAAGATAAAAGCATCTTGCCCTCCCCCTAAAATTAAAATTTTCATTCTGATACTAAAGTTGCAATTCTTTTTATAGCCTCCTTAAATCCTTCGCCGAGGTTATGGTGTCCCTGCCAAATTTCAGGAATATAAGAAAGCTCATCACATACTGTCATTTCATCGGTAAACTTAGGTAAATTCAGATCGCCATCTCCAAAATTTAAACCTTCATCCATATCCCCCATGGCATCAACTAAATGAACATGATCAGCGAACTTTAAAAGTTTTATTAACCATTCTTCGGAGTTTAAGTTATAAAAATTAGATGCCATTATAGTATGGGCTGTATCCAAACAAATTTTTAAGTTACTTTGCTTACAATATTCATATATTTCTCTTGGGTCAGCAAAAATATTCACATATCTTCTACCACCAAGATACCATGCATTTACAGGTAAAGTTTGCGGTAAGATAGTCAACTCTGGATAACAGGCATTAATATCTTGTATATATTCCTTTAGCTTTTTATATTTAATTTGTTTGTCTTCTAAACTATAAAGTTTAAATAGTGTCGCACAACTAAAACTTGTAATAACCTTTGTTTTTTTATTAGATTTTTTTAAGTAAAAATTCCTTACGATCGAGATATGATCTAAAAACCTTCTAAATTCAATATCACTTTGCTTTCTTATTTCTAAATTTTCGTTAAATGGATCAAATATTAAATCATTAGAGTAAAAATCTGGGGCATGAAATGTATGATCAGCCGCAAAATTTAAATTTTGAAAAATTTCTTTAATTTCATTCAAAGATGTATCAATATCTTTGTAGGAAAGATGGAATTCAAGAAAACTTGTTTCAATTTCTTTATGTAAGATTTTTGCATCATGATACCTTACTGGTATGCCTAAATCGCAGTTTTTAATTGGAGATAAATTCAAAGATTCTTGATTATAGAATTCTTTAAAATCAATTAATTCTAATATGTCTCCTGATAACTTATCTCTAATAAGTTTTTTATCTAGAATCAGTTCATATTTGTCAGGAGCAATGCCTTTACCGCCAGGTATAAAGGTGAGATCATTTAATTTGATTAAATGACCTCTTTTTTTATCTTCTCGCAAACTTAAACTTTTAGCTAAACTGACTCTGTTCATTTTCTCTCCTGCTTGAATTAATCTATTTTCAGAACTACCCAAGCATTGGTATCCATCTAACAACATATTTTTTAAATTAAGCATCTCTTCTTTTAAGAGACTAACTTTATGATCATTACCTCTAAATAATTTATTTCTTGTAATATGCTTTTCAAAAACATTTGCTCCAAGAGCTTGTGCAACTAGGCATACATGATATTCAAGCTCATGCCCTGAATAACCTACTAATAAATCAGGATAAGTCAACCTCAGTCTGGATATGAAATTTAGATTTAACGTATTTATTGGTGCTGGATATGTGGAAGAGCAATGTAAAATGCAAAGATTTTTACTTTTTTCAAGTATATATGAAATTGATTTTTCAATCTCTTCTTGGGTCGACATTCCAGTTGACATAATTATGTTTTCAAATAGATTTACAATTTTTTCAATCATTAATCTATTAGTCAAATCTGCTGAAGCAATTTTTATAGTTTTAATCCCAACCTCTTTCGCAAAATACAAGGAGTCAATATCCCAACAACTTACGAGAACATCAAGATTTAATTTTTCTGCATATTTGAAAAGCTTTGAATATTCTTCAAATGTTAGATAAGTATTTTTTACATATTCATAAACATATTGTTGACCAATTTCCATTTTTTCAACTTTAGCTTTGAAAAAGGATTTTGATCTTATTTGAAATTTAACCGCATTACAATTAGCAGAATGAGAATCATCTATTAAATTAATAGCTTCATTAAAATTCCCATTATGATTAAGACCAATTTCGCTGATGAGATATGGCTTACTATTCCTGCTTACAAATGTTTTGTCTATTAGCATCTTCTATTTATGATTTAAAGACTGAGTTTAAGAAATATCATTTATTATATACAACAGCTTTTAACTTCTTATATTTATTTAAAATACTTAAGTTAGTATAAAAATATTTATTCAAAAGACTTTTACTTAAATTTTTAAATATATTTAGTTTTTTAAAAAATTTTTGATTTTATTCAAACCGATTTTCTGTATTTTATAGAAATATCTCTAAATCTTAAATTATCAACTTTAAAGCAGATTCATCATTCTTTTTAAACAATTAAATTTAATTTAAAGTTCAGTCCAATTAACACATTAATATTTTTATTCGGTTTTATTTAGTTTTATTATAAATTTATCTCTTTTTAATATTCTTATACATTTAGTAAGGAAATAATTCTATTAGTTCATCTTGAAAAGCTATATTAGTTTAAGATAATAAAAAATTTAAATGTGGCAATATAGTTATATAGCAGGAATTATTGGTCTGGGAAATATTGCATATAAAATGGATCTTACAAAAAGAGAAGAGAGGTTATGGACTCATATAGAAACTTATAAAGCATCAATTCATATAGATAAAATAATTGCATATGAACAAAATCATAAAGCAATACAAGAATTCAAAAAGCACCATCCGGATATATTTGTTACCACCTCTTTTAAAGAATTTATTGAGAAAAAACCAATTATTGTAAGCATATGTACTCCAACATATACTCATTTTAGTTTTATTGATGAACTTATAAAGTCAGGTATTAAAAAAATTTGGTGTGAAAAAATGCTTTGTGATTCTTATGAAGAAGCAAAAAAAATAAAAGAAATTTGTAGTGATAATGAAATTACATTATTTATTAATTATATGAGAAGGTGGGATCAATTATTTTTAAAAGTGAAACAACATTTAGATAATAATGATATAGGAAAAGTCTATACAGTGATAGCAAAAACATCTACAGCCTTAAAAATGCAATCTAGCCACATGATAGATTTATTAATTTGGTATTTTGGCACTCCAGAATTAATACATAGCGACATACAAAAAGACTATATTCGGTCAGTTCACGGTAAAGATGATCCAGGGGGGACTTTGTACCTTTCCTTTAAAGAATATGATTGTTTATGTTTACTTCATGCTAGAAGCATTTCACCTTTTAACTATAATTTTGAATTAGAGATACTTGGCCAGACTGGGAGAATAATAGTAACAACAGAAGAAGAACTTTTGCTACAGAAATTTAGTAACTTGGTAAAATCAACTGAGAAGCATAAGTCTTTAGAAACTCATAGCAGATTTCAATCTCAATCAAACAATAATTGTAGACTAACTGAACAGTTGAATGAGTTAGTAAAGTCAAAAGGATTTAATAAAAAATCACTTTCGATGATAGAGGATTCGATTACTGCGTTAAAATTATACGAAAAATTAAAACTTATATGAATTCAAATGATAAATTAGCTTTGCTGGGTGGCGAGCCAGTAAGAAAAAATACAGATTTTAAAACTAAGCCATACTTAACGGAATCAGATCTAAATTGCATTAAGGAAATTTTAAATGAGGGAATATTATCTGGATTCGTTGGATCAGACATCGGTGAACCTTTCAAATTACTGCGTTCTTCATCCTTAGAATTACAAGATTACTCAGCGAAACAAAGCTCTCTTGGAGGTAAATGGGTAAGAAATTTTGAGGCCATATGCGCAGAAAAATCAGATTCTAAATATTGTATAAGCGTTAATTCGGCCACTTCTGCAATTCATGCAGCAATTTTATCATTAGGGATTCAACCTGGGAGCGAGATTATAACCACACCATATACCTTTACTGCGTGTGCTGCAGGAATTTTACAAGCGAATTGCATTCCTGTATTTGCAGATATAGATCCCTCTACATTTTGCCTAACAGTAGAAAGTGTTAGATCCCTTATAACGGAACATACAAAAGCGATATTACATGTTTCATGGTGTGGCAATGCAGGAGAAATAGACTTAATAGAAAAATTCTGCAAAGATAAAAATATTTTTTTAATTGATGACTCGAGTCAAAGTCAATTTTCAAAATTAAATGATAGATCATTAGGAACTTTCGGTGATGTTGGTATTTACTCTTTTAATCAGCCTAAGAATGTCTCAACAGGTGAAGGAGGTATGATACTCACTAATAATGAAGAAATAGCTTATAGATCTAGGTTAATAAGGAATCATGGAGAGAATTTTATAACTGAAGATAATACCAAAAATGAAATGATAAACATAATAGGTTATAACTTTAGAATTACTGAAATTTCTGCTTCTATTGGTTACAACCAGATCCAGAATTCCAATTTCCTTAATCAAATTAGAAATAAAAACTTTAATTTTTTATCAGAAGGAATGAATGAATTTGAGGATTATTTTGTTCCACAAAAAATTACTAATAAAGATTCATTCTTTTCATATTTAGCAGGTTTTGCAATAAATCTGGATAATATTCCATTCTCCCGAGATATATTATTTAAAGCCATGATCGCTGAGGGTATTCCAATAAGTAAAGGCATACAAAGATTATTATGTGACCATCCAAATATAAAAAATAGAATTGCTTGGGGTGGTGATCATTTCCCTTGGAGCTTTATTAATAATAGAGAGGTAAATATATTGGAAATACCAAATGCTCGTGATTTATTTGAAAATAGATTTTTTGGTTTTTATCAGTTAGGGTGGCCAACCTCTGAAGATGATGTAAATACAATAATTAAAGCTTTCAGAAAAATATTGGGTAATAGCGATCAATTAGTTAGAATTTATAAATGAAAAAATTCTCTAAATGAATATACTTGCTGTAATCCCTGCAAGAGGTGGTTCTGTGGGAGTGCCACGTAAAAACATCAAAAAAGTTGGAACTTTACCGTTAATAGCTCGTACAATACTTGCCGCAAAAAATTCAAAATTTATCTCTAGATTAATACTCTCTACTGATGACCAAGAAATTATGGATGTAGCAAATGAATATGGCTGTGAAACCCCTTTCTATAGAAGTAAAGAGCTTTCAGAAGATGTTGATACTTCTCTTGTAATTAAAGACGCTGTAAAAAGATGTGAAGAAATTTATAATGAAAATTATGATGCTGTTTTAACTCTTCAGCCAACTTCCCCCTTTAGACAAACAGCAACTATAGATAAATGCATTCAGTTAATGGCTACTTCAGAATCAATCGATTCAGTTATTACTGTGTCAAACATAGAGGGATACAGACCTGAGTGGATGTTAAAGATTGATTCAACCGAAAAAGTTACTCCCTACGCAACACCCTTTGAATTAAATGGAAATCCTATTATAAAACTATGCGCTAGACAAGATTTCCCACCTCTTTACAAGATAAATGGTGTTGTATTTTTGACTAGAAAAAAATTACTTACTGATAACATTCTTATTGGTTTTTCGCCATCAGTTGTAGAAACATCAGAAAAAGAAGCAATAGATATAGATACACCAGTTGATCTTGAGTTTGCTAATCATATTGCCTTAAGTGAAGAAGTTAATTAAGGTTTTGATTAATTTAAAAATAGGAAATATTTAATAAATTATTACTAGTTAATTAAGCAGGCTATTAATGAAAAATAGGTTCATTCCTTTAGTTATCTTTGATCTTTATAAAAGATGAATCAAAAATTAAAATTATAGATTTAATTTTTAATTAATACTTTTATTATTGAAAGTAGAATTGAGAGCACTCAAAAATTTTTATTGAACTATAAAGTAAGTATTAATTATTTAGATCTTTAAGCTACATAACAAATTTATGCTTATTTGGCAAAATTCATGAGAAAGTTTCAGAGAATTAATACCAAAATCAATAAAAAGGTATTTAAAAATCACAAAAGACAATAAAAATTAAATTTTTTTTATTTACGAAAATTAATTTTGCCAATCTCTGATATTGAATTATATTAATTTTAAAAATTATTTTTTTGCAACAACAAAGTAACTATCGCATGACATATCAAATTTATTTTTATTCAGAGACCCATAAATATCTAACTTTAAAAATCTTCCCTTATAAATTAAATTACTAATATCTTCTTCTCCCCATGGATAAACAATATAATTACTTGATGTCTTTAGATGATCTTGTTCATCAAAATATTCTGAAGTATTTATATATGTGTTATTATCACAATTTGAATTCTTTTTTAATGTACGAATTGCACTTGCAAAGGCGTTTGAACTCGGAAGAATTTCTTTAAATTTATAAATACCATTTTTAATTTTGTTGATAAGTTTTTGAGAATTTTGCACATCCATAATTAAAATTCCATCCTTTTTGAGGGAATCATAAGCATAATTAATTAATTCAATTGCGATTTCTTTATTTAAGTATTGGAGAGTACTATTGCAAACGAAAAAGTCATAAAATTCATTTTTCAAAGGAACATTTCTAAAATCATCATTTAAATTAATTACATTTGAAAATTTATGGTCAGTTTTCCATTTTTCAGCAAATAAATAGCGACTTTTTGCTAATTCTATTCCTACAGCATTTTCGATATAATTATTCATGCTCAAAAAATAAAGTAATGATGAATTTCCAGAACCAACCTCAATAATATTAACTTTTTCTTTTTCTATAAAAGAAGTTATGAAATTTCCCATTGGTTTAAAGGATTCAATTGCCTCTTTTCTATAGCTTTCTATAGCTACTTTATCCTTAAAGTTCTGAAATTTTTCAACACCTTCAAATCCGTTCTTTGTCATAATAAATAATTTAATATTTTCTATTTTTTTATTATTTTAAGTTTTCCTCAACAATAAAAAAAATCTCTTAATATAAATTATTTCTTCTATCTAATATTTTCACTGATCTAAAAATTTTCAGAAATCCTTCTACTTTTTGAGCTATTAATTTAATGGATCCAAGAGTACTCGAACCGCTGAACACCTGCATGCCATACAGATCACTAATCAAGCTATAACTAGGTTTTGTAAGTGTTTTCACAGATTGGCTGGCAGACTAGCTCTCAGAGTTACCATTATTTACAATACCTGAAAGAATAATTACTTTTTATCTTTTTAGTGATTATCAAATGGGTTCACATTTATACTTTCTTTTTTAAATATAGTCAACTAAAGATTTTTAAAAATCATAATTGTATTTCATTTTTATTCAAAAAACTAAAAATTTCTTGTTGATCTTGATAAAATTTTTGATTTCATTTCTTGAAATTCAGCATCACTTAATATTCCCTTATCAAGAAGATCTTTTAATTTTAAAAGTTCT
>MDTA01128639.1_pt1 | contig 10159 bp, 8 predicted proteins | sample 811151 | NCBI WGS metagenome assembly MDTA01 (sample SAMN05326648, study PRJNA326480) | marine metagenome | isolation source: seawater | place: Indian Ocean: South | collected 2010 | reverse complement strand
TTAAAAATATATTAGGAGAATAATTTTTAGTGAAGCTTAGGAAAAAATCCGCAATTTTTACTATAAGATCTTTATTATTTTTGCTAAAAAAACATGTAAATAAAAAAGGTAAGTTTTTAATGCTGATCTTGGCAATATCAACTTTTATAGCAGGCTTATCAGAAGCTTTTCTTCTTTCAAGTTTAATTCCATTACTTAGAGAATTTTTTGGTGGCAATGAAACTAATCAAATACAAAATCAAAATTTAATGAATTTTGGTTTAGTTTTAAGTACCAAAAATCTAATTATAATTATAATTACTACTATTTTTGTAGCAACTGGGGTCAGACTATTTACTTTATGGCTTTCAGGCAGAACCGCAGCTGTAATTGGGAGACAACTGGGTAAAAAAGCATTTAGCAACTTTTTAGATAAATCATATGATGATTATCTCAACGAGGATAAAAGTAAATTTATCGCTGCCTTAACAAAGAATCTAGACTATACAGTTATTTCATATGAACAATTAATAAGCTTATTCTCATCTACTTTTATATCTCTTTGCATTGTAATAGCGATCTTTGTGATAAATAAAGATATCGCCTTATTTGCAATATTAAGCTTTTTGGTTACATATACATTAATTATTATTTTTACGAGAAATAGACTTTCAAAAAATAGCCTTAATTCAACCGCTTCTTTTAATAAAGTTATGGAGATTTTAGAGGAATCTATTGGCGGTTTTAGAGATATTCTTCTTTACAATATTAAAAATTTTTATTTGGAAGGGTTTGATAAAAATGATTATTCTATGAGATTAGCAAATGGCAATAGTAACTTTCTTAGAAATTCTCCAAGAATTCTAATTGAAGGTGTTGGTTTAGTTACTATTGTTTTGATTGCGCTTTACTTTCTTTTATCTGATCAGAAAAATCTAATTATTTACCTAACAGTTTTAGCCGTAGCTTGTCAAAGAGTTTTACCAGCTTTTCAACTTTCTTATACATCATGGGCAACTCTTAAATCTTATCAGGAAGACGTTCATCAATTATCTATTCATTTGAATCAATCGAAAATAAATCAATCAAAAATAGGAAATCTTAGAGATCGAAGTTTTTTAGAAGTTAAATATTTTAAAAAAATTATTCTCAATTCAATCTCTTACTCTTATCCAAAAACTCAGTCTTTAGTTTTAAAAAATATTTATCTTGAGATTCCAAATATGCAAACTATTGGAATAATTGGGTCTTCCGGCTCTGGTAAATCTACCCTCCTCGATATCTTAATAGGTGCTATTTCTCCTTTGTCAGGTTCATTAGAAATCTATTTTAAAGATTCCTCCAGTGAAATTAATACACTTAATTATCCTAAGTGGCATGAAATTGTTGCACATGTTCCTCAGTCTGTTTACATAGCAAATAAATCGCTTGCAGAAAATATATCTTTTAGTAAAGATATTCAAAAAATTAATTATGATTTATTGGAAAAAGTAATTAAGCAAGCATCTCTAACTGATTTTGTAAATAATCTTCCCAAAAAATATTTAACTAATTTAGGTGATCAAGGTGTTAGTTTAAGTGGTGGGCAAAAACAAAGACTTGCTATAGCAAGAGCATTATACAAACAGCCAAAATTATTAATCTTGGATGAACCTACAAGCTCTCTTGACGAAAAAAATGAAAAAGAAATTATAAATACTATTTATAATCTTAATGGAGAATTAACTATTATTTTAGTAACTCATAAACCTAATCTTCTTTATGGTTGCAAAAGTATCTATAAACTTAAAAATGGAACAATCCATCGAGTTGAGATTTAATTATGTCAGTTACAGTAATCATATGTTCCTTTAATAATGAATCAACAATTATTGAAACTTTAGAAAGTGTAAAGATTCAAAAATACAAGCCTTTAAACTTAATCATCTCAGATGATTGTTCTTCTGATGAAACAAATAATTTAGTGCATAAATGGGTAATTAGAAATAAAAAATCTTTTGAAAGTGTAAAACACTTAATTTCAAAAAAAAATAAAGGTACTTGTCGCAATTTTTATTATGCTTTAAATCAAACTAATTCAACTTATATAAAGCCCTTAGGTGCTGATGATCTATTAAAAGAAGGTTCGTTAGAAAAATCAATTAGATTATTAACTTCTAATTTTTCAGATGTACTAGTATCTACGGTAAATTCAATTGATAATAAAGGAAACAAACTTAGGAATAACTTAAATCAAGGATATTTTTTGCTTGCGATTTTGTTGAAATTGCCCAGATCCCTATTACTCTATTTATGTCTATATCAGAATATTTTCCCTCACTCTACTGTAATAGCTAAAAAAAATGTTTTTAAGGAATGTATAGATTTAAACTTTGATCTTGTGGAAGATCATCCATTATGGATAAATATTATTCTCAGTAAATTTAGGATAATTTTTTCTTCAAAATCAACAATATTTTATAGGAGTCATAATAATCAATTAACAAAAACTATAAACAAGGAAATTTTAAGAAGAACGGAAGAAGATAGAAAAAAATTTCTAAAAAATTATTTTTTCAACATATCTAATCAAGCTGAAAAGTATGGAATTTTAAAATACAAATTTATAGATAGATTTTTTCAAAAAGTTTTCTCAACACTTAGTTATTTTGATTCACATCAAAACATAAGTATAATTTTCCATTCCCTTCGAATATTTACATTTCTATATTCGCCTTTTTGGCGTTATTTTATTAAAAAATCGATAAGCTATGAAACTATTTTAAAAAAATAGATTTTTTATAAATTTAAATAAATCTTTTAAATAAATCAGACATAAAAGGAGATTCATTTATATAAATCTTTTTAAATTCTTCAAATGATGGATACATTTTCTCAAAATTAACCTTTGAGAGTCTTGAATCTTTAGCAAGGTAAACTTTGCCGCTGCATTTTATTACTTCTTCATCTAATTTATCTAAAGTTTCTCGCAATCCTTTTACTGAACTCGGGATATCAATGGCCAAAGTCCATCCAGGTATTGGGAAGGATAATGGGGAAGGAGTTTTTGCTCCAAATCTCTTTAAAACAGTTAAGAAAATTGGAGCTCCAATTTTCTTTAGATCGCTTAGGGATTTTTTAACAAGGTATGCGTTTTCATCTGGAACAGCGAATTGATATTGAATAAATCCTCGAGGTCCATAAATCCTATTCCAGTCCATTATTCCATCAAGAGGATAGAAGAATTGTGTAATGTCCTGAATCTCCCCTTTTTTATCTAAGGGCGCTTTCCTATACCATGCTTCATTAAAAGCCTTTACAGTCAATTTATTAAGAAAACCTCCTGGGAAGAATTGTGGGGTTGAGGCAAAAGCTTTTGGATCGAAGTTCAAAGGATTTTTTTTCTGGACGTTATTTAGTTGGTTGATGTTTGCATGCTCTCCACAAGTTAGAACGCCTCTATTTTCTTTATGTAAAGCATCTACCCATGCGACACTATATTTATAATTTGAGTCAGCTTTAATCATCGCTTTCATTAATGAATCCAGATTTTCATGCCGAGTTGTATCTACAGAAATTAGAGCCGTTTCTATAGGTATTAATGATAATTCTGCAGATATTATTATCCCTGTGATTCCCATTCCACCAATAGTGTCCCAAAATAAATCTGGTTTATATGTATCGAAGTTATATTTACTTTTTTTTAATTTGTGAATGTCCCCTGCTTTATCAATTAATTCAATTTTTTGAATAAAATTTCCAATGCTTCCATCGCCATGATGATTTTTTCCATGAACATCTGCTGCGATAGCGCCTCCAATAGTAACAAATCTGGTACCAGGGGAAACTGGCACAAAAAACCCTTCGGGAATAATAGCTTTTAATAGTTCATCAAAACTAATCCCTGCCCCAACTTCAACGCTATTTTTAAGTTTATCTATTTTGATATGCTTAAAATAATCACTTGAAAGGCGCATTACAAAGTTTTTATCTAATTGCGCAGCATCTCCATATGAACGTCCTAGTCCTCGAGCAATAATAGTATTTTGCTTAATTTTTTGAATAAAATTTTTTGCACTAATTTGATTCTCAGGACTAATAATTTTTACTTCAGCAAATTTCTGTAAGCCCCATCCTGAAATTTTTTCATTAATATTTTTCATCTATAACTTGGAAATTAATGAACTTGGAAGTTTTTTTATGAGAAACATAATTGCACCCCACCACCATGGATAATATTCTATACCTCTTTTATTCGGATTTTTAAGTAAATTTTTCGCTAAAGAAGATGTGCTTGCAGATAAAACTTTGGGAGCTTTGCCTTCTGACATCCTAGTTGATAGAAAGCCAGCTTTAATAATTCTGATTGAAAAAGGTTTTTTATTGCATTTATGCAGTAAACCCTCGCAAAAAGTTGTAATACCTGATTTAGCTGCACCATATTGATAGTTAGATGGACGTCCCAAATCTGCTGCAACAGAACTAAAAATCCACAATCTGCTTTTAAGGTTTAGACGCGAAGGAGTAACTATTTTTAAAATCCATGGGATCAAACTAAAATAGTTAACAGAGGCAATTTTCAAAGATTCCTGAATATTAATAATTTCTTTACTTGAATCACAGAGTTTACCTACAGTTATTAAATATAGATCATAATTACTTATTTCTTGATTTAATGTATCTAAATTCTGATAATCTGAGAGTTCGATTTTGGTTTCTATAACATCACACTTGTAATAACTATTTAGTCTTTCGAGTAGTTTTTTATTTCGTGAAAGATCTCTTGCAAGTAAATGAAATTTTTTACAACCATTTTTAGCTAGCTCTTCAGTAATTGCAATTGCTACATCACTAGTGCTTCCTAATACGAAGCAGCTATTTATTTTATTTTTCTTTTTAATCATAAAAAGTCTTTTTTTCTTTAATTTTCAATGGAACAACATAACTAATTATACCTAAGGCTGTTGCAAACCATAATGTCATTAAGCGGATAATTAATGTTGAAGTGGTGGCTATTTCAATAGGAATATTCTGAATAGTGAGTAGAGATATTGTGCTTATCTCTTGAGCGCCTAGACCACCAGGCATAAAGGAAATTGCTCCTAATAATCCTGATGCTGTATGCGCAATAGTGGCATTTAAAATATTAATACTTTTAGGGGTCATCGCATTTAAAATTATCCAAAAAGAAAATCCTTCAAGAAACCATGAAAAAGATGCTATAGAAACTATTGTAAAGATAAATTTTGGATCAATAAATTCCTTTATTTCTCTAAAATATTTCTTATTTTTATTGAAAAAACTATTATTATATTTTACTAATAATCGCTTGAAAATTTCAAAAGTAAATTTCTTTGAGGTTAAAGCAATCAATAAAATAGTTATCAAGAATGATACCGGTAAGAAAAAAAATAATTTAAATCTTGATATAAATTCAATATTTATAGAAATTAAAACTAAAACTGAAAGTCCATCTGTTAATCTTTCAAAAATAAGCGCAAGTAATGATTTAAAAATAGGTATTTTAAAAATCTTTTTTAGTTTTATTGATCTTAAAGCCTCGCCAGATTTGCCTGGTGTAGCTGTGAATGCAAAAGAACTCATCCAAATCAAAAAATTTTCTTTTATTGGTAGAAAAATTTTAAATTTATTTAGAATTAGAATCCATCTATAAAATCTTATGCAGTAACTTAAAGAAATTATTATTAAGCCTAGGATTATAGGTTGAAATAATACTTTAATTGTTGAAAACAAATTAACATTATTATTAAAGATTCCTATAATTCCATAAAAAAGCAAAGTTACTGCAATAACTGGGAAAACTTTATTTAATGAAAATTCTGGATAGTTTATTGGTTTTGATTCAAAATTTCTAAAATGTGGAATGTCTGCATATTGAAGCAGTTCCTTATCTCCCTTGCTATCACCATATACTTCAATTAAATAATTATTATTTTTTTTAAGATATTTTTTTAATTTAGAAACCTTTTCTATTCCTTTACAATTAAATCCCTTAATACATGGTTTCCATAAGCCATTAGCTCTTTTTAATTCAGTACATATTAAATCAACATTTAAATATTCTGCTAAAGGTTCTATATGCATTCTTGTTGAAGCCGTACATAAAATAACTTTGTCTCCATTTTTTTTATGTTTCTCCAATCTTAATAAAGCCTTCTGATTAAGATTGTTTATTAGATATTTTTCTAACCATTTTTTTTTATCTTCTGGATTTAATTCATTAAAAAATTTACATAAATTGAATAAATTTATTATTTTTTCCTTAAAAAATTTATCATCAATTATTTTTAAGAACCAAAGTATCAGATAAGGCAAACTCAAGAAAAATTTGAACACATTAGTGAAAATATTATTGGATACCATGATCGAACTTATTAGTGAGTCATTCTTTAAAAGAGTTCCATCAACGTCAAATACAGCGACTTTATTCTTCAATGGAATATCAGAAATCATTTTTGGAATCCAATAATTAAAATTGTCACTATCCAGCTAATAATAATAAGTCTTATCCCTTTATCATTTAACAAAATTTCTTCAGGATTTTCTGCTGTTTGTTTTGAAGAAATAGAGCTTCTTCTAAATGATTCATCGGGATCACTTAAAAATTGATATCTAAAAATACCCAACAAGACAAAAGGAATTGTTAACATCATTAAACTAGTCGAAGCACCACCAGTTACAGGACCTGCTGCCCAGAGAGAATACATTATAAAACTACTTGTGGCCACCATATTTTCTAATCGCAAAAGTAATGGTAATGAGTACCTTTTTAAAACTTTTCTTGTAATTACTCCCTTAGAAATACTTAATCTTAATTCTGCTTTACGTTTCTCAATTGCTAAAAAGAGGGCGAGAGTTCCAACCGATAAAATAAACCATGGAGAGATAAATAAATCAGTAGCAACTCCTCCAGATAATGCTCTTAATAAAAAGCCAGATGAAATGCATAAAATGTCAAAAAGTGGCTCTTGTTTTAATCTTAAGCAGTATGCAACTTGAATTAATCCGTATAAAAAGATTAATAAAAATAAAAAAGGATTTATATAAAAAGATATAAAGAGACTTAAAGAAGTTAATAAAATTGATAAAAATACAGCAAATTTAGTTGAAATTTTCCCTGAAGCAATTGCTCTATTTTTTTTGATTGGATGCAATCTATCTGACTCAATATCTAAACAGTCATTAATTAAATAAACTGAGCTTGAAATAAGACAAAATGATACAAAGGAAATAAAAGATAAGAACCATATTTCAAATAAAAATTTAAAGCTAAATAAAGGAACTGCGAAAACAAGTAAATTCTTAGTCCATTGTCTTGGTCTCAATGCCTGAATTATAGTAGTCAATTCTAATAAATTAATAATTTAAAAATATAACACGTTAGAAGTTATTTATATAGATTTTAATTTTTAATTATTATAAAAAACTTTATAACATTTTATGCTCTTAAAATTAACCTAACTTTATTTATTATTTTATTTTTATAAATTACTTTAGTTAGATGAATAAAGGTATTATATTTTGGATAAATCTAAAATAATAAATAATTTTTCTTATAGGATTAAGAAGAGCTAAGATAAATATTTAATATCTTTTTATGATAAATTTTACTTTATGAGTAACTTTTAACATGTTAGAAATTGATTTTGTATATGTAATATTCAATAATTATAATTATGCTGTAAAGAGTATCAATGATCTTATTGAAAAATTTGGAGGTAAATATTTAAAGTTGAATGTGATCATTGTAGACAATTCTTATTCAATTTCTTCTAAAAGAATAATCTCTAAATTTAATAAATTTTGTGATAATAATTCAAATAAGAATGTATATATTCATTACTTGCCATCAGATATTAATTTAGGTTTTTCTAAAGCTTGCAATAAAGGGTTTAATTTTTGTAATTCGGAAACAGTTATTTTTGCAAATTGTGATACGAGATTTTATAAAACTAATGCAGATTCATTTTTAAAAAGCATAAACTTATGCAAATATCTAACACCAATAGTAGGGGTTAAAATATTAAATAATAAAGGAATAATGGCAAATTCAGCATTTAGTTTTAATCCTTTATTTATTTTGTTAAAACCTTTAAACCATCTTGCAGCAATGAATAAATTATTTAGATTTCTTTTAGATAATAATTTTTTAAATTTAAAACTTAATAATGATTATTATGAGAAATTAGATAATGGAAGCGTTAATAAAGTAGATTGGATTTCTGGATGTTTTATGATAGTTAATAGAGAATTTTTAAAGGAAATTGGGGGATTTGATGAAAGATATTTTATGTACTTTGATGATGTTGATCTTTGTAGAACTGCAAAACAACATAATAAGATAGTATTATTTGATTCACAAACCTCAATAATTCATTTTGGACAACATGAATCTAGGAAATATAAAAGTATTTTAAAAACATTTATTTCTAATAAAACTGCAAGATATCATATATTTTCATGGATTAAATATCTAATAAAATGGAGGAAAGATTTTCTAAATCAATAATTTGAGAATGTAAAATTTAGTTTTAAACTTGGTTTTTTATTCATAAATTATTGATGAACTTAGTAAGGCTATATATATCTTCAAAAAAATAAGTATTTTTATCATTGTAGAATTCTCTCATTACAGGAGTTTCTATAGTTAAAAGTGGAATTTCTACAGATTTTGCATAAGCAATGGGTCTGCAAAAACCTTCTTCACTAGAAACATTTATTATGTAGTCAATGAGCTGAAGAAATTCTGTCAAACTATTTTCACTAGAATCAATAAGTGTAATCTTATGGTCAGAAATTTTTTTTAAATTATCAGTATATTTATTATTAAATCCAAATAGAACTATCTCTATTTTATGATTAATATTTTTACTTAATGCTTTAATAAATTTATCAAAATTTTTCTTTGCAGAATCAGTGCCAGCTAAGCCGATAAAAATTTTCTTACTTTTTTTACGGTATTTTTTATCAAAATTTTTTATAGGAGTTATCTTATTTGGTAGATAAATTAAGTTGCCTTTTTTTATTTTTAAGAAGGTATTTATTTTTGTAGAGAAAGATAGTGAATCTTGATTGTTTATATAGCCTATATCAGTATTGGAAATCAGTATCATAAGTTTTAGAAAATAATATTTAAATATTCGAACTAAATTGTTTCGCTTAAAAGGATATGAATCATGAACTATAATTGTTTGGTTTCTATAAAATGGTAACGGATGGGTAGACGGTGTGAAAATTTTATACTTTGAATGAAATGATTTAATCAATAACTCTAAATATAAAAATATATATTCAATGAACGAATATTTTTTGATGGTAATATCATGATTTTTAAGATTTTTATTTAATACTAAAAGGTTTTTATTTTCTCTAACTATTACATGTAGATTTTTAGTACAGTCCATACTATTTATATGGTCAATCGCATAGTAAAGCATGCCATTAGGTTTATTGATATGCCATGTATTTATATACATCCCTTTTGATTTGAAGTTTAAAAACATCAATACAAAATAAAAAATTTATATCTATATTAATGTATATTTAAAATAAAAATATTTTTAATAAAGTTTTTATAAAATTTAGGAATTTTTTGGAATCAATTATTCTTGATTAATTACCTCGTTTCTGAATAATATAATTTATCTAATTGACTAAGGATTTTTTTTATTTGCAAATTTCTATTTTGGATTTGATAATTATTATTTAGAAAATATTCATCATCTTTAATATACTTAACATTATTTAAAGCTTTGATTAAGGTTTTCTTTGAATTAAATAAATATTTTTTCTCTATCATATGTTTTAGTGATTCTATATTTCTTAGAATACATTTATTACCTCTGATTAAGGCTTCAGCTACCACTAGTGGTTCACCCTCTATATAGCTATTAAGAATTAAAATATCCTCTTTTCTTATTATTTTTGCCTGCTCTTTAGAATCTAACCAACCTTTCTGTTCGATATTAATGAATTTTAAATTACGAGATAAATAATTTACTTTCTTTTTTAATGGTCCATCACCAATTATCAATAAAGTTTTGAATGGATTATTTTTTTGGTCGCACCATTTTATAAGTTGTAGAATTCTTTTTTGCTTTGCTAATCTGCCTATAAATACTAATCTTGATTCTTTCTCAACATCAAAATTATTTATTTTATTAACTTTAATTTTATTTGA
>MDTA01120025.1_pt1 | contig 10159 bp, 3 predicted proteins | sample 811151 | NCBI WGS metagenome assembly MDTA01 (sample SAMN05326648, study PRJNA326480) | marine metagenome | isolation source: seawater | place: Indian Ocean: South | collected 2010 | reverse complement strand
TAGTATTGAGAATAATATTCTTCAAACTAATACTTTGAGTTCTTCAAAACGAATCTTCAGAGAGATATCACTAAGACTGAAATCACTTAGTCAACAAGAGCAAGAATTCTTCATTAGAAGTAATTATGTAGACCAATCCATACTTATTTGGATTGCAATATGCAGGACTTATAAGTTTATTGGAGATTTTGCATCTATCGTCATTTCAGAAAAATTCAACTCCTACAAATTATTTCTGGGATATGATGACTTTGACTATTTTTTTGAAAAACAATTAATTTTTCATCCAAAACTACATGATTTAAAAGACTCAACAATAAAAAAATTAAGGCAAGTTTTTTTTAGAATTATGAAAGATTTAAATATATTGACAAAAAACCTAGAAATAACTCCTCAAATGCCCTCAATTGAGTTAAAAGAATTATCAGTTGAGACTAAAAAAGATCTTGAAATGTTTATTCCAGGATCAATAACATGAAATTGTCTAATGAATCTTTTGATTTAAATAAATCAAGTAAAAAAGAACTTCTTGAACATCTAATTTCAGTAATCTCTAATAAAGAGTTTCTCTTGAAAAATAATCTTAATAATGAAATACCATTTTATATCTGTCCATTTTTACCAGAATTTACATTAGAGATATATGAAATAATAAATTTCTTAGAAAAGCAACTATACAAATTGGAAATTGATATTTTGGTAATTGATATTTATGATATTTCTATTGAAATTCTAAAAAATAGAAAAGGTAATCTTTTTGAGAAAATTCAAAAAAGGGAATCTCAAATGAAAAAAGATTTATTAAAAGAAACACTACAAAATGTTTTAAATGCAGAAGAATATTTGGTTCCAAAAATAAAAAATATGATAGTTAATAAAAAACATCAAGTTTTATTCATTAAAGGAATTGGAGAAGTGTTTCCATATATTAGAACTCATAATTTATTAACTAATTTGCAAAAAATACTTAAGAATAAACCTTCAATAATATTTTTTCCTGGTAATTATCAAAATGATCCTAAAATGGGATCTTCTCTGAATTTATTTTGTGAATTTAATAATGACAATTACTACAGAGCATATAACATTTTAACAGTACGATAGAAAATGGAATTAAACCTAAAAGACATATTTGAAAAACGTATTGATAGACCAATAGATGGTGTGATAAAAGCAGATGATCAAGAAAGTATACTTAATGAGTTAGAGGAATATGTAATTACAAATGAGATAGGAAAGAATATTAATTATTTTCTTCAAGAATATAATAATTATTCCAATAAGAATGGAGTATGGATATCAGGATTTTTTGGTTCTGGCAAATCACATCTTCTAAAGATCCTGTCTTTATTACTTGAAAATAAAGCAATTGAAAATAATTATCCCTCTGAAATTTTATCATCAAAAATTTCCAATGATGTTTTTCTAAAAAGTGAAATACAAAAAACGACCAACATTCCGTCAAAAAGCATCCTTTTTAATATTGATCAAAAAGCGGCAATAATTAGTAAAAAAGAGATAGATGCATTACTTGATGTTTTTCAGTCTGTGTTAGATGAAACAAGTGGATATTTTAAAGTAGGTTATATTGCAAAATTTGAAAGAGATTTAGATAAGAAAGGTTTATTAAAAGAATTCAAAGAAGAATTCAAAAATTATTCAAGTGATGGTGCTAATTGGGAAGAGGGTAGAAAAGAAATTGAATTTGAACTTGAGGCAGTTTCTAAAGCATTCGCAAAAATAACTAATCAAGATGAATCAGCGTGTATAAATATAGTTGAAAATTATCGTTCAAATTATAAAGTTTCTATAGATGATTTTGCAAAACAGGTAAAAGATTATATTGATCAAAAAGGGAATGGATTTAGATTAAACTTTTTTGTAGATGAAGTCGGGCAATATATTGCAGATAATTCAAAACTTATGGTTAATTTGCAGACTATTGCTGAAAGTTTAAATACTTATTGCAAGGGAAAGGCATGGATTATAGTTACTGCTCAAGAAGCGCTTGATAAGGTAGTAGGAGATAAATTTTCCCAGCAAGCAAATGACTTTTCAAAAATAATGGCACGCTTCGATATTCGAATGCCCCTAACAAGTCAGAACGTAGCAGAAGTTATTCAAAAAAGATTATTGAATAAAAATGAACAAGCAATAACTTTTTTAAAAAAGATTTATAATAGTGAATCAAATAATTTTGGGACATTATTTAATTTCTCTGAAAACTCCATAAGTTTTAGGAATTTTAAAGATCAAGAAGATTTTCTACAAAGTTATCCATTTATTCCTTATCAGTATGAATTATTTAGAGAATCAATAAAAGGTTTATCAGAACATAATAAATTTGAAGGTAAGCATAGTTCGGTTGGTGAAAGATCAATGCTTGGAGTTTTTAGGGAAGTTGTCCTTTCAATATCAAATAATTCAGTTGGTGAGTTAGCAACCTTTGATTTAATGTTTGCTGGTATAGATAGTGCTCTAAGGAGTTCTGTTTCATCTTCCATTAGAGTTGCAGAAAATAATATTGGTAATGATTTAGCGGTAAGAATACTAAAAATTCTATTTCTAGTTAAATACTATAGGCAATTTAAACCAACGTTGAATAATTTACGTGTATTGTTAATCGATAAATTTAATATTAATTTTATCGAATTTAATAAATCAATATCTGAAGCACTCGATTTATTAGAAAAACAAACTTACATAAGAAGAATTAATGAAGAATATGAATTTCTTACAGATGAAGAAAAAGATATTGAAGAAGAAATAAAGAATACTGAAATAGAAATCAGTGATTTACAAAGTGAGTTATCAAAAATAATTTTTCAAAGATTAATATCTTATTCAAAAATTTTTGATGAAAGTTCTGGAAATAATTTTAATTATGCAAAGAAAATTGATGATCAATTACATGGACAAGATTATGATTTAAAGATTAATATTATTACTCCCTTTTTTGAATCTGAAAAAAAAGGATCTGATCTTTTATTTCAAAAATTCAATGACGATGAATTAATAGTAAAACTTCCTCAAAATAATAGGTTATTTAAAGAAATTGAAATTTATAAAAAAACTGATAAATATATCATTCAAAATAATAGATCGGGTATTGACTCAATTAAATTAGGCATTCTTGATCAGAAAGCAATTAATAATAGAGAGAGAATGGAAAAAATAATAATTGGACTTAAAGACCTTATTTCAAACTCAACAATGATTATTGGTGACAAAACTTTAGAATTAAATAATAATAATTATGATTTAAAATTAAAAGAAGGACTTAAGATCTTAGTTGACAAAGTTTATTACAATCTTTCAATATTAAATAATTACAAATACAAAAACGAAGATATAAAAGGTTTTTACTTAAGTGCTAAAAATGGTCTTTCACCAACAATCGCTCAGAGAGAAATATTAGATTTTATAAATTCTCGATCAAGGAATAGTTTGCGAGTAACATTGAAAACAATAGAAGAAAAATTTAAAGGTAAGAGTTATGGTTGGTCGGAGAATGCAATTCTATCTAATATTGCGGGATTAATAGGTTGTAAAAAAATAGAGTTAATTTGTGATGGAAATTGTGTTATAGAAGAAGAAGTATTCAGTTATTTAGCAAATAGTAGATTAAGAATTAATATTATAGTCCAAATTAAAAAGGAGGTTTCTGAAGAGAAAACAGAAACTTTAAGATTATTTTTTAAAGAATTCTTCGAAAATATTCCTTTAAGTAAGGATGCATTAGATTTAGCGAGTGAAATAAAAAATGGATTAACAACTTTAAATACGAAATTAAAAAGTTATAAAAATCAGATTTTTAATTTCCCATTTCTTGAAAACTATAAAAATGATTTTGATTTAATAGAGAATCTTTCTGAGAGTAATATTAACGACATAATAAATGTCTTATCTAATGATAATAACTTTGTATATATAAAAAGAAATACAATCGATCCAATAATAAAATTTATAGATGGAAACCAAGGGAAAATTTACAAAGATGCTTTTTTATTTTCTAAAAGTAATAAGGATAACTTTACCTTAATTGATAGTGCAAAATCAGATAAACTTACAGAGATATTAGATGATCCAAAATGTTTTTTAGATAATAAAATTCCAATATTGAAAAAATTAAAAGTCGAACTAGAAGAACAAATAAATTTGAAAAGAAAAGAGGAAATAGATAAAACAATTAAAAATTTTAATAAAATTAAAACTCAAATTAATTCTTTCTCAGGATACAAGGATTCAGATGAACTTACTAAATCAAGAATAAAAGAAATCTTTGAAAAAAATATTAAAAAAATAAAAGATACAAATATAATTCATTCTATAAAAGCAATAAATGATTATTTTGAAGATCAAACTCTACCAAATATTTTAGAAGAATTAGATAATAGTGATAACAATAAAATCATTTCAAGTTCATCAATAAAATTTGAAAATAAGAAATTCCTGCTTGAATCAGAAACAGATGTAATTGAATATATAGATTCTTATAAGAACGCCATTTTAAACGAAATTAAATTAGGAAATAAAATTAAAATTTAATGGATCTGAATTCTCTTAAATCTTTTGCTAGGGATGCAAGAAAAGAATTATTAAAAACAGTCGCTCTAAAAATAGAATATGTATTGAGTGAAGATAGTCCAGCAAAAAGAGAAAATAGTAAGGGAGTTGATGAACTTAATCAGAAAATAAATACTATTGGTAAAGACCTGGTTATAGAGAAAGTTTCTTATACCTGGTTTAATAGATTTACTGCATTGCAGTATATGGATATAAATGGTTTTAATAATGTTAAGGTTATTTCTCAAGCAAACGGAGAAAAAAGACCGGAGATATTAGCAAATGCAATTAGAGGATTATTTGACAAAAATTTAATTACTGAAAATACTAAAAATATTGTTTCTGCTCTTCTTGATGGGAGATCCTCAAGCAATAATCCAGAACAAGAGGCATATCGTTTACTAATAGTCGCTATATGTAATAATTTCCATTCAAATATGCCTTTTTTATTTGAAAGAATTGCAGATTATACTGAACTTTTAATGCCTGATGATTTACTGTCAAAAACTTCGATTCTTGAAAAAATTAGGCATGTAATGACAGAAGAAAATTGTAAAGATGTAGAAGTTATTGGTTGGTTATATCAATTTTATATAAGCGAAAAAAAAGAAAAGATTCGTTTAGATATAAAAAAAAATAAGAAAGTTATGCCAGAAGATATTCCTGCAGCAACGCAATTATTTACTCCCCATTGGATTGTTAAATATCTGGTACAAAATTCTTTGGGAAGATTATGGTTATTAAATAATCCAAATACTCAAATAATTAATTATTTAGAATATTTTGTCCCTTCAAAAGATTCTGAAGAAAATTTCCTAAAGATAAATTCGCCTGAAGAAATTAAAATTTGCGATCCTGCTTGTGGTTCTGGACACATGTTAACCTACTGTTTTGATATTCTTTATTTAATTTATGAAGAAGAAGGTTATGACCCAGCAACTATTCCTTCTTTAATAATTAAAAATAATTTATTTGGAGTAGAAATCGATCAGAGGGCAGGTACACTTTCTGCATTTGCTTTAACTATGAAAGCAAGAGAAAAGCAACAACTATTTCTTGAAAATCCAGTTCAACCCAATATATGCGTAATAGAAAATATTGATTTTGAAAGTGATGAAATTAAAAATTATATGGATGAAGTTGGTAGGGATCTATTTACAAATAATCTTCAAAAAACCCTAAATCAATTTAGAGAATCTAATAATTATGGATCTTTAATTGAACCTGCCTTAGACGATATAAATAGTACGCTCCAAATTCTTGAATCCAAGAATATCTCTTATAATATATTTTTAAAAAATACTCATGATCGAGTATTAAGAGTTCTCAATCAAGCAAATTACCTAAGGCAGAAATATCATGTTGTAATTGCAAATCCACCATATATGGGTGCCCAAGAAATGAACCCAAATTTATCTTATTTTGCAAATAAATTTTTTCCTGATAGTAAATCAGATCTCTTTGCAATGTTTATGGAACGTTCAGAGAATTTTCTAAAATCAAAAGGTTTTTTTGCTTTAGTTACAATGGAGAGTTGGATGTTCATTGCTTCCTATGAAAAACTGAGACTTAAACTTCTTGCAAAAAATTCTATTGTATCAATGACTCATATGGACAATATGGTAATGGGAATTGCATTTGGAACTTCTGCAACCATTTTTAATAAGATATCAGATAGTACAAAAACTGGTTCATACTGCCACATTGAATATAAAGACCTTAATGATAAAAAAGTTCCTTTTAAATTTCCTCCTGAAAATAAAAGAAACTTAACTAGCAATTCAAAAGATAAATTCTTTTGGGTAATATCTAAAAACTTTGAAAAAATACCAGGAAGTCCTATTGCTTACTGGATATCAAAAAAAATTAGCGACTTATTTATTCAAAATGAGTTCATAGGAACGAAGGCAAAAAAAGGACTAACAACTGGAAAAAATGATCAATTTATTCGCTATTGGTTTGAACCGAGTATAAATAAATTCTCTGTATTTAAAGGTCAAAAGTGGTTTCCTACTACAAAGGGAGGAAAATTTCGAAAATGGTATGGGAATTTCGAATTTGTATTACTTTGGGAAGAAGATGGAAAAGATATAAAAAATTTTAAGTTTCCAAATGGGAAACTAAGATCAGTTATCAGAAATAAAGACTATTATTATAAATCTGGACTAACTTGGACAGGTGTTTCCAATTCAAAAATAAGCATAAGATTTGTTCCTGAAGGTTTTATCTTTAATGCTGCTGGACCAACAATCTTTACAAATGATGAGAATGGAATAATTGCCTCCATGAACTCTAAATTAATAGATTCGGTATCAAAATTTATTTCACCTACATTAAATTTTGAAGTTGGTCAAATTCAAAAATACCCTATCTTAAAGAGTTCTAATAGAAACAGAAATATCGCTCAATCTTGTATTGATATTTCAAAAAAAGATTGGGACTCATTTGAAACTTCATGGGATTTTAAAACATCACCATTATTAGCAATGAAAGGAAATAGTAAAAGTCTTCAAACTACATACAATTGCTTAAGAATGGAATGGCAAAAATGGACAGATGAGATGTTAAATCTTGAGGAGGAAAATAACCAGATTTTTATTGATGCTTATGATTTAAATGATGAATTAGAAAAAAATGTATCATTACAAGATATAACTTTAAGTCGTAATCCTGCTTATAGATATGGGATTAAAATTTCAAGAGATATGCAGGAAGAAAAATTACTTAGAGATACAATTAAGGAGTTTATTTCTTATTCAGTTGGATGCATGTTTGGCAGATATTCAGTTGATATTCCAGGATTAATTATTGCAAATCAAGGCGAAGATCTAAAAAGTTATTTTAGGAGTGTTCCAAATCCATCATATATTCCAGATGATGATAATATTATTCCCATATTAAGTTTAGATTGGTTTGAAGATGATATAAATGAGAGATTCAGAAAATTCTTGAGGAACACATTTGGTAATAACAGTTTCGAAGAAAATATAAGGTTTATTGAACGAGCGTTAGGAAAAAATACAAGAAAATATTTTTTAAATGATTTTTATAATGATCATATTCAAACATATAAAAAAACACCAATTTACTGGATGTTCTCTAGTCCTAAAGGATCTTTTAATGTATTAATTTATATGCATCGATATTGCCGAGATACTATTCCTATAATGTTAGATAAATATTTAAGAGAATTTTTACTAAAGTTAAATGCTGAGAAAAATAATCTTGAAAGAATTGAAATAAGTTCTTCTGCATCTTCCTCTGAAAAAACTTCAGCAATGAGAGAAATGCAAAAAATTGATAATATTCTACAAGAATTGAATAGTTGGGAAAAAGATGTGGTTTTTCCACTAGCGTCACAACGTTTAGAAATTAATTTAGATGATGGGGTGAAAACTAATTATCCAAAATTTGGCATTGCTTTAAAAAAAATATCTGGATTAAATTGATGGGTTTAAGTATATATGATTCATTAAAAAATTTGTTTTCTGAAAAGAGAATTGTTTTTTGGCATGACAATAAAAAAGAAATGTATGAAGAATTTCTAGAAATTAAATTAGAAAAAGTTGAAAAAATTGAAATTAAAAATAATGAGTTTTCAATAAAGCATAAAATATTAAAGGAAAAACCAGATCAAAAATTTTTAGTTTATAAAAGTGAATTCGAGGAAACAGATTCAAAAGATAATTGGTTATTGGATATTGAAAAATATTCAAAAATTTTTAATGCTGACAAAATAAAAATATGGATGAATGAATTTGATTTTGAACCATATTTTATAGATCATATTAAGAAACATAGGATATTTTTTAATTCTGAAAGACGAAAAAAAATACTAAAAGAAAAACTTAAAAAGGAAGATGATACCTCTATCCTGAAAAAGAAAATGTTACTTGTTATATCGGAATCAGAAGAAGATATTGAGGGTTTAGTAGGAACATTATTTGATGAATGTTTTTTTAATGAAGACAGTAAATTGAAATTAATTAAAAGATGTGGTCTTGAAGAGTTTATGTGGAAACTATTCGAAAATGAATATAACTATAAAAAAGAAAAACCTAATATTGATGATTTTGCTTTGGAGTTATTTAAATCTTGTTTTGAGATATCAATTAATAAGAATGGAACTTTAAATAAAAATGCATTTTTATTATTTCAAAGATGGAAAAATAATAGAAATAATTATGAAGTATTTGAAGGTCTTTCTAATAAATTTCAAGAAGTTTTAAATATCAAAGAAAATATTAATTCGCTTAACTATAAAGATCTTTTAGATTTTGATTTTTTCAAAGAGATTGACTGTTTCATAATCAAATCTCTTATTAATGAAATCAAAAATAACACAATTCCAAATGATAAAGTTACTAAAATTTTAAAGCAAAGAAGAAAAACATATTGGTTTAAAAATTTTCAAGATATCTATAACGCTTTACTTTATGCTTCGGAATTTTTATTTGAGATTTCTAATGCATTTTTAGAAATTGATGGATTTGAGAAATATATAGAAAATTATTCTTCAAAACTATTTAAAATTGATCAACTATATAGGAAGTTTATTTTTTATTATCAAAAGTCATCTCAACCTTCATTATTAGGAGATATAAATAATTTAATTGAGAATAAATATGTAAATGAATTTCTATTAATAATTAACAATAATTTTCAAAAAGATATTGATAAATTGGAAAAATGGGAAATAAGCAACTTCTATTCTCAAAGATCCTTTTATAAAAAATATATAAAAGATCTGAGAGATAAAGATAAAAAATGTGTAGTAATTATATCTGATGCACTTAGATTTGAAATTGGAGATGAGTTAAATAGAAAAATTGATAGTTTAGATAGATTAAATTCAAAAATAAGTCCTTTAATCTCCTCTTTACCTTCATATACTCAAATTGGAATGGCATCATTATTGCCTTTTGGAGAATTAGGTATTCCTTCCCCTGATAATCCCAATGTTATGCATAATTCAAATCCAACAGTTGGGATTAGTAATAGAAGAAAAATTCTTAATAAAGAAATATCCTATGAAAAACCATATGTTACAAAAGTATCTGATTTTTTAGATTTAAAAAGTCTGGAATGCAAAGAGACTTTAAAAGACCATAATGTAATTTATTTATTCCATGACAGAATCGATGCTACAGGTGATTCTAAAAAGACAGAAGGTAACGTTTTTGAGGCAGTTGAAGATTCTATCGAAGAATTAATTAAATTAGTTAAAAAAATTACCGCTTCTGGTTCAGCAAACATCGTTATATCTTCCGATCATGGTTTCATTTATCAACATCGCGAAATTGATGCTTCTGATTATTTAAGTGCCCGCCCTGAAGCAGAGGAGATTTACCATAATGATAGAAGGTTTATTATTGGTAAAAATTTTAAAGAATCGCAGAGTTTTAAAAAATTTACATCTAAGGAATTGAATATAAAAGGAGATTTTGAAGTTATATTTCCGAAATCTATTAATCGTTTACGAAAATCTGGATCAGGTTCTAGATTCGTGCATGGTGGTATATCACTTCAAGAAATATTAGTACCAGTAATTTGTGTTACTAAAAGTAGAGTAAAAGATTCAACTGCAGTTGGG
>MDTA01222578.1_pt1 | contig 10160 bp, 10 predicted proteins | sample 811151 | NCBI WGS metagenome assembly MDTA01 (sample SAMN05326648, study PRJNA326480) | marine metagenome | isolation source: seawater | place: Indian Ocean: South | collected 2010 | reverse complement strand
TAGGCTGGGTGTGGAAGTGCGGTAACGCATGTAGCTGACCAGTACTAATAGCTCAATTGGCTTGATTTATGCACTGAAAAAAATTTTTTGTATTTATTTAAAAAAATTTATATATAGATAACAAATTCCAAACTTATAGTATTCAAAAAAATTATGTTTTCCAAAATTAATAGTCACAATGAGTGGGATACAATAAAAGAAATAATTGTTGGGTCTGCTAAAGGTACTACTGCGACACTAACTTGGGATAAAAAAGATAAATTAACTGAAAAAAAATTAGACGAAGCTAAGAAACTTGCAAAGCAAGCAACACCTGATTGGCTTTACCAAGAAGTAGAAGAAGATCTTGACGGACTCGCTGATAAGCTTAAAAAGCTTGGAGCAATTGTTCATAGACCTAAGAATTTTAATTTGAATGAAATTTATTCAACACCTGAATGGAATTCAACAAGTAATAATATTTACAATACTAGAGATCTTAATTTAGTCGTTGGTAATAAGGTAATTGAAAGTCCCTCTCATCAGAGGAACAGATACTACGAGACTACTGCTTTATATCCAATTTTATACAAATATTTTAAATCCGGATTTCAATGGATCGCAGGCCCCAAACCATTATTAAACTATCAATCAAGTTTACCATATTTTAGAGACGAGTTTCAAAGAAAACTAACTGATGAAGATATAAAACATAAAAAACTTACAGGCGGAAGATTAGAAATCCTCCACAAATTAGCTGAGGAGGAAATTTTATTTGAAGCAGCAAACACTGTAAGAATGGGTAAAGATTTATTATATTTAGTCTCATCATCTGGAAATCAACTTGGTGCTAAATGGCTACAATCTGTATTGGGTGATGAATATAGGGTTCATACAACTGAAGATATTTACAGATCCAGCCACATAGACTCTACTGTAATGTGTTTAAAACCTGGCCTAGTTCTTTTAAACAGCGCGAGAGTAAATGAAAATAATTGTCCTAAAATATTTGACAAATGGGACAAACTTTATTTTGAAGAGGTTGCTCCAACTTCTGAAGATGAACTAAAGATACAAAAAGAGTTAAGAGACCCAATCGGAAAAAAAATTGAAAGCTTAGGGTTTAAAACAAATTTATTTGATATGTCCTCACCTTGGGTTGGCATGAATCTTTTATCATTCGATAAAGAAACAGTCATTGTTGATAAAAGACAAACAAATTTAATTAAATTGTTAGAAAAACATAAATTTAATGTAATACAAATTAGAATGAGGCATATATATACGCAGGGTGGTGGAATACATTGTGCTACATTAGATACAGTGAGAGACAGCAAATTAGAAGATTATTTTTATTAAAATGAAGAAAAAATATAATTATTCTTTATAGGCCACAAAATCTACGTGTCTTACCCCATAAGGACCTTTAAAAATAAATTTACAATTATCAACAAATTTTTTTATATCCTTTAAAGAACCATTATTTGTAATTTTTACAATTTCATTCGATTCTTTTACAAAATTTACAATTTTAGTATTTAAACTTTTTAAAAAACTTATTTTATTTAATTCATTAATAAATTCTTTTGATAGATTATTGTAAACCTTGTCTTTGAAAATAGTTTTTCTATTACAATCCGCAACATATGTTGTTAATTGTTCAAATGTTTTTGCAAAATTAGTTAAATCTTTATTTATATTCCAACAATCTTCGAAATCATCCTTAGTTTTGGTCATCCACAATATTTCACTTAACAAATACAAATTTTTGAAAGATTTAAATTTAATTTTTGATTTATTAAAATAAGAGTCTGAAATTAAAAAATTTGGATTTGAGGGGTATGATGAATATAATTTTAATTTTTCTTTTTTAAACCAAGTTAATACCTCACTTAGTGAGGGGTCATCTTGTTGATTAATTACCCATCTATCATAAATTATTTCTCTTCTTGTTCTAGGAACAGCTTTTATACTTCTGTCTATATCATCCTTAAATAAATATTCTGAATTCTTTACAATCTCTTCATCATTTTTAGAAAATTTGTATAAAATATATCTTTGTAACATGTTTTGGAAACCACCAGCTTTACTTGTGTCTCCAAAAATTAGATATCCACCTTTTTTTAAATAGCTACAAATTTTTTTGAAAGCTCTAGGTTTATCTGCAGTATGAGATAAAACTCCCCTGCAGTGAACAATGTCATAATTTTTTTTCTTACTATTGTAGTCAAATATAGAGCTATTTATAAAACTATGTTTTTTAGTGTTTTTCAGAATATCCCTAAATAACTTTTTTGCATGATTTAAAGATTTATCACTTAATTCAACTAAAGTACATTTTGCACCCCATTTAGCAAAAAAAATAGTTTTGTGACCAGTTCCAGCACCGAAATCTATTAACTTAGCATCTTTAAACATTTCAGGTGGAAACTTATACTTATCTCTAAACGTATTTTCATTGTTCTTTTCAAAATCTTTGAAAAGATTTTTTATTTTATGATTAAAATCAATTGAGGGGATTTCAGTTTGAAAAGTTTTAAGAGTCTCTTTTTCTATAATTTTCAATTTATTTTTTTTCATAGTCGTATATATACAAAAAAAACCTTTAAAATAAAGAAATTATAATTAAAGTCATCATTGTTTTGACATATTAAAAAAGTACCACAAGCAACTAATGATTTTAAACAAGACAATCTTGATATCTGGAAATGCAAGAAGTGGAACCTCCATTGTAGGGAAAATTTTAGCCACTTGTAAAAATAGTGAGTATGCATTTGAGCCTGAATTAATCCCCTACATAATTCAACTCAAGGATTTCTTAAAGAATGAAGATTGGAAAAAAATTTATCAGGGATATATTGAAGAAGAATTGTTCTTTAACTTATTAATAGGAAGAAAAATAAATTTTAGAATTAATGAAGATAGTAGCATTAAAAATTTAAAATCTAAAAGCGATATTAAAAAAAAACTTAGATTAAACTTATCTAGAGTAAATTTAGATAATTATTTAAAAAAAAATAAAACTAACTTTATAATTAAGTTCCCCTCCATAGATATTAAAAAAATTATTTCTAATTATAAAAAAACTAAAATTGTTTTAGTAAAAAGAAATTTGTTAAGTGTAATACTTTCACTTTATAAGAAAAAATGGTTTAAAAATAATTCAAATTTAATCAATTCCTTTTTACCATATAAAAAAATTGGAAAAAAAAAATATCCTTACTGGTTTGAAAAGTCGTATTCTAAAATTTGGATGAATTGTAATGAAATTACAAAATGTGCAATTTTTACTATCATTTCTGAAAGGTATTATTTAGGAATAAAAAAAAAATACATTATTAGATATGAGGACTTAATTGATAATCCAAAAAAAACTATTTCATTATTGATTAAACAATTGGGCCTTAAACAAACACCTCAAACAAAAAAATTAATAAAACAAATAAAAAATAATAAGAGAAAAATTAATTTTGAGAATATCAAAAAAAGAATACACCCAAGGATCTTGAATGAGCTTTCAAAAAATTTCTAAAGAAAAAGTTTTGTTAAAAAATATTGTAAATTCTATTCAGAAGTTAAATCCCCAAAAAAAATCTTTTGAGTTGCATTCTCCATTGATAAATAAAAAAGATAAATTGTCTGTTTTAAATTGTCTTACCAGTACATATATATCTACTTATAGCCATATAACTAAAAAATTTGAAAGAAGAATTTGCAATTACACAAAGGCTAAATTTTCTATAGCTACTATTAATGCAACTTCAGCAATTCATACATGTTTAAAAGCTGTTGGAGTAAAAAAAGATAATGAGGTTTTAATTGGTGATTTAAATTATATTGCTGCAGCTAACACAGTTTTATATTTAGGAGCAGTTCCTCATTTTGTAGATATAAATTTAGAAAACCTTTTTATTGATACAAATAAACTGGAGATGTATCTAAAAAAGAATACTTTCTATAAAAAAAAATTTTTTTATAACAAAAAAACTGGAAGAAAAATAACTGCGATTATAGCTACATATATTTTTGGGAAAGGAGGAGATATATCAAAACTATTAAGATTGGCTAAAAAATATAACCTGAAAGTAATTGAAGACGCTTCTGAAGCATTAGGAAGTTTTTATAGAAAAAAACACTTAGGTACTTTTGGAGATGTAGGAGTTATTAGTTTTAATGGAAATAAAATTATAAGTACTGGCGGTGGAGGTGTAATTTTAACAAACAAAAAAGACGTTCGTAATAAATGTTTTAAACTTTGCACTATTGGGAGAAATACCAACCATTGGCAGTATGATTATTCAGAGATTGGATATAATTACAGATTACCAGGTTTAAACGCATCTTTAGGTATTTCGCAACTCAAAAAAATCAATTTATATATTAAAAAAAAAAAAATTATATCTAATCATTATAAAAATTTCTTTAAAACAAACGATATTAAACTTCTCTTAAACAACAAAGAATTTTCAGATAACAATTGGCTAAATGCTATATTCATAAAAAACTCAAATTTAAGATTACTTAGAAGACTGGTAGTTGGCGCGAATAATAAAAAAATTCAAATAAGACCTGTATGGAAATTGATGCATAAGATTAAGTATCTTAATAAATTTCCAAAAATGAAATTGGTTAATTCTATTATTGCTGAAAAATCAATATTAACTCTGCCAAGCGGACCAGATGTATTTGAGAAATAAAACTAAAATTGCAATATTTGGTGATGGAAAATGGTGTCATTTGTTATTAAAACGGGCCCTTTCTGATAAAACGCTAGAAATAGTTTTTGTATGCGGCAGGTATAAATTAGATGATGAATTGTTGAAAATTTCAAAAAAAAATAAATTAATTTTTTTTAGACCAAAAAAGATCAATTCAAAAAATTTTTATAATATAATTTCTAAGATCAATACAGATATATGTATATCAATGTCTTATGATCAAATTTTCAAAAAAAAGATCTTAAATTTATATAAAAATAAAATTTTCAATTGTCATGCAGGACTTTTACCATTTTATAGAGGAAGAAATGTTTTAAACTGGGTTTTAATTAATGGAGAAAAATATTATGGAGTCACATTTCATGCTGTTGATAAAAAAATAGATACTGGTGATATTTTGCTTCAAAAAAAAATTAGAATTGAAAAAAAATGGCAATATAAAGATATTCTCAAATCTGCAATTATTAATTGTTCCTCAATATGTTACGAGGGAATAAAATTAATTCAGAAAGGAAAATTTAAATTGATAAAACAGTCAAGTATAAGCAAAAAAAGTTCTTATTATAAAAAAAGGATAAAAGGAGATGAAATTTTAAACATTAGATTAAATTCACAAAAAATAATTAATTTTATTAAAGCATTATCTTATCCAGGGCCTTTTGCGAGAGTAAGATATAAGAAATCTAAAATACTTTTACATAGTGTTAGTTCAAAAATTGTTAATTCACAAAATTTTTCAGTAGGGGAAATAGTAAAAAAAAATCGAAAAATGTTTGCTTTTTTTACCTCTGATAAAAAACTAATTCAGATAAATAAATGGTCAAGTGACAAAAAAATTGATCTAAAAGTTGGAGATAAAATAACTTAATGAAAGTAAAAATAATAATTGTAACGTCCACAAGAGCCGAATATGGATTGCTTTCAAATTTAATTGATCTTTTTTATAAAGATAAAACTATAAATTTTGAATTGATCGCTATTGGTCAGCATTTATCAGCTAAGTACGGTAAAACCTTAAAACAATTTAAAAATAAAAAAGTACCAACAAAAAAAATAAAAACTTTAACTTCTTCTAGTTCAACTTTATCTATAATAAATTCATTTTCAAATACCATAAATGGTTTTTCTAAATATATTTCAAAACAAAATATTAAGTTGATAATTTTATTAGGTGATAGATATGAAATTTTTGCGTGTGCTACTGCAGCTTTTTTCAATAATATTAAAATAGCACATATTCATGGAGGTGAAAAAACTTATGGATCGATGGATGATACCTTTAGGGAAATCATATCAAAATTATCATCTATTCATTTTGTTACACATAAAAATTATAAAAAAAGATTGATTGGTTTTGGAATAAATAAAAAAGATATATTTAATGTTGGATCTTTAGGAGCAGAAAATACCAATTATGAAAAATTAAAAACAAAAAGAGAAATAGAGGAAAAATATTCAATTAATTTTAAGAGTAGAATATTTTTGGCTACTTTTAATTCATCAATTAATGATGAAATTTCAATTTCTAATACCTTAAAAAATTTTATCTCATGCTTGAAAAAATTAAGTGACACTACAATAGTTTTTACCCTACCAAATTCTGATGTTAATTCTGATAAGATTAGAGACATAGCTTTGAATTATTCTAAAAAAAATAAAAATTTTAAGGTTTTCAAGTCTTTGGGATCTGTTGATTATTTATCAATTATGAAATTTGCAAATTTGGTCATTGGAAATTCATCAAGCGGTATATTTGAAACACCTTCTTTTAAAGTTCCTACTATTGATATAGGAAAAAGGCAATTAGGACGTATTAAAGCAAAAAATATAATTCAAAGTGATTGTGATAAAAGATCAATAATGTTTGGAATTAATAAAGCATTGAGTAAAAAATTTTTAAAAAAAATTAATAATTTAAAAAATCCATATTATGATGGTAAGACATCAGTTAAAATTTATAAAATTTTAAAAAATTATAGATAAAAAATGAAAAAAATTTTTTGGTGTAAAAACTGCTTAAATATGTCTACACGACCCAGAATTGAATTTAATAAAAATGGCTGGTGTAACGCATGTGTTTGGTCAATTGAAAAAAAAAAAATTAATTGGAAAAAAAAGATTTTACAATTTAAAAAATTAATAAAAGATTGCAAGAAAAATCCAATCTATGATTGTATTGTGACTTGTAGCGGAGGTAAAGATGGCACATATGTTTATAATAAGATAAAAACTTTAGGATATAATCCTTTATTAGTAACTGTTCGGCCACACTTGGAGTCTGAAGTGGGAAAAAAAAATTTAGAAAATTTTCTAATTAGAAATAGTGTTTCTCATTTTCATATAACTTTACCTTACGAAGCCTTAAGAAAATTCAATAAACTTGGCTTGATTTACAAAGGTTCTCCTTATTATGGATGGTTAATAGGTATGTATACCGGAGTTATAAGATTAGCTATTGATATGAATATTTCTTTAATTATTTATGGTGAAGATGGTGAAATGGAATATGGAGGGACTACTAAAAATAAAAATAAGATTTATCACGATATTAGATTTATTAAAAATGAAATGATTGAGGGGGATTATAAAAAGATAACGCAAAAATCTGGGTATAAACTTAGAGATTTATATCTAATGACTTTTCCTAGTGACGAAGAAATTAAAAAAAGTAATATAAAATTTACTCACTGGTCATATTTTGAAAATTGGGATCCATATAGAAACTATATGTTCGCAAAAAAAAACTCAGGACTTCTTGAAGAAAATGAGTCTAATATTGGAACTTTTACAAATTTTGCTCAAAACGATCAATCTTTATTTTCTTTGCATATGTATTTGATGTACTTAAAATTTGGTTTTGGAAGGGCAACACAAGATGCTGGAATAGAAATAAGAAGAGGGGCAATGACAAGAGAACAGGGATTAAATTTAGTTAAGATATATGATCACAAATATCCCGATGTTTTTTTAAATGAATATACTGATTATTACCAGATGAGTGAAAAAAAATTTATTCAAACAGTAGATAAGTGGGCAAATAAAAAATTATTTAAAAAAGCTAAAAATAAATGGATACCAAAATTTAAAATTATATGAAAATTGGAATTATAAATTATGGAATGGGCAATATAAGATCTGTCCAAAATATCTTAAATTACATGGGAACAACTTCAGAGATAATTACAAAACCTAATCAATTGATCTCAAAAACTCATATAATTCTTCCTGGAGTTGGTTCATACAAAAAGGCAATGAAAAATTTAAAAAAACTTAAATTAGATTTGGCCATTAAAGACTTTGTAAAAAAAAAAAAATTCAAAACTTTTAGGTATTTGTCTTGGAATGCAATTATTAGGGTCTTCAAGTGAGGAAGAGGGACATACAAAAGGACTTAACTTTGTCAAAATTAATTTTGAATTGTTCAAATGTAAAAAATCATTCAAAATTCCACATGTTGGGTTTAATACAATAATAATTAAAAAAGATAAATATAAATTTTTTAATAACTTAAAAAATAATTCAGATTTTTATTTTAATCATAGCTTTAGAGCTAAACATAATGAAGAATTTGAGACGGAAATTTTGTGTGATTATGGTAATCTATTTTTAGCAGCATTTAGAAAAAAGAATATTTATGGTACTCAATTTCATCCTGAGAAAAGTCAATCAAACGGACTAATACTTCTTAGAAACTTTCTTCTGAATGATTAAAAAAAGAATAATTTTTACTTTTTATTTTTGTGACGGCTATTTTGTGCAAAGCAGAAATTTTTCATTACAAAAAGTTGGTAATATAGAATGGATAAAAAAAAATTTTGATTTAAAAAAAATATCAAATTTTATAGATGAAGTAGCAATAATAAATCTATCAACGAAAGAATATTTTGAAGAATATAAATATGCTTTAAGACAATTAAGTGAATATTTTTTTATTCCAATCATTGCTGGTGGTAGAATTTTAAAATTTAAAGATGTACAGGATTATTTTAATTCTGGATGTGATAAAATAATACTTAACACTAATATCTTTAAAAATCCTAAGTTAATTAATGAAATTTCCACATCGTATGGATCACAATCAATTGTGGCTTCAGTTGATTTAAAAAAAGAGAAAGATAAATATTTTATCTACGTTGAAAACGGTAAAAACAAAATAAAATTAGACCCAAGAAAAATTTTTAGAAAATTATTAAAAATGCAAATTGGTGAGATAATGATACGCTCTGTAGATAAAGATGGAAGTGGACAAGGCTTGGAATATAAATTAATTGACTTGTTACCAGATACACAGATTAAAAATTTAATTTTAGCTGGGGGTTGTGGTAATATTAAACATATTCAAGATGGTTTATCTAAAAAAAAAGTAAATGCAGTGTGCACAGGTAATCTTTTTAATTTTATTAACGAAGAGCTCAAAAATACTAGAATAAATCTTCTTAAAAAGAACTTTATTTTGCCTCAATGGAATTATAAGGAAATAAGGAAATATAAAAATATTTTAATTTAAGTAATGTCAAATTTAAAAAAATATGTAGTTAATGAGAATACTTCAATTTATAAAACCATAAAATTGATAAATAAAAATGAGAATAAAACATTATTAGTTGTAAAAAAAGATTTTACATTTAAAGGTACGATTACAGATGGAGATGTTAGAAGAGCTCTTATTAATGGAATAAATATTAAATCAAAGGTAAAAAGTATTTACAATAATAATTCTCATTTTTTTTATGTTGATAAGATTAATTTAAAAATTGCAAAAAAAGAATTTGAGAAAAATAAGTATGATATTATTCCAATAATTAACAAAAATAAAAAATTAAAGGATATCTTAGAAAAAAAAAATATTCACAGATCAGCTAAGATAAAAAAAAAATTAAAAAATTGCTCTATAATAATCACTGCTGGTGGTAAGGGTACAAGACTTTCACCTTTTACTAAAGTGCTTCCAAAGCCACTGGTACCAATTAATGGAAAACCAATTTTAGAGAGAATAATTGAAAAGTTTAGAGAATTTAATATTAATAAGTTTTATTTGACTACTCATTACAAATCTAGAATCATAGAGGCATATTTAAAAGAAACATATTTAGCTCCATTTGTTGAGATTGTTTATGAAAAAAAACCACTAGGAACTATTGGTAGTTTATCTAATTTAAAAAAGTTAAGATCCAAATTTTTGATCATTACGACATGTGATACTTTAATAAATATTGACTATAAAAAATTTTTGGATTTTCATCTTAAAAATAAAAATGCGATTACTATTGCTGCAGCAAAGCATAAATATTCTATTCCCTATGGGGTTTGTTATATTGGCAAAAACAACCAATTAATAAATCTAATTGAAAAACCAAAATATTCTTATCTTATGAACTCTGGTTTATATATTTTTAATAAAAAATTACTTAATTTAATGCAGGATAATAGATATATAGACTTTGATAAATTTTTAAAAAAAAT
>MDTA01110950.1_pt1 | contig 10161 bp, 9 predicted proteins | sample 811151 | NCBI WGS metagenome assembly MDTA01 (sample SAMN05326648, study PRJNA326480) | marine metagenome | isolation source: seawater | place: Indian Ocean: South | collected 2010 | reverse complement strand
AATTATTTTATGAAAAACGGTTTGTCAAAATTCATGCTGAGAAATTTTATGAAAAATAAATTACCTGAAAGTTATTTTCGAAAAAAGAAAATTGGTAGACCTGGAAATGCGAAAATATTAATTTTTAAACATTATTTTGAAAAATTTTGTGATTATTTAGATACGAATAAATATCACTGCACTTATTTTGATTCAAAGTTAATATTAAAAAATATTACTATGGAAAAAAAAGCAAATAGATTTAGAAGAGATAATAGATTTTATTTTAGGGTATTAAATTATCTTATTTGGAAAAAAAACATTCAAAAAAACTATCTTTTCTGAGCTATATAATCGTAATATTTGAGTTTATATTTTATAGTTTCAAAATTTTCATTTTTTCCATAATCAATTGATTTTTTGAATTGTTTTCGAATTTTATTTCCTACGAATCTTCCAAAACAAAAATATCCTCCCTTTCTCGTTGGTCCACATATTGGATATTTTGTGGTCAAAAAAGGTTTCCATCCATGCTTCATCATAATTAATTCCAATGTATTTCCAAAAAAATATCTATGATGACTTTGATTAAAGAAATCTTTAATTTTACCTTGAGGGTCACCTCTAGACTCTAGTACAAGCAAACCATTTTTTTTCATACCTTCTGCACAAATTTTTAAAACTTTATTTGGATCATAACAATGTTCTAAGGATCCCATTATTATAATAAGATCATAAGTATTTTTTTTTAATCTCATATTTTCTGCTTGCAAAAATTCAACTGGTAATCCATATTTTTTTTTTCCATATTCAACAAAACTTTTAACTGGGTCATTTGCTAAACAATCCCACCCTTTTTTTAAAAAGGGCAATAGAAATAAACCAACTGAAGATCCCACATCCAACATTCTTCCTTTTTTAGGTAGAAAAGGATTTAAAAAATTATACAATTTTTGACCTCTACTTTTCATATCTTTTAGATATTTTTTTTCTGGTTTTAACCCACTCAAAGTAATTTCTCTGTATTTATTTTGGTAATATTCTAAATAAAATTTTTTGCTAAAACGTGGGTTTTGAAATACAAAACCGCATTTAAGACAACAATGAATAGGCAGAACTCCAAATTTTTGATTATTCCAAGAAATTTTTTTTTGTAATATTTTTGTATTTTTAGAATTACAAATCTCACAATTCTTAATTATAGGTTTATATTTTTTTTTTATTTTTAGATATTTTAGATATTTTTTAATTTCTGAATTATTCATTGAATAAATTTTATTTTATACATAGATATCCTTTAAAATTCATCCACTGAAAAATATTAATATAATCTACAAAACCTGCTCTTTTTATCAAACCAGTATTCCCAAAATCTGAAAAAGGTTCTAAAATTCCTTTTAAACTTCTTGATTTTGATATTATTTCATTTGGAGAAAAACCATTTTTTAATTTGAAATCATTATAAATTAAAGAATATATATCTTGAAATCTTGCATCTGAAGCTCTTATTTTTTCAAACATTATAAATGCTCCACCCCAATTAAGAGATTTATAAATTCTGTTTATAATTGTTTGCCTAAATTTAGGTTTAATGAATTGCATGGTATAATAGGAAATTATTAGATCATTTTTTTTCAAGTCAAATTTTTTAATATCTTTATGAAAATATTTAACTGAGGATTTTTTATTTTCTTTTTTTGCTTGCAAAATCATTTTTTTAACCGAATCTACACCAATAAATTTTATTTTTTTGTTTTTATGTCTATGCTTTACTTTATTTAATAAAGTTCCAGTCGAACAACCCAAATCATAACAAGTTGAATTATCTTTTAAAAAAAAATCACTTAATTCACATATTAAATTATGACCCTCTTGATAAAAAGGAACAGATTTAGAAATATGTTTGGTAAAAGTTTTAGGAACTTTTTTATCAAAACTCCAAGATGCATTCTTAGCGTATATTTTATCACCTGTAAGATTTCTTATTTTTTTTATCATCAGTAATATTTATCTCTATTAATTATTTCTTTACTGTTCAATTATTGAACGTTATACATAATCAATTAATTATATGATTTCAAGAAAAAATAGAATATAGATTGAAATTTGATGAATTATCATTTAGCTCATTTAAAAATTGGAAGAAGAATAATAAGTCCAAATCATGAACCTTTAGTAATTCCTGAGATTGGGATTAACCACGGTGGCTCTCTTCAAGTTGCATTTAAAATTGTAGATGCTGCAAAAAGAGCTGGCGCTGAAATAATTAAACATCAAACTCATATACCAGCAGATGAAATGTCTAATGAGGCAAAATTTATAAAACCCGGCAATTCAAATAAAAATATATATGAAATTATTTCAAATGCATGTTTAAACGAAGAAGAAGAATTTAAATTATTTAATTATGTAAAAAAAAAGAAAATGATTTATTTAAGCACTCCATTTAGTAGAGCGGCTGTAGATAGACTTGTGAAATTTGGAGTAAGTGCCTTTAAGATCGGATCTGGTGAAATGAATAATTTTCCTCTCTTGGATTATGTATGTAAATTTAGAAAACCTTTAATTATTAGTACTGGAATGCAGTCTATTTTAGGCGTAAAAAAAACTGTAAAATTTTTGTCTAAAAAAACAAATAAGTTTTCATTAATGCACACTACAAACTTATATCCTACCCCAAATAATTTGGTTAGACTAAATAGCATTACTGAACTTAAGAAAGCTTTTCCAAATAAGATCATAGGGCTATCAGATCATACTGAGTCAAATATATCTTCTCTAGGAGCTATAGCATTGGGGGCTTGTATTATAGAAAAACATTTTGTTGATACAAAAAAAAGAAAAGGACCAGATATTAGTTCTTCAATAGATGAAAAAGAACTCAAACAACTTATAAAAGATTGTAAAACTATTTTTGTACAAAAAAATGGATCCAAAACTTATTTAAAGCAAGAACAAGTCACAAGAAATTTTGCATTTGCATCTGTTGTTTCTATAAGCGAGATACATAAGGGAGATAAATTGACTAAAAAAAATATATGGGTAAAAAGACCTGGCACAGGAGATTTTAAAGCTATAAATTTTAGAAATTTATTAGGAAAGAAAGCAAATAAAAAGATTAAAAAAAATTTTCAAATAAAAAAAAATGATATCAAATAAAAAAAAGATAATTTTTGTTACTGCTACAAGGGCAGAATTTGGGAAATTAAAATCATTAATAAAAACTTTAAAAAATAGAAAAGAATTTAAAATTTATATTGTAGTTACAGGAATGCACATGATTAAAAGATTTGGATATACTTATTCTGAAGTTACCAAAGTAATAAGAACTAAAATAATAAAATTTAAAAATCAATCACTAGGAGATAGATTGGAAATAATTTTAACCAAAACATCTGAAAAATTTTCTAAAATTGTCACAAAAATTAATCCTGATCTAATAGTAATTCATGGCGATAGAGTTGAAGCATTAGCATGTGCTGTTGTTGGATCTTTAAATCACATATTAACCGCACACATTGAAGGTGGAGAAGTTTCAGGAACAATTGATGATACTATTAGACATGCAGTAACAAAGTTAAGTCATGTACATTTTGTTGGATCAAATATTGCAAAAAAAAGAGTGGAAAAAATGGGTGAAATAAAGAATCATATATTTAATGTTGGATCACCCGATGTAGATATTATTTTGAACAAAAAACTACCATCATATTTGTCAGTAAAAAAAAGATATTCCATAGAATTTGACAATTTTTCAATTTTATTATGGCATCCAGTTACTTCTCAAGTAAAAAACTTAAGAGATGATACAAATAAATTGATCAATTTTTTAAAAAAATTAAATCAAAATTTTGTAGTTATTTATCCAAATAATGACCCTGGGAGCAAGATTATATTAGATTGTTACTCAAAAATTAAAAATGAAAAATTTAAAATTGTAAAAAACCTGAGATTTGAATACTTTTTAACTCTTCTTAAAACAGCCAAATATATTATTGGTAACTCTTCATCCGCAATTTATGAGGCTCCAGTTTTGAGAACACCAGGAATTGATATAGGTGAAAGACAAAATAAAAGAATTAGAAGCAAAATAGTTAAGCATTTTAGTATTGATGAATTGAATGCTGATAAAATTCAAAGATTTTTAAATACTTATAAACCTATCAAAAAGAAGTTCTATGGCACAGGAAATAGTAGTCAAAAAATATTGAAAATTTTACAAAAAAATAACTTTTGGAAGATTCCAACGCAAAAATTTTTTTCAGATATTGATTTAAGTTAGAAAAAATGGTCAAAAAAAAAAAATTAAAAGCAATTCTTAATTCTGCGAATAAATTAATTCCAGGCATATCACAATTGCTTGGTAAAAGACCTGAAATGTATCTTAGAGATAATTCTTGGCCAACCTATTACAAGAAGGCCAAAGGTATAAATATTTGGGGGATAGATAATAAAAAATATTATGATTTTAGTATGATGAGTGCAGGAACGTGTGTGTTAGGTTATGCGGATGATGATGTCAATAAAACTGCTTTCGAAGTATTAAAATCAGGATCGATTTCTACTTTAAATCCTCCTGAAGATGTTGAATTGGCAGAGTTATTAATTAAAGATAATCCATGGGCAGGAGGTGTTAAGTTTGCAAGAACTGGTGGAGAAAGCATGTCGGTGGCTGTTAGATTGGCAAGGGCTTATACAGGTAAAGAAAAAATACTTTTTTGTGGGTACCACGGGTGGCACGATTGGTATTTGTCTACAAATCTTAATTCGTCTAAAAATTTAGATTTTCATTTACTACCCGGATTAAATCCTTTGGGTGTACCAAGTGGTTTAAAAAATACTTTGATACCTTTTAAATTTAACGATTGGCAAGATTTAGAAAAAAAAATAAAAAAGCAAGCAAAATATTGTGCAGCAATAGTAATGGAACCTTGTAGAGAAAGTTTGTTGGATAAAGAATATATAGCCGAAATTAAAAAAATTTCTGCTAAAAATAATTGTCTTTTGATTTTCGATGAAATTACATCTGGTTTTCGTTTAAACTCAGGAGGAGCACACAAATTGCTAAATACTTTTCCTGATATAGCAATTTATGGAAAGACTATTGCAAATGGCATACCAATGGGAGCTATAGTTGGTAAAAAAAAGATAATGGATTATGCCTTAAAAACATTTATAAGTAGCGTTTTTTGGACAGAAAAACTTGGACCAGCATGTGCTTTAACCTTCATAAAAAAACACAAAAAACATAATATCAGTAGAAAATTAATAGCTACAGGAAAAGAAATTAAAAAAATCTGGATAAATGCCGCTAAAGAAAATAATCTAGAAATTAATATAAGTGGTATTGACCCATTAGCATCATTTCAATTAAAGACTAAAAGTTGGCCAGCAACATTAACTTATTTTATTCAAGAAATGTTGAAGAGAAACATTTTAGCGACCGATAAATGTTATACAAATTTTAAACATTCTAAAAATGATATTAGATTATATAAAAATGCATGTAATGAAATCTTTGCTGAAATTTATAAACATGATAAAAAAGGAAACATTTTAAATAAATTAAAAGGTCCAATTAAACAAATGGGATTTAATAGATTAACAAATTAATCTTCTTTACTAAAGGTTAAACTTAGTCTATATCGTTCAATAATTGAACAGCAAAATAAAATTAAACTGTTTACTAGAAAACCTATAATGATTAATGAGTTAAGAGTAGTATTAACTAGCAAAGATAGACTAAATTTAAAAATTCTTTTTATTATTTTGCTTATTTCAACAACTGTAGAAATGGTTGGAATAGGATCAATACCAGTTTTTGCTATCCTAGTTACAGACCCTTCTCAAATATCAAAGTATATACATTTTGATATTGGCCAAGGTTCTTTATTAGAATTAGAAAAAAAAAAAATTGTTACTATATTTTCATTTATACTTTTATTTATATTTATAATTAAAAATTTATTTTTAATCTTTGTTAATTATTTCCAAGCCTATACAGTAAAATGTTTAAAGGAAAATATTTATCATAAACTTTTTAACAATTATATAAATTCAGAATATGAGTTTTTCTTAATTAAAAATCCATCAGAACTTATAAGAAACATAACTTCCGAAGTAGGAAGATCGTCAAACTATATTTTAAATATAATAATGTTAGTTAAAGAAGTTTTGATAGCAGCTACAATTTTTATTTTATTATTGTATGTAGATTTCAAAATTACAATTCTAATTTTCTATCTATTAGGAATATTTTCTGCTTTTTTTTATTTGATTACAAAAAAAGAAACAAAAAAAAGGGGTGAAATAACCCAATATGTTTGGGGCACTATGTTAAAAGCAGTTAATCAGGGTTTAGGATCCGCTAAAGAAACGAAAATTTTAAATAAAGAAAAATATATAACAGATATTTTCGATGAAAATATTAAAGAAATTGAAAAGTATAATTTACAGCAAAGTTTTATTATAGGGCTTCCTAGAATTTTTTTAGAAGTTATAGCAATATTTACCATTACGATTGTATCGATTCTTTTTTTCTACTTTGGTAGAAGTCCAGGAGATTTTATTCCACTTTTGTCTTTAATTGTTATTTGTAGTTTGAGATTAATGCCTTCTTTTAATACAATAACATCTTCTTTTTCAAGATTAAAATTTTATTATCCTGCTTTCAAATTAGTTTATGAAGAGTTTAGAGATTTATCTAAAGAAAAAAAATTATTTGTAAAAGATAACACTAATAATAATTATAAAGATGATATTGTTTTCAGTAAAAAAATTGAATTAAATAACATTGATTATTTTTATCCAAATTCAGAAAAAAAAATTATAAATAATGTCACATTATCAATTTCATTTGGAGAAGTCGTAGGTGTAGTAGGAGAATCTGGAGCTGGAAAAAGTACTTTGGTAGATTTAATAATTGGTTTATTAGATCCCTCAAAAGGTTCAATATTAATTGATGATAAAGATATAAAAATGACTAAAAAGCAATGGCAAAAACAAATAGGTTACATTCCCCAAGAGAGTTATCTATTTGACGACACAATAAAGTCAAATATAGCTTTTGGAGTAAAAGAAAATGATATTGATGCTAATAAAATAAAACAATCCATTAAATTAGCTGAGCTTGATAAATTCATTAATACTTTGCCCCAAAGAGAAAATACAGTAATTGGAGATAGAGGAATTAGACTTTCAGGTGGTCAAAAACAAAGAATCGGTATTGCTAGGTCACTTTACAATGAGCCTAAAATTTTAATCTTTGATGAACCAACAAGTTCGTTAGATATAGAAAATGAGAAGAAAATTATGGATCATATATTTTCACTTGGTAAAAATATGACAATAATAATTATATCTCATAGATTAAGCATTCTAAAAGATTGTGATAAAATTATTAAAATTGAAAATGGTAAAATAAAAGAAATTATAGATTATAATTACTTGAGCAAAAATTAGTTAAATCTAATTAAGTTATATTTACTCTGTTTTTTAAATATTTTAATCTATTTATATTAGATATTTTTTTAAGTTTAGAATTTCTTTTAATCAAATGCACTATCTGATCAGCTGAACCCTTCATATTTTTTTTTTTTAGATTTTTGACTATTGATTTTAAAAGTATTAAATCACTTTTATAATCCAAGCTGAATTTGTATTTGGAAAGATTATTTTTTTTACTTAATAACTTTGTATTAAAAATTTTATTATTTTTCCAAAAACCTGCAAGATGCTCTCTATCGCTTTTACTTTGTTTAAGTATATTTAATTTTTGTAAGCTTTTAAAATTAAAGATTTCAATATCGCTTCCATCAGGAAATCTCGATAAATTTGGAGGGCAAGTATTAGAATAATAGTCTAAATTTTTTCTCGTAAAATATTTTAACATTTTATTTATTAATAATGGATCGATTAAAGGACAGTCTGATGTAACTCTAATAATTATGGATATTTTAAATTTCTTAGCACATTTAAAATATCTTTTTACAAGATCATTCTCATTCCCTTTAAAAAAATTAATATTATAATTTTTTGCAATACTACAAATCTTTTTATCGTTTTTTTTATTTGTTGTTGCTATAATTAGCTCATCTTTAGAAAAATAAATAATTAATTTTTCGATTAAAAACTCTAAAACACTTCTATAATCAATTTTTTTTAGAATTTTATTTGGGTATCTTTTTGAGCCAGTTCTTGCTTGAATGATTATTGCTTTTCTCACAGTAATAAAAAAACTATAAAATTTTTTTTCTTTTAAAAATCAAAGCCTTTTTTTCCTCAGGTCTTAATCCAAATTTAGGAGTTGAAATAATTCTTTTTAAATTATCTATTTCATATCTCATTTTTTTGAATTTTATTGGATCTATAGACACAGGTGCATCAACACATTTTGATTTATTTGAGGCCATAAAATGTTTTTCTATTATTTGAGCTCCTAGTATAGAGCTATAAATACTAGTTTTGATATCATTCGTATGATCCGAAAATCCTATAGGACAATTAAAATTTTTTCTCATAAATTGTATATTTGATAGGTAGCTAGTTATGTCTTTATTTGGATAAGAACTTATACAATGAAGTAAAGCTATCTCAACTTTATTTTTTTTAAATAATTTATAGGTTTTTTTTATTTCTTTAAGTGTAGCCATTCCAGTTGAAATTATGGTTGGTTTTTTAGTTGATACTATTCTTTTCAATATTTGAAAATTTGCAATATCAAAAGATGCAACTTTGTACATCTTTACTTTTATTTTTTCTAAAAAGTTTATCGATTCAATATCAAATGGTGTTGAAAAAAATATAATTTTTTTTTTATCACAATATTTTTTTATTTTTTCGAATTCTGTGAAAGTAAGTTCGCATTTTTTTAAAATGTTATATACAGGATTTTGTTTTTTAACTCTTTTTTCAGTCTTATAAGTTTGAAACTTTATTGCATCTGCGCCTGATTTTTTAGCAAGGTCTACAAGTTTAATAGCTTCTTTAATTTTTCCATTGTGATTAATTCCAGCTTCAGCAATTAAAAAACTTGTTTTTAATTTATTTATCATTTTAAAGATAGGCCTCCATCTACAACAATATTTTGTCCTGTAGTATAATCAGAATAGTCACTTGATAAATAAATTATGGAAGTTAATAAATCTTTGGGAAGACCCATTCTTTTTTTTGGGACTCTTTTTTTATACTTGCTAATAAAATTCTTTGATTGCAATTTTTTATTTAGTATACCACCGGGAGAAATACAATTAACATTAATATTTCTATCAGCCAATAAAACTGCATAATATTTTGTTAATTGAATTATTGAACTTTTAGTAGCTCCATAAATTTCTGGACTAAATCTATCACCTTTTGAATATATTCTAAAATCAGGACTTAAAAATCCATATATTGAACCAATATTAATTATTTTTCCCTTTTTCAATTTTTTTTTATCAAATTGAATTACATAATTCTTAATAATATTAATTACGCTTGCTACATTAGTATTAAAAATTTTTTCTAGTTCGTTTTTAGATCTTTTTTTAAAATTAGTAAAAGTTGATACACCCGCATTGTTAATAATTATATCAATAGATTTTTCTTTTAAAATAATTCTTTTAATAATTTTTTTAATTTGACTTTCTTTAGTTATATCTCCATTAATAAAATTAAAATCTTTATTTCTTTTTTTTCCTACCTTATCGATTCCATATACTTTTGATTTTAAATCTAAAAATAAATTTACAATATCATTTCCAATTTGACCATTACACCCCGTTATTAATACCACTTTATTTTTGAAATCAAAAAATTTTTCTAAGGAATTATTTTTCATAAATTTTAAAAATTTTATTTATAATGTTTTTCATATTATTTAAATTAACAATTTTTTTACCATTTTTTATTAGCTTTTTTCTTTTCCCATAACTTTTATATAGATTATTAAAATTGTACATTAAACTTTTCTCAATATTATTAGGATTTATAATTAAATTTGATTTAAACTTATTTATAATTTTTGCATTAATTAATTGGTGATTATATTGAGGTAAACAAATTGTGGGAATTCTAAATAAAAGACTATCAAATTGAGTTAGCCCACCTGAAACGATAGATATATCCGACATATTCAAGTATTTATAAAAATCTTTGTTTTTAAAATATATAATGTTTAATTTTCTATGTTTAATAATTTTT
>MDTA01104314.1_pt1 | contig 10161 bp, 15 predicted proteins | sample 811151 | NCBI WGS metagenome assembly MDTA01 (sample SAMN05326648, study PRJNA326480) | marine metagenome | isolation source: seawater | place: Indian Ocean: South | collected 2010 | reverse complement strand
TCCGTCGCTACAATGTTGTCTCCTTACCGTAGAGTTTTCATTCCAGGCCTGTTTAACCTCTTGATGAAGTCTTAGGAATTGGTCTGAGTGAGGCTTACTATGAGGTTGATAGCGAGGACGTTGGTTACGCCAAGAAGTATGAGACTTTTTCGTAGATTCGACTGTAGTCCACATTTTGAAGATGCTGAAGAAACCGTGTGAGTGTAGATCAGAGAGTAAGTAAGGCTATTTGAGTTTGTATCAATGTTACAAATAAAGTAACCCCAATTGGCACTAGTAATCAATTTTTTTGATTTAAAAGAGAAAAAAATGTCATCTAGTAATAGATGACAAAGTTATTAAAATTAAATCTATCATTATTATTGTTAGGAATATTAATAATAATTATTATTCAAATTCCATATCAAGAAGGGTTTGATTCTCAATTATATCGAGCAGGACCTACTCGATGTTTTAGTTGTGAACAAGACTTAATAAATCGTTACGGAAATACTGACATGGCATTTATGGGAAAACCTACTCGATGTTTTGATTGTGAACGTCAAATGGTTAACATGGGTGTACCTAATCTAGCTAATCTAACCCAACCAACCCGATGTTTTAGTTGTGAAAATGAATTACTTTAAGAGAGAATATCTAAAGAATACACTAGTAGTAGTATTATTAACTAAGCCAATAAAGTATGCCTCGAAAAAAAACATTTTCATCTAAAAAAATGTTGGAAACAGATCGAAAACATACGCAACATATTTTGTGGGAACAACTTCTAGTAGAGTCTGAAAGAATTAATAAATTTTTGCTAAGAAAAAACACTAGTGATGTCCAGATGGAACATATTAGACAAAAAATGTTGTTGTATCGAAGTGTAATTAAAAGTCAGGGAATCGTTTGTCCAGATGAAACTGTCCAGATGAAGTCTTTTAAACAGTTTTATAATATATTTGTAAAAAATAGAAAAAATTCAGTTAGTGATATGGGAGAGGCAAATATTCGTTTAGCTATTAATACTCTGGTAATCAGGGCAAAACGAATGACTATTAAGAGTTCTAACAGTTACTAAATTTTAGTTTGACTGAAATATCGATTAATATTATTTTATACTAATCGATGTTTTAAAGCTTTCAAAATATATGAAAAATTTCTTATATATTATTATATGACAATTGAATTAAAACATCGAGTTTTGTCTACACTAACATTGTTAATTCTTGATGGATTATGGATTAATTATTTTATGAAAAATAAATATGATAAAATGATTAAAAAAATTCAAAATTCAAGTATTCAAGTTAAAAAAGTTTTTGCAGTAGCTTCTTATATTCTAATGATTATTGGATTAAATCTCTTTGTATTACCTAGACTTGATGTAAATAATATTAATATTAAAGATTGTATGTTATATGGATTTACCTTTGGTATTGTTTTGTATGGTGTCTATGATTTTACTATAGCTGCTGTTCTAAAAAAATGGGATATAGGTCTTGCTTATATTGATATCCTCTGGGGTGGGTTTGTTTATTTCAGCGCATGCTTTGTTTTGTCGCTTATAAATAATTAATTTATTTTACTCTATATTATTTTTTTTTGTAGGTTAGTTTAGCCTCCTGCATGGCCTTTTTATAGCTTAATTCTGGATGTTCTTTTCTAAATTGATCCAGATGTTGTCTCCATGGATTAATTTTTTTAACAGGTTTTTTGGGTGCTATTTCATCTTTGTCAGTTAGTGTAATATCATTAGGATTATCTAGATATTTTTGAACAGTTTTTTCAGGACGTTGGGGTACTACTTCAGCCTCATCTGGAATTTCTATATCATTATTAATTTTTTTAACTTTAGTCTTATCTGGTGTTGCCGGTCTTCTGGGAACGATATCCATCTTTGTATCATTATTTGAGAAATTATTTTCTGAATCTGAATTTGCTAATGAACTATCAGAAGAGTGATTAATTAAAATAGAGACAGAACCGATTGAACCGTTTTCACTATCATCTATATTAACTTGTTGCTTTTCTTCATTTCTGACTGTTTCAATATTTGTTTCTCTAGTTTGATCTTCCCTGTTTTTTTCACTTTTTTGATTATTTGTTTCTGTTTCACCTTCGCCATCACCTTCATCTTCCTCTATACTGCTATGTGAAGAATCACTAGTGTGTTGTATATTACTACTCCTTCTTAATTCCCTGTGTTCAGGTTTTAAATCACTCAAAGAAATATCTCTTTTAACTTTAACCTGAATAGTATCAGGAATTTTTTTTTGAATAATTTCGAGTATTCTTTTACCCTGCCCAGATAAATGTTCCCTGTAGACTTGTAGATGGTCTTGATCAATATTTATTTTAGGATTGTTCCAGTCAATCTGATCATATTCAGCTACTAAATAGTATAACAATGAAATTTGATCAATAGTTAAAGGACACTCTAGTTCACCTAGTTCAAGTATCATATGATCTGGAGATGTAAGTAGATATTTTTTGTTTTCTAGTTGTTCATCTGGAGCCCAAATTCGATATCCTAGTTGTGTTTTATTTTTAGTTGTCCCAGTAGAACTATCACTGCTAGTTTTTAATTGAAGTGACACCTTTCCAATCCATCTTCTTAATTTACTAACTTTAGTAGATAGAATCGGTTTATTGCGAAACTGACAAAAAGACAATACTGCCCAAAACAAAGCCCCAGCACCTTCAATTTGATTAATACTAACTAGTTTTGGTGTAACCCATTGTCGATGAAGATACACTGCTAATTTTACAAGGTGACTAGTATCCATACGTTAATTTTACAATTGGATTTTTAATTATTAATAACGGACGAATAGACTTTAAATAAAAAATATTTCGTATCTTCGTTTATTAGCTCTGAAAAATTTAAAATAAATCAATTATAATGAGTATTGGTGTCAGTATTGATTCAAATTGTAGTCAACAGTTCGAAGATTATGAAATATCTGATTTTGATATAATTAATATAGGACATAAATTTGGTCTAAGTCTACAATTAAAACAACAAAAAGGGCGACAGATGTATCGTTATTTTAATACTATTGATGCTATTTGTGGTTTAGAGACAGGAATAGATGATCGCCGATTAATTGTTCAAGTAGTTGCCCGAAAAAATGATGAAGAGTTAAAAATACCTTATATTTTTAGAAATGTAGATAAGGGAAATGAATTTGTGGAAAAAATGATTGAAATGCTTATTACTGAACAACAACGTATTGATGAATAAATAGAAAATTTAAATTAAATTTAAAGGTAATCAAGTATACAAATACATAAATACTTCTTAATTAATGGATATTTATTGGGGTAATCGTAACAAAAGAAAAATGTCATTTCTTGAAGATGGAGAAAAGGAAGATAAATCTACTGAGACAGACGAGAAGACAAATGAATCAAAAAAAAAGGATTTTATGCCTCCCTTAGAACACACTAAACTACATATGAGTAATATTGGTATTGATGGAAATCATATCTATTTTTATAGTGAAGTGTCTCGAACAAGGATGTTAGAATTAAACCGGGCTCTAGAGAAAGTAAATCTAGACCTTATGAAAAAAAATATAGAATATGGTGTAAGTCCCCCTATTTATCTACATATTCATAGTTATGGTGGAAGTGTTCTAAGTTGTTTTTCTACTATTGATACAATTCTTGGACTTGACACAAGAACTATTAGTGTTATTGAAGGGGCTGCTGCGAGTGCGGCAACTATGATTAGTATTGTATGTGATGAACGAAGAATGACACCCCATAGTTATATGTTAATTCACCAGTTGAGTAGTGGATTTTGGGGTAAAATGAATGAGATTGAAGATGAATATCAAAATCTTCAACAATTTATGAGTTCTATTAGAGAGCTGTATCGAAAATATACTAATATTCCGATGGATGAGTTAGATACGATGCTTAAACATGATCTCTGGTTTGATAGTAATAAATGTCTGGAATATAATCTAGTCGATAGTATTGGTGGAGCTAGAGAAAATAAAAAAATGAGAACACGTATGGGTGGTCGCAGAAAAGTAAATAATGAAGGTAGTAGTGTAGTTTAGTGTCGTGTAGCTGTCAAATACTTTTAAATCTATTTATATTTAAAGATTTAAAATATTTCTAACACTGGTAATATTAGACAGAAATATTACTAGGTATCGCACCTGCGTGGGTTGAAGATTATATTAATTAATCTATCTGTCTGAAAACTCAGCTAAAAATATAATTATGTTCTAGCTGAGTTTCGATACAACTAATAGATTCAGATATCAAAAAAATAGAGAGAAAAGAGCAAGATTTAACAATTTATTTAATATTTAAAAATATAGCGATTCTATTAAATAATACTAGTATGTCACAAGATCAACAAATAGTTGTTCCACCAATACAAACTATGGACCAGTTTCGAGAACGTATCAAAGAATGGGTTCAACTTGATAATCAAATTAATAAATACAATAAAAAACTACGAGAGCTAAGAACTAATCGATCCCTATTAAGCAAGAGAGCCGCAACTTATATGGAAACAAATAATCAAGAAGGATTAGTTATTAACATAGCTGACGGAAAATTAAAATTTTTTGAAACACGAACAAAAGGTGTCCCCTCTATGGCTTTTTTAAGAACATGTTTTCTAGAATTTTTTAATAGTGATGAAGAACGTGTAAAAGAATTACTATCATTTATACAACAAAAATTACCGGTCAAAGAAGACAAAGGGTTAAAAAGATATTTTGTTAATAGCGGTGGTGGTGGTGATGGAAATGAATAAATGTTGCGTTAGCTATAATAGATTTTAATCTATAGGTGTAATAACACAAATCTAGATTCTGTCAAATTCTAGATATGTCACAACCTCCAGTACCTATAAGTTTTACTAAGAAAAATGATCAACTAAGGAAATATCGTGAATCAAAAATTCCTTATCCAGCTCAATCCTGGACAGAATATTACCGATGGAAGGGATGGTTACAAAAAAAATTATATAGTAATCCAAATGGAAAAAGTTGGAAGGTTCATCATCAGATTGATACATGGGCTTCCGCTATATATGAAAGTTGTCACCTTGAAGATGATAATGTTCAAATATTAATGCCATATAGAGATTTTAGATATTTTTTTAGCTGGTGGTTGTTTCAGAGTTTATAATTATTTTAAGATTTGGTCTTCTATTAGAGTAGTTAATTAATATTAAATTATAAAATGAATTATTGGTTTTTATCGTTTTTATTGTGTAGTCTTTTGTGGAAAATAAATTCTGTATCACATCCTTATAGCTATGAAATTGTAGCTCTTCACCAGTGTTGTCACCAGGGTGGTAATTGGACAATTCATGGAATGTGGCCAGAGCATAATAATGGGTCATGGCCTAGTTATTGTCAACTTGGTAGCCTATTTAATATATCAGAAATTACACCTATCCTATCACTTCTAAATAGCGATTGGCCTGATTGTTATTGCAGTCCCGATCAAACATGTGTCGGTTTATGGACACATGAATGGAGTAAACATGGAACATGTAGTCGATTCTATCCATCACAATATGATTATTTTTTGCAAGGTTTAGTTAGATATAATGATTTAGCTAGTCGCGGTTGGTTAGAACAATGTCCTAATCATGGAAACAATAATTGTTATTTTTATTGGGATCCATGGAAAAATGATTGGATCTAGCTAGTTTAGCTAAAAACAATAAAACATAAAATTAAACTATAAATTTGATTTTATTTTATGTTGTTTTATTTACACTTTTCACTATATTTATAATTATGAGTATTACTAAAAATAAATGGCATGACGAATTTTGTGACAGTTTTCCAGAGGCTACAAAATTTCACACCATTCTTAGAAATCGATGTTTGGAGGTAGACAGTGTAAATTTATCAAGCTGGGTTCGTTTTAACTGTTGTCCTTCAAAAAAGTGTTTATATATTGTTGGATATAGCATTGCCGAGATATTTATTGCAACACTATATGATTATATTTCTTCCTCAAACTCAATTATCCATAGTTTGGAATTTAAAATTCCTAAGTTTGGTGTAGAATGTATTAAATTTAAACTTGATATGGATAAAATTACTCCAGATTTTGATTGGGAACAATCGTTGCCACCGGCTACACTATTAGAAAAAACTCTAAGAACATGTTACCTTCGATACTATCAAAATATTAATAAACATCCCTTTGTCTCTAGGGGAAAAGCTAATCTCTATCTTCCAATGATACTAGTATGTAAAAGAAAACAAGTTCCAGAGGAGATAGAAGACATGATTTATCAATTTGTTAATGGTAAACCGATTAATCGATACAATAATATTTTAAAAGAGTTAAACTATACCCTAGAGAATACGACACATGACATTTCTCTAGAAAATTTACATCGATTGTGGAAATCAATCAATACACTTATATATTAATATTGATTGATTGATTGATTGAATTCAATCATTTAATAACATAATAATAATATCAAAGATCTTTTTTAGTAATTACATATCCCCAATGTTGAAGTGTTTGTCTAATTACCGGACTAACACTAAAATCGTCAAAATTTTTATTATTTTTTTTAATCATATTGATAAGTCTTTTACGAAATCTTCCATTTGGTCCAGCTAATTTTTTCCATCGATCAATTTGACGAGAATCATCTTTAGAACGCCGACCTTGAAAAAAATGACAATACCATTCAACCCAACCATAAGGGTCCTGTTTGATAATCCAATTTTTAGATTCCCAATCAATTAGACTACTACCACATTTAACTTTATAGCGATTAACCGATATTTGATAGTCACTACTTGTAAGTAATTTCTGAGTTTCATTTTGATTAAAATGTTCAAAGATAGGCTTAATTCTTTTAAGCAAGTGACGATTTTGTAACTGTCTGTTTTGTACCCCAGAAAAAATTGGTCTCCAGTATCCTCCACCAAAACTGCCTAATTTAAATATTTGTATCGGCGTTAAATTTGGTGTAAAATCAGGAAAGTCGTGAAAAAAAATAGTGGTAGGTTTTTCCATATATCTATCTAGTCTAACCTTGGATTTAATTTAAAGCAAGATTTTTAAGATTTTTTTTTAAAATTTGGATTTTTTCTTACTTTGCATCTTGGGTCCATCTTGATAGAATCTTTTAACCGACAGTCTTCACTTGGAACAATAGTTAAGACACATCTAGACTTAACACCATATAATGGGTTAGTGCACCCTTTTTCTTTTTTTGGTCTTTGTGGTTTTACACAGACACATTTTTTACGAGTCCCTAAGGCATTTGGTAACTGACTTTTAGTTAAACGGCTAGCTCTATTTGGACGTTCCTTTTTTGTTCCGCTACACCTCGCGCGAAAATTCTCATAGGTATCACGAACCTTATCATAGGTTTTAAAACATTTTTTGTGTAACATAACATTGATTCGGTTATGAAAACGATAAACCCAACGAGAAAAAGTGTCACGATTTTTAAAGACTCTGTCTCCAAAACCACTTGCCTTAAGATTTTTAGGAAAATTTTCTCGACAATAACGACAGGGAAGGACATGTTGAAGACTCAGGACAAAGGTTTTGTAGTGTCGTTTCTCAGTCTGGGAGGGACAGACGGGATAATTAAAACTAATACAATGAAGGACATGCCATAAACTAGGACCCCAGACTCGGGTTAGCATCCCGTCGGTACTTTCGTAGTCTTTAGGAGTAAAGCACGACTTTTTTTGGGATTTTTTCATTTCTAGCTTTAGAAGGGAAAAAATTTTTTAGAGAAAAGTTAAAATTTTAGCGTCTAGACGGGCGTCTCTGGCGACGGGTTTTGTTACGTTTAGTTTTAGTTTGATTATTGTTGTCGGATTTACGTTTGTTATTACGTCGTGATCTTTTACCACCACCTGTTTCCATACTAGCCCATGCTTGCTTAGGAGTATCATCAGCAGGAAGCCCAGTGCTAATTTCATCAAGAGCATCTAACATTGTAAATTTGGCAGATGTATTACGTGTTGGTCTCACTCGACTCATCCTAAATACGTCGCTTCTTATGGTAGGGGTCTTATCAACCTTGGGTTGTGGATCATTCATAGTCACTCTCTGACTATCTCGTGCTGTTTTATATTGTTGAAAGAGAGGGGACTTCAAAGCCATCCGTTTCTGATCTAGAGTAACATCTTTTATACTCATAATGTGACCTGTATTGAAATCTTTCTCCGTGATAACATTCCCCCTCCCTGCTTTATCATTGTAGATATCTAACAGTTCTCTAAAGGCTCTATCTTTCATTTCAAGCTCTTCTCGGCGCTTAGTTGCACGCTCTAGCTTCTCAGCTGCTATCTTGGCTCGCTGATTTAGTATTTTCTCATATACTTCTGCTTGTCTCGCTGCGGCGGCCATAGGATCTTCTTCAAATTGTTGAGTGGAACGAGATTTTTTGTGTTGTTCACGTCTCTTACTAGCTGTTCTTTTTTTGTGTTCTCTTCTCTTCCTCATTGTACGTTTAACACGTGCATTAGGTGCCCAATTGCGATGCGCACTATCTTGTTCAAATAAACTATCAACAAAATTGAGGGCATCTTGTGGGGATAGATGAGAAAGAATGTCTGCAACCTTCTTCTTATCTTTTTTTGTTATGTTTTCTTTTTGACTCAATCTAGCTACATGCCTTGCCGCTTTATTTAATTCTTGAATAGCTTCTCTTTTTTTTTGGACCTTTTGTGCTTGAGCCCTTGTTTGTCTAGCTGGTGCTGTTGCGGGGCGACTCATTTTATACTATTAAATAATATTAAAAATTTTTCTTAAAAAAATAAATAAAATTTTTAATTAAATTATATAGCTCCAGAACCCCATGAAATAATGTAATGTTAGATAATTAATTTTCTAATTTTATGTTTTTTTCTTATTAAAAGACAATATAAACTTATGTCAAATCCAGATGGACTGGACGAATGTAGACTTCCAGACGAGGTAGGGTTTTTTCGAACTAATTCTGGAGAAGGGATGTGTGGTGGGCAAAACTGGCCCGCAAAGACTGGTGATCGGGGAACACTAACCTGTCGAAATTTAGGACCAGACCCGAGAATAGTAGATTTTTCTGGACTTACCCCAAGTCATAAGGGTAGGGTTAAAGGTTTAATGTTAAGAGATCTTTGTGCCTGTAAAGAGTCTGAAGATAGTGAAGGTAATTTGAGAGGTTGTGAAATGACTGATCCCTCAGGTGTTTGTGTGTGCAAACTACAATCTACTTCCGATCGTAAACCAGGAAATAAACAAGTGCGTCTCTATAATCAGCCTGGAAAAACCTGTTATCAAACATGTTTAAGTGTTAATGCTGAAATAGCCCCAAATAAAATAGATAAGAGTAATTACAGTGGTAGTGGTAGTGATGGTAGTAGTGACGAAAATGATAAAATTGACGAAGAGGAAGAAAAAAAATGTAGAAGTGAAACAAATCCAAATAATGGAGAAAAGTATAAAAATTGTAAAGAAAAAAATGAGATTGAAAAAAAAAATACGGTAAGAAAAATTGTTTGGGGTGTTTTTATAGCGTCTTTACTATACTGTCTTGTTTGGTTTTTTTTTAAAAATGCCAACAAACAGGGACTAGATGAAGTCTTTCTAATTAAATTATTATTTTATGGAGATGAGAAACCTAGTCTAATTAAATTATGTTTTGGGATGTTGATAGTTATCTCAAGTATTATATATCTGTATCACTCTGTGTTAAAATCTTTTGCTGCTATTATTGGGGTCAGTCTATTTTTTTCACCTATCTTCTTGTTATAAAAACATGACATAAAACTGGATTATTACTAATATGTAATTGAGATGTGGTATTTTAATGGAAATACATACGATTTATCAAAATTTGCCAACACCCATCCAGGTGGTAAACATTTAATCTTAGAAACAAAAAATTATGATATTACTTATCTTGTCCAATGTAATCATCATTGGACAAAGGAGTATGCTTTAGAAAGACTAGAAAAATACAGGATACCAGATAAAAACAACAAAAGACAAAAAATTTTTTGGGATAAAAAATTAGAAACGATACACAAAAGGCTAACAATACAAAATTAGACCCAGATTTTCAATCGATCGCTCTAGAAAAAAATCAGGTTATAGACATCGACGTAATCAATTTACAATATCTCGAACAAAATAAAATTCTTAAAAACTAACCTTACAACGATT
>MDTA01023402.1_pt1 | contig 10161 bp, 13 predicted proteins | sample 811151 | NCBI WGS metagenome assembly MDTA01 (sample SAMN05326648, study PRJNA326480) | marine metagenome | isolation source: seawater | place: Indian Ocean: South | collected 2010 | reverse complement strand
AATTTTTATAGAACACCCAATGGGTCTGTAGCTCAGTTGGTTAGAGCGCACCCCTGATAAGGGTGAGGTCGGTGGTTCGAGTCCACCCTGACCCATTTTAAACCCTACAACCACTCTAGACGTCAATAAAATCAATACTTTTTTTTGCAACGGGATAATGGGTTGGGTAAGGAGATTTATAATTTACCCAAAGATATTGTTTGTTACAATTAAATGTATGTTCGAAACTCTATTTTATATTAGGGTAAATAACTATGAGCGAAAATATAAAATTTCAAGAAATTAAAGATAGAATTAGGCGTGCACAATATTTATTTGATAGAGGAAAAGTAATTTTTTCAGTAATTATTTTTGCAGTCTGTCTAATGCCTTTCCTTGTAAATCCTCACTCTACCGCAGAAGCTATTTATGGTGGTCAATTATTCCTGACACATATCACTCATGCAGTAATGTCTGAATATATTATTCTACTGAGTTATTTCTTGATCGCAGTTTTCTTTTATATGTTAATTTATTATTTAACAAGGAAATATATCAATTACCCCATATCTTTATCAGAAATCAAAGTAAATAGAACAAATGTAACTATTAATTTTATTTTGATTTTTTTTATAGCATTGATTTTTAAGCTCACGGTGTATGAATTTAATATAAATTTTTCGGGGGCACAGGAAATAATTGATAATTATCATAAAGGTGTAATTTTTGATGTCTATAAGCTATATACTTATATTGCTGTCCTTACATCCTACATATTTTCGAATTATAGTTTTATACTAGGACTTTTAAACTTAATCTTAAGCTCTTTAACAATAAGCATATTTCTTTTAATATTGTTTAAGATTAATGCGTCTTTTGTATTCAATAATTTTATAATACTCTTAGTGATCGCTTACATGCCACTACACGCAATTGACTCATTGATAAGAGTGGATGTTTTGTATTTATTTTTATTTACTCTATCTATATATCTCACCCTGAGATTGACAGACAAAAATAATACTAAAATAATAATTTTATTTGTTATAACGATGACTTTATCTTGTATAGCAAGAGAGCAGACTATTTATCTTTTACCACTCTATTTAACTTATATAATCTCTCTGAAAATGAATAACAAAATTATAGCAGTTGCTTCTATATCCTTTTTTGTCATAACCACATCATTTCTTTTAACAAATTATAATAAGAATAAATATGGTATGACCTCACTTTTCAAAAATCAGATTTTAGTATTTTCAGCTATGCAATATGGTTATCTTAACCCTGACATAATGGCTTCTTATAGAAATGAATTATCTGATGATGCAAGAGATCTACTCAAAGATATAGATAAGAGCTATGTAAGAAATATTCTACCAAGTAAACGAGAGACATTTACTGATCCCCAAACAAGACTCCCAGACGCATGGAAATATGTAAGACCTGATAATTTAAATGTGTATGATAAGGTAAATCCAAATGGAATAATTGATAAAAATCAATTTATGCTAATTAAACAAGATATACTTGCTAATTTCGATACAGATCGAAAAGTTTTATCCTTGGCTGGTGTAAGAAATTCAATGGATAAATCAATATATATGAATGATTATCACAGGGATATAGCAAATATTGAATCTATTCTGATAAATGATTTTCTATATGATGGAACCAGTTTAAGAGATTATAAAAAAACGTTCAAAGAGTGTTCAGCTATATCTGATAAAGTTATAAGCTCCGATTGCATAAAAGAGGTGATTAATGGCATATCCTATGATTATTACCTTACAAGACACGATATGTACTACTATGTTAAGGCAGCGACTGAAATATCCAGTAGCTATGATAATGACAGTAAAAAATATATTAGACATAAAAATGTAGATAGTATAACAGAGGTTATTCTTAGTGATCCTTTACTGTATGTCATGCAAAGTCTATTGACTATAACCACGATGACTGGGTACGTCCCAATTGAGCTAGGAATGACAGCTAATATTCAAAATGCGTATTTGAGAAACACTTTGCCTGATATATTTTTACGTGATTTCCAAAAATTATATTATTTTCCAATTAACTTTTGGTATCTTAATTGTTCATTATTGATGTTGTTCACACTTTTTTTTCATAGAGATAATGCAACAAGAAATTTACAATTATTTTTCTCTTTGGTGCCAATTTATTATGGGTCTTTTCTTGCTTTTGCGACGTTCTCAGAATTTTCAAGATTAATGCTGCCTATAATTCCATTTATAATATATAATTATATTCAGTTATTTCGATGTGTGCCTATTCCTATGACTCTAGTGGTAATATTTTCATACCTCATACTCATCCCCGGTTAAAAAGTGAAAAATAAAAAAAAAATAATATTAGGAGTCTTGATTATCTTTATCATAATTGCTTCTATGTTTTTAGACAATATAGATATAACCTCTTTTTTGAACAGCAAATTATCATTATTAAAATCATTTAGTGACAATTATCCATATGAAGCTAGTTTGTATTACTTCTTTTTATCACTATTGTTATTATCACTATCATTTCCAGTAGCATTTATACTTGGTATTTTAGCTGGCATTATTTTCAATCCAGTACAAGCTATCATTCTTGTTTCATTTTCTTCATCTATTGCAGCTACCATAGCAATGCTACTTTCTAGATTCTTTTTCAGAGATTTTTTAAGGAAAAGATATAGCCGACAGTACGAATCGATAGATAACGGATTTATGATTAATGGTGTTTCTTATTTATTCGCAATAAGAATGACGCCTATTTTTCCATACTTTCTTGCTAATCTTTTAGTAGGGTTAACTACAATAAAAATTATACCCTATTATTTGACTACACAAGTTGGAATGTTGCCAATTACCACAATAATCATCTTACTTGGCAACGGCTTGAATGAAATCATATTATCTAATGCAAAAATCGATATAGAATTTCTTATTCTATTAAGCCTATTAGGGCTACTTCCTATTTTTTTCAAGTTTTTGTTCAAAAAAATATTAAATTAATTATGCATCATATTAAGCACAATCATAGTATTATAGAATATATAAATTCAAATTAATTTTTAATGATAGTTTATGTTGATAAGTATAATAATCCCTGCCTATAATGAAAAAGATACTCTAGCAGAAATCATTGATCTAGTTAATGCCGATAAAAATTTGGAAAAAGAGATAATTGTCGTTGATGATTTCTCGATAGATGGAACAACTGAGCTTATTAAAAATGATATTACTAACAAGGTCTCTAAAGTAATTTATCATGAAAGGAACCTTGGGAAAGGAGCAGCCATAAGATCTGGTTTAAGCGCATCAACTGGTGAGATAATCATCATACAAGATGCCGATCTTGAGTATAATCCAAGCGATTACCCGACGTTGCTAAAACCTATCATCGACGGAAAAGCTGATGTGGTTTATGGCTCTAGATTTCAGGGCGGAACACATCGAGTGTTGTATTATTGGCACTCGCTTGGAAACAAATTTCTCACAACGCTATCAAATATGTTTACAAATCTTAACCTAACAGATATGGAAACTGGGTATAAGGTTTTTACCAAAAAGGTAAAAGACTCGCTGTCATTGGAATGTGATAGATTTGGTTTCGAGCCTGAATTTACAGCTAAGGTAGCTAGACAGAAATTTAGGATATATGAAGTTCCAATTTCTTATTATGGAAGAGATTATTCGCATGGGAAAAAAATTACATGGAAAGATGGAATAGCAGCGATATATTTTATTTTGAAGTTTGCATTATTCAAATAATAGTGATCTGGTCCTGCTAGGATTTTTTAGCACTGATAACAATATTTTTGCCAATTATATATTTTCCACCAAGACGATCTAATAATTTTGATATAGGTAATAAATATTTGTCATATAATTTTAAAGAAGTTGTAGAACCAATATCACTTATAGGGTTATACCTAAAAATTTTTGATAACAGTGTTAAAAAAAATCCCACTGAGTCGGCATAGTGAACTTTAGTAACAACAAATCCAGAGGATTCTAGCTTTGACAGAATATCACTTTTGCTATAGCGTCTATAATGACCTACAGTCTCATCTAACTTTGTTTTCAAAATTTCGTGAGCAGGAAGGTAAAGATAAAGAACTCCTCCCTTTGATAATTTCTTGCTTATTTCTTTTAATGTGCCTTCATCATCCCTAATATGTTCTAAGACATTTGATGAGAATACTAAATCAATATGTTCTGGAATATCAGTGATTTTCTCAAACACCTTCAAGCCTTTAGCCTCAAGTAGTTTAATATTTTTCTCATCAATTTCTACACAAATTGGTTCTTGTTTATACAAATCCTTAAAAATTAAGGACAGAGTTCCAATCCCAGCACCAAAATCTACGACTTTATTTTTATTTTTTGTCAAATCTGAGCACAATTCCATGATGTATGAATTATACTTTGGCATATACTTATCAATGCTTAAAAGCTCACTTAAACCACAATATTCTTTTTGATTATTATCTTGCATCACATTAGTCTAGCATTAATAGTTTCAGTTAGTACCACTTAGTCTATATTATATTAAACATATTTATCTATATTCCTTAAGAAGTATTTTCAAAAAAATAGATAGAGCGTTACTTATGTTTCAAAATATGACAACTTTCTTGTTATAATAAATTATGGATAAATGGGAATACATAACTGAAATTATAAAAAATCCTGATAATGGAATGACTGTTGATGAATTAAATTCAAGAGGCAATGTTGGTTGGGAGCTAGTAACGGTGAGGGATACAAGACAATCTGTTCTAGAGTATATTTTCAAAAGGAAAATAACTAATTAAAATAAGTATAGTACTGAGGAGTAATTTATGCCGTCTTTTGATATAAAGTCTGAAATTGATAAACATGAGTTAACCAATGCAGTTGATCAAGCTAATAAAGTGTTAAAAAATAGATTTGATTTCAAAGATGCAAATGCAGAATTTAATTTAAATGACGATTCTATACTCCTTACCGCAAAAGAAGATTTTCACATTAAACAAATGACAGGTGTTTTACAAGAGGCAATCACTAAGAGGAATATTGATATTAGAATAATGAGGCCTCAGAAGATTGAGATTTCAAATAATGCAGCAAGACAGTTAGTTACACTTCAAGAGGGAATAGATAGAGATCTTGCAAAAAATATTACAACACTAATTAAAAAATCTAAGTTAAAAGTCCAGTCTGCAATCCAAGGAGAGAGTATTAGAATAACTGGTAAAAAAAGAGACGACTTACAAGAAGCGATACAAATTATAAAAGACCAAAAATTTACAATACCTTTACAGTTCGATAATTTTCGTGATTAATGATTTTTATCCATATATTTTACTATTAAATATATATAGGAATAATGGTTGTTGGTGGTGGCATAGACCTTGAGATAATCATTCTTCTCACACTCCTAGGTGTTCTTCCACTTCTCTCAAAACTTATTTTTAATAGACTATTCAATACCAATATCCCTCAGTGACTAGCAAATATAAATACTATCTGTTTGAAATAAATCAATTTTTACTCGATATATACAAGCCATAAGTTAGGTTTTAAGCTCTTTATTCTATGATAAATGTACCTTTATGAAATATTGGTACAAATCTTGCAGGATATACGTACATGTATAACGAAGTTTTCAATAGGAAAAAAGTAAGAGCCCCATATCTAAATATCATGTCTTGGGCTAAATCTTTGCCTCATAATATTGTAATTAAAAAAAAACTCCAGGCTGAGAATTTATTTAAAAAAATAGGCATTACTTTTTCTGTTTACAATAATTTTGATAATGCAGAAAGGTTAATTCCTTTTGATATGTTTCCAAGAATTATTACTAAACTTGAGTGGCTTCATATCAAAGAAGGTGTGACACAGAGAGCACTTGCTATCAACGCTTTCCTTAGAGACATTTACAATAAAGGAGAAATATTAAGAGCAAAAATAATTCCAGAAGATTTGATATATAAAAACCCTGCCTATGAAGTGAAGATGATAGGACTAAAAGTACCTAACAATATTTATAGCCCAATAATAGGAACAGATATTGTTAGAACCGATGCCAGATCATTTAAAGTCCTTGAAGATAACTGTAGAACTCCTTCTGGAGTGTCGTACATGATTGAGAATCGAGAAATCATGATGAGAATGTTTCCAGAGTTATTTCAAACAATCAACATAGAGCCTGTTGATAATTATTCAATATATCTACTAGACATTCTCAAAACACTAGCACCAAAAAAATGTGAGAGTGACCCGAATGTCGTAATATTGAGTCCTGGGCCATTAAACAGTGCATATTATGAGCATAGTTATCTTGCTGACACCATGGGAATTGAGTTAGTGCAAGGATCCGATTTATTTGTGAAAGATAATGTAACATACATGAGAACCACTCAAGGCAAGCAGAGAATTGATATTATCTACAGACGCATAGATGATGACTATATTGACCCTTTAACATTTAATAGCAAGTCCGTGATTGGAGTGCCTGGATTATTTGATTCCTATAGATCGGGTTATGTAAATATTTGTTCTGCACCTGGATCTGGTATCGCAGATGATAAAGCCATTTATTCATACATGCCAGATATAATAAAATTTTACTTGGGACAAGAGGCAATCTTGCCAAGTATAAAAACATATAAGTGTTCGCAAAAAACTGATAAAGAATTTGTATTGAGAAATCTAAAAAAATTAGTTGTTAAAGAGGTGCATGGTTCTGGTGGTTATGGCATGTTAATTGGTAATAATGCAAGCAAAACAAAAATTAATCTTTTTGCTAATAAAATTAAAAATAATCCTAATAACTATATTGCGCAGCCTATCTTAAATTTGTCTACTGTGCCAATCTTTCGAAATAGGGATTTAAGTCCAAGACACGTAGATTTGAGGCCATTTACACTCGTGGGCAATAGAAAAAACAAACTTGTTTCAGGTGGCTTGACAAGAGTTGCGTTGAAAGAGGGTTCATTAGTTGTTAACTCATCTCAAGGTGGTGGTGTAAAAGATACATGGGTGTTAAAAGACTGAATTATGTTAAGTAGAACAGCAGAAAATTTATATTGGACGTCACGATATATAGAGAGAGCAGATTCAATAGCGAGATTGCTCGAGGTTGCATATCGGATTCACCTAATACCTAATACTGATGAAGGATATTTGAGTGAATGGGATTCAATTCTGAAAGCATCTGGCATGAGAGAAGAATATTTAAAAAAATATGGTGAAATCAATAAAGAAAAAATTGAGTATTTTTTATTATTTGATGAGAATAATGATTCATGCATAAAATCTTGCATTATCAAAGCACGAAATAATCTTAAAATGGTTAGAACAGCAGTAACTCTGGAGGTTTGGAATACAGTAAATTCTTGGTATCATGAAGTAAAAAATTACCAGAGAGATAAATATACATCTAAAAATCTCCCAGAAATTCTAGATTGGGTTAAAAAACAAGTAAACCTCATCAAAGGTACTATCGACCATACGCAACTAGTTAACGATGGTTTCGATTTTATACGTCTAGGTATTTATTTTGAGAGAGCTGATTTCACGGCAAGAATAATTGACGTAAAATATTTTATTCTTTTGCCAAGTAGTAGTTACATTGGAGGACAGGTAGATAATTTTCAGTGGAGCCTAATGCTGCGGTCTGTATCATCGTACAGGGGTTTCAAATGGGCATATGGAAATTCAGATATTGATTACAAGAAAATCATAGATTTTCTAATTCTTAGTAATATTTGTCCGAGATCGATATTTTTTGCAGTAGACAAAATACATCATCATATTAATAGACTTTGTGAATTTTATGAGAATAAAAATATAGTACATAAAAAGGTATCTACAATATATAAGGGTTTAAAAATTTGTAGCGCTGAACAGATAATTAATTTTGGTTTACATGAATTCTTGACAAAGTTTATTGAGGATATAGGTAATGTTTATACCGATCTAGAAACTGTTTATTTTTCTGGGGTAAATCGGTGATTTTAGAGATAGAGTATACGACTAATTATCATTTCTCTAGCGAAGTGCCTATGTTAGTTCAGCAAGTGAAACTTTATCCATCTGAATGCAAAAATCAAAAAATTGTAAACTGGTCTATTAGTTCATTGGAGGGTGAGTTATCAGAGGCATTTACAGATGCTCTAGGACACAAAATCCATAACATCTACATTGATAATGCTCCAAAAGATCAAGCTATATCTGCGAAAGGGGTAATAGAAACCAGCGATTGCTTTGGGGTGGTAAGTGGTCTTCGTGAAAAAGTACATCCAAATTGTTTTCTACGGCAAACTGATTTAACCACTCCTAATAAACAAATTGTTAATTTAGTAAAAAAGAAGTCAAAACAAAAGCCAGATTCGATAGATTTTTGTCATCAACTAAATGAAGCTGCTGGAAATTCTATAATTTATGAATCTGGACTTACATCAATCGAAACTAGGGCTAGTGATGCCATCTTAATCGGAAAAGGAGTTTGTCAAGATTTTGCTCATATCCTTATTGGGCTGGCAAGACATCATGATTATCCTGCAAGGTATATAAACGGATTTTCAGCACATGAGACTAATGGAGCTAATGAGACACACGCATGGGTTGAGATTTATATTAAAAATCTCGGGTGGGTTGCTTTTGATCCATCTAAAAAAATCTGCATAGATGAAAAATATGTCAGAGTAGGATGTGGATTTGATTTCAATGATGCTTCAATGATTAAGGGTGTTAAATGCAATTTTGGTGGTCTAGAAAGTTTAGATAAAGACTTAAGAATTGGGTTACAACAATAATGAAAATTAGGCAATCTTCTAAATAACTATTTATTTATAAGTTTTAGTAGCTCACTTACTTTTGCATCAACTGCGTTCTTATTTTCTATGGAATCTTTCACACACGATTCTATGTGTCTTTTCAGAACTTTTGACTCTACACTAACGAGAGCAGCTTTTGCTGCTTTTATCTGATTTAGAATATCAACACAGTATTTTCCTTCATCTATCATGTTTATTATACCCCTTACCTGACCTTCTATCCTTTTAAGAGATATTAATTGTTGATTATGCGATGGATGTTTTTTCATTATTATATATATCCAGGAAGTAAATATGTAAAAAAGCTTGCTGACAAAAATATTACAACTGATGCGTAGTAGAGCACTTTTGATCTTTTTCTGGTTTTTAGGCAAATGCTCCTCAGCAGTGGGTCTACTGGACATGGGAGTGAATTAGATTTTTTGATAAAGACTCCTGCTATTAAGAGGATTATCAACGTTACAATGGAGATGTATATTTTATACTGTGATATCACTATCAACTGAGGAAAAACATTAGTAAGCGAGGCTAATGAAGCACCGGCACCGATCATTACCAATAGTGCAGGAAGCGCGCAACAGATAAGTGTTGACGATGATGCGATGAGTGATATTATTCCGAGATTTGAACTTTCTTTATTATTTAACATTTTATAATTGATTTATAATTACGTTTGAAGCTGTCTGACCATTTATAAGGAAAATATTTTTAATTTCATCAACATCTATCCTCTTCATATTTGTATAAGCGACAAGAACTTTACCTGATCCTAAATCCACATTAACTTTCTTAACTTCTTTATCATCATAGAAGGTTTTTTCTATACCTCTGGCACAAAAATCACAAACCATACCTTTTACATCTATTATTGCAATTTGTCCACTTGAAAGATCACTGATAAAATTATTATATTTATCAGAATCAATCTTTGTTTGTGAACCATCAACATGCATATGAACATGATTTTGATTCTTGTTATAATCATTTGAGTTGTGGTTGTGTAAATCACCAGCATTTATATTTGATAACATACTTAATTGAAGCGTTATGAATGATAAAATAACTCTAAACATAATATTCTCCTAAATTAAAATCTAATCATATAATGAACATCCCAGTGAGAGTCTTTTGTTCCTATCTCTATAAGAAAGTCACCTTTAAAAAACTTAATAAACGGATAGGTCTGCCAATCATTATTAATTGTATCCCTTTTTGTTTTAAGCATCATCCAAGTGTGTAGATCATTATATTCGCCAGCATAAGGCGCATACCCTAGCTGGAATTCATTTTCTGTAAAGTTTTTTGTCTCTGTATGCTTATTGATATACGCGAAGGATGTAAAGATTCTT
>MDTA01179760.1_pt1 | contig 10162 bp, 11 predicted proteins | sample 811151 | NCBI WGS metagenome assembly MDTA01 (sample SAMN05326648, study PRJNA326480) | marine metagenome | isolation source: seawater | place: Indian Ocean: South | collected 2010 | reverse complement strand
CGCATGTTTGCCGGAACCATTGATTTGGTTTGAGGTTGATGTCATCTCGATGGAACGCGGGCAATCATGGAAAGCGTCCCTGCCCACCCATCACTAGGATTGGAACGAAAGCAGCGTAATACATCGAATCCAGCAATTTCTACCATCTCAATCCACTCTTTTTCAGTGTGGGTAGTCATACGAACTCCGACCTTTTCTGGCCATGATAAACTCGATTCGTTCTCTGCATAATGATCTATCCCAAAAGCGAAAATTCCGCCAGGTATCAGCCATTCTTCCTTAATGAGACAAAGCATAGATTGTATGTCATCAAGATAATACAGGACTTCCATGGAATGTACAAGATCTACAGGTTCAGGTGGGCGCCAATCCATCAGATCGGCGCAAGTGTACATTCCTTCTGGATCCACTCTCAGAGCATTAGCAATCATTGACGGCGCACCATCGATACCCATTGCTATGGAACAATCATCTCGTTCCTTCAATAGACGAACTACCCAGCCATTACCACAACCGGCATCTACAGCAGTAAATCCGCGTTCAATAGTCTCTGAATCCATTTCTTCAAAGGCCGCAGTTAGTATGTGCTTCACAGCAGGTGCATGGCCATTTTCCATGCCTATATCTTTTCCAGCCTCCGCCCATTCACTGAATACATGAACTGCAGACCGCATCCGAACATCTCCTCAGAGACTACGAGTGAAGGACTGAATTCCAGTAATATGTCTAGCCAAAATGAGATTGTGGATATCGTGTGTACCTTCGTAGGTCTTTACTGATTCAAGGTTGTTCATGTGCCGCATAATTGGATACTCATCTGTAACACCATTAGCACCGTGAATATCTCTAGCGACTCGGGCAATCTCGAGAGCAATGTCTACATTGTTCATCTTAGCGAGACTAATCATCTCGGGGAACCAATCATCTTCGTCGACACGACGACCAAGATGGTAAGCGAGGAGTTGGCCTTTCGTAATCTCACGTAGCATCGTTGCAAGCTTCATTTGAATCAATTGGTAAGCCGCAATCGGATGATCAAACTGGATTCGGTCCATTGCATATTTCTTGGCTGCATCAAAACAAGCCTGGGCTGAACCTATAGAACCCCAAGCGATACCATATCGTGCACGGTTAAGACATGAGAAAGGTCCACCAAGACCCTTTGCACCCGGTAGATATCGATCATCAGGGACGAAGACATCTTGCAAAACAAGTTCAGAGGTAACAGACGCACGGAGTGAGTGTTTGCCCTTCTGTTCTGGCGCAGTGAAACCTTTGTCATCCTTCTCGACTATAAAACCACGAATGACACCGTCTAGTTTAGCCCAAACTATCGCAAGATCTGCAATTGTTCCATTTGTAATCCACATCTTCGCACCGTTCAGTATGTATCCTCCATCGACCTTCTCAGCCTTAGTTACCATCCCCCCTGGGTTGGAACCGTAGTCTGGCTCAGTTAGGCCAAAGCATCCAATGATTTCACCTGTAGCCATCCCTGGCAGATACTTGTGCTTCTGCTCCTCTGTCCCAAACTTGTGAATCGGATGCATCGATAGAGAGCCCTGAACACTGCAGAAAGAACGTAAACCGGAATCTCCCCGCTCAAGTTCCCGGCAAACGACTCCGTAGGCTGTGTAAGACATGCCCGCACAACCATACTCTTCGGGGACAACCATGCCAAGGACACCCATCTCACCTAAATCACGAATCCACTCGTCAGGGAAGTATCCACCATTGTATGCATCCTCGATATTTGGAATGACCTTCTCATCAACCCAATCACGAACCATATCCCTAAGCATAACTTCCTCTTCGGTAAGCATCCTGTCAACATCGTAGAAATCCAAGGCTTCGTATGCCATCTGAACCACTCCTTGGTCTGTTGCCGATGTCCGAGCCGCTTGAACCTTACCGCACGGCGACCCAAAGCTTCGGGTCAAGATTCACGCTTTCGACGACGCTCTTCTCGACGATCCTTCAATGAGGGCTCGATCCCTTTTCGGCGCCGACGCCAACGATTGTATGAAGCCTGCATTGAAGGGCTATTCATGAAAATCAGACCCAAGACAATCCCTGGAACACTGATTACGATAACTACAGTCAAGGCATAACCAACTATGCTGCTTATCAGTGGATTGTCAATCTCATTATCAGGAACAAAACGTGCAACTCTGCCACGGTCATTGAGTATCCAGCCATCATCCATTCCAGTCCCCCAACTACAAGTAACTTGACGAGTTGCAATCTCGTCCTCAGTAGAAGCGATGTCCGCATGATCTAACCACGGAAAACTATCTTCCTTGGTTACATCGTGTTCGATTAGACCGAACGGAACCATCGCTACCATCATCCGATCTGAACTATGGGCACAAATGTGGGTGAATTCGCCACCTGCTTCGGTCAAGACAACTGCATCCATGGAAGAACCGCCGTCAATTGAATCATCCAGATGAATTGTCGCAAGATTCTGATTAGAACCAACAGCGATGCATTCAGGATTGTTACCAAAAGCACACTCGACATCAGTCCAAATCACTGACGAACCACCAATCCAGGATATCTGATGATCCGCATCGATTAACGCAATACCGTCTGATTTCGTTACTACCACGCACAATCTGATGATAGAATGGCAATCAATTGCCTGCACTGTACTAGATTTAGTGTTCTCTATTGGGACCATCTCGCTACCTTCAACCAATGAACGGAATCTCCAGATGAGGCCAGTGTCAGATGCAATGTAAGCCCAAGCCCCGTTTGTATTCCAAGAAACGGCCGTTAAAGTGCTGAGTTCTACGGCTCCAGTCCCACTAACGTTCGAGAGGCGACGGTCTTGATGATCATAACGAATTATCTCACCTGACTCGCCAACTATCAGAGCATTTCCTGCTGGATGGAAATCTACGGCAAGGAGATCCTCATCTGTGATTGGAGCCAATGTTTCTGTTCCCGATGGTTGCTCAGGAGGAATTAGTAGAACTACTCCGTCGTCTCCGATGGCAAGTACGTTTGACTCATCAGAATCTAGAGCATTGAGGTAAACTGTCTCATCCGTAAGCTGAATAATCTCATCAATTTGTACTGCTGATTGAGCCGCGACAGGATTCAATGAAAATGAAATCAAAACTAGAACCAAGCACAAAGCACGAACAAAGTGGCCTGAATCCATGGCCTTCCGAGAACCTTGGCCTTCATGATGTGACCGGTCTACAGAGAATGTACACAGAGAGGATTCAAGTCCTACCTTGCCACCCCAGTGATATGGAGCGGTTCGCGGTCAAGAGAGGATTGGTTAAGCAAGTGACAGCAGATGGAGGATTGGGCAAGTTAGCTCAAGACTTCTTTGACGATGTTACCTCAACAGGAGATAACGCATTCACTGGTTCACATGGTATCATGTCTAGCATTAAGGCTCACTATGAGGGAGATGCTCTGATTACCGATGTTGTGAACGAAAGACCGAACTTCGATGACAGGGAAGCCATGAAGGCAGCCCAAGATGACAGGCGTCGATTCACCACTTTCCTTGATGAAGCAACAGGATACAACTCCAAACAGCGTGGCGACAAGGCAAAGGAATGGGTGAAGAAGGCCTCAAAAGCGAAGTCTGCTATATCTGGAGCCCGTCACTTCATGTCAATGGCCAAGGCGATGAGTGATGAAAAGAGAGAGAAAGCAGAGGCTCTAATCACAGAGATCGAGGCTGCCCTAGAAGCCGGTGACAACACCAAGGCTGCTGGCCGTGGTGAGAAACTCTCCAAGATGTTGAACGAATGAGGGGAATTTGATGTCTAGCGCAGAGGAATGGATCTCTGCAGTAAGTGGCTCAGAAAATCTCGACCCAACCTCTCATGATCGGCTCACAAAAATGCTTGGCGGCGTTCAAGAAGCAGTCGGTCTAGACCACGTTATTGGAGTTCTCAATGGAGGTAAGAGCCATTCAGAAGATGATGTAATACGGTGTTACGTTGGGTTCGAGCCAAGCGGCAAGGCACACATTGGCTGGAAGGTTATTGCTAATCTTCTACGACGATTGCTTGATGCTGAGACCAATGTCCTGGTATTCCTTGCAGATTGGCATGCATGGATTAACGATAAGTTTGGAGGAAACATGGAGGCAATCCAACTCACCGCTGATTACATGGAAGATGTATTCCGAGCTCTTCTCGACCAACCTGATGAGGGAGATGGACCCGGCCAGTTACGCTTCCTCCGAGCCAGCGAACTCATGGAAAATCCAGATTATTGGGCTCGGATGCTTAGATGTGCTAAGAATCAGAGTTTGAATCGTGTTCGACGAACATTTAGCATCATGGGCAGAAGTGAAGATTCATCCGACGATGATCTCTCAAAATTTTTCTATCCTGCGATGCAAGCAGCAGATATCTTCGAACTCAAAATCGACATCGCAATCGGAGGGATGGATCAGCGCAAAGCCCACATGTACATGCGAGGAGTTGCTGACTCACAAGGCTGGACAAAGGCAACATGCTTCCATACCCCGATACTATCGGGGCTCAAGACTAGTGGCGCACGAATGGAAACTTTCGATCACAAGATGAGTAAATCGGACCCTAGTGGAGCAATATTGCTTCATGATGGAGCAAAGAAGCTGAGAAAGAAGGTAAATGGTGCTTATTTCGACCCAAATGATCCTGAATCTCCAGTTTACGAACTCATAGAACATGTGATTCTACCTGAATTTGGGATTCTTGAGGTTCGGCCTGATCCTAAATATGGCGAACCAAGCGATTGGAAAGACATCGATTCTATTCGAAATGCAATTGGCGCAGGTACACTTCATCCACTCGACCTGAAAATTGCAGTAGCCGAAATGCTTCACAAAGGTCTATCCAAAGTAAATGAGTACTTTGAGAAGCATCCGGATAATCTACGTGCTGTGGAAAAACTGTTGAATGTCTAAATCATATCTTAAATCCCGAAAAACTGGTAATGGTTTGAAATGGGGAAATGAAGCCGGTAGACCTAGGGATGCACATGGATGTAGGTATCGATGATATTGCAATTCACTTTCCTCGCCTGTTTTTTGACATGCGAGACTTCGCCGCTTTTCGAGGCGCGGATTATGACAAACTAAACAAGGGGCTCGGTCTCAATGCAATGGCTATCCCCGATGCACATGAGGATACTGCAACAATGGGAGCTAACGCAGTCGCACGTCTAATCGATCGTAATGGACTTGATCCTAAATCCATCGGACGCATATATCTCGGTACTGAATCCGCGCTTGATGGAGCAAAACCCACTGCAACCTACATCATCGATATGCTCCAACAGCGTTACACTAGAGATCATGGGGATGATTGCTTCAGAAACTGCGATGTTGTAGACATGACGTTTGCATGTATTGGGGCAGTAGATGCCCTCCACAACACTCTGGACTGGGTTGCTAGAGGTGGCGAAGATGGAGACCGCATTGGAATCGTAGTGTTTAGTGACAACGCGAAGTACGAAATGGAATCATCTGGAGAATACACCCAGGGTGCAGGAGGCGGAGCAATGTTAGTACGCATGAATCCACGACTGCTAGTTATTCCAGACCATTGGGGCGTCTCCACTACCCCGGTACATGATTTCTTCAAACCCCGTAGAGAAGTCCCTGTCCGAAGCGTAATTGACCGTGTTCTTGCTCTAGCACGCGAAGCGGGACAAAACCTCCGCTCTGGACTAAGCGACAGGATGATGAGGACACTACGTCGATCTGAAATGACTAACGACGAACTCTTTGCTGAAGAGACTCTGAAAATACATAGAGATACACCTGTATTCGATGGACAATTCTCCAACCGTTGTTACATGGAAGCTGTGAAAGAGGCTTTCATCAACTTCCATGGCAAGGTGGTTCGAAGCGGGCGTCATGACCCCGAAAATGACCCGATTCTTACTGAACAGTGGAAACGTATCATCGTCCACCTCCCATATGCATTCCAAGGTAAGAGAATGTTCCCTGATGTGTTTCGACACGATCGCAGAGGCACAGAAATCTGGAATCAAATCGTCGAACAAATCGGCGAGGAGCCATTACCAGAACACTTCGATGATACGCCTGAAGGCTTGGCAGAATTCGGCCGTCTAAACGATAGTTATCGGAGGGCTATCTCCAAGACGGATGAGTTCAAACAATTTGCTAACGAAAGAATAGAACGTGGCCAACGTGCTTCAAGTCTTATTGGAAATCAGTATACTGGTTCGATTTTTCTTGCACTTATGTCGACCATGGAATGCGACTACAACGAGAATAACCCAATTGAAGGCAGGCATATCGGACTCTGCGGCTATGGATCGGGTGCAAAGGCGAAGGTTTTCGAAGGTATTGTCCAACCACAATGGAAAGAAATTGCATCTCGATTCATGCTTTTTGAACGTCTAGATGGCCGCTACCCAATACAAAGCGAGGACTACGAAGCTCTGCATAGAGGAGCTCGAACCGACTCAATTGTAGAACCCAAGGAGGAATTCATCCGTGTCAAAACCCCTGATTCAGAGGGGCTTCCAGGTGAACGTCGTTATCGTTGGGTAGATTAGTTGAGCCGATTTTAACCTTAGAGAAAATACATCGCTTCATATGCACATAGTATTCTCTATGTCCATGGAGTGCAACCTAGATGCCCGAGGTAAGGCAACTCGTCTGGTGAGTGGGACTCTCGGAGTATTGTTTGGTATAGTACTCGGTTTGCTTTTCCTGTTTGATGTTACATCCTGGCATCTACTACCATACATCATTGCAGCATCCATCTTTGGAGGAGGATTTGCAATTTTTGAAGGATGGTCAGGATGGTGCATTGTTCGGGCAATTGGTATCCGCACGCCACTTTGAATCTGAATTTCCACTTACGATTCGTGCTACTCTTCTTCAAGAGCGGCAGAAAGCTCTGCTAGGTCGATTCTCTTGTCATCATTCTTATCTAACGCATTGATGATCATTGAAATTTGATCTGGAGAAAGACGATCTCCAATATGTTCGATTAATCCCTTGTATAATTCTGGGCCGTTGATTTTACCATCATCATTTACATCGATGTGAGAAAAAATCTGGCTTGCAGATTGGTTGTTTTCTTTCATCGCATTCTTTAGATTTGTAATGGCTTCATTAACGCTCCAAGATTTATCTTCAGCCCCCATACTTTCCGCATAATTGACTATCTTATTGATATGTTCATCCAAAATTATTGAGAGGATTCTCGAATAAACTCCTCATGATTAGGCTTCAAAAGGCACTCGGATATAGCATTGAAATCTAATTCTGGGATAACGAATGACAACGTTCCTCCATACTGATTAAAACGTTCAATAAACGGACATTTCGATTCTTCTTCGATTAATTTCAATGGTTTTACGGTCGAAAGATCAATTGGCAATTCTATCTCTGAAAAAGCAAGAACAGAAGGACAATCGGTGTAAGATATTGCAGCATCCTGGATAACCAGGAACTCTACGGCAGATTCCCAAGAACCAAACATCTCTGAGAAACCAGTATCAAGAATTTTTTCATCTATAGATTGAGTCACTGAGTTTAAATTAGGAGAACTACCACCTCTGGATTCGATTATCGTAATATATCGATCCTTTTCTTTCTGATGAGAGAATCTAGCTGGGAGATGAGTTGCTAAAACATCGCTTAATAGACGCGTACCAAGCATATACAGATGAGAACTCATACTATTCTTCAGGAAGAGTACTGTTGATGCATCTTGAGGAGTATTTTCCGGTGGAGATTCAAGATACAGGCGCCAGTTACTCTGGAACGGGGAGCGGAATATCCTACGGAAAGGACCAAGAAACGATGGACCAAAGTTCCCATGACGATAAGTCAGAATTGTGAATGGTGTCAAGCCATTACGTTCCCATAATGAGAGACCGGATGGTACAAGTTCGGCAACAGATTTCGTCTCAAGTAACCAAGTAGTGTAAACCACATCTGTTACGTCACTCCTCAATCTAAGAAATGGCATAAATGAGGTTACAACTCTTCTACATCGAGCAATAAACGATGAATTAGCCAAGAACTGAGCAGGTGTTCGAATCAGACCAATCCGGTGCGAACGATACCGATTACCTAGTCGATCAAGAGTATCAATTCGACTATCTAGCACCATCTTACCGAATCCACTAATTCCCCAAAGAACGGTTAATTACGATACGCTGGACTTCTTGTGTGCCTTCGTAGATTTGTGTGATCTTTGCGTCACGGAAAAATCGCTCAACAGGGAAATCCGTTGTGTAACCATAGCCACCAAGAACCTGGACTGCTCTTTCTGCAACCCACATCGCAGTATCACCTGCGAAGAGTTTCGCCATACTCGCCTCCTTTGTGTGTCTAGGACCACCATGGTGGTAATGCTGTTCTTTTGCCCATGCCGCACGGTAAACCATCAAACGTGCTGCATCTGTCTGAGTAGCCATATCTGCTAGATAATTTCCAATTGTCTGGTGATAGGCGATAGGTTTGCCAAAGGCTTCACGCTCATGCGCGTAACGCACTGCGGCTTCTAGAGCACCTTGAGCAATTCCAAGCGCTTGTGCAGCAATGCCAATCCTTGAGTTATCAAGAGCGTTCATGGCGATTGGAAAACCCTTTCCAGATTCCTTAATCACATTCTCAACTGGCACTTTGCAATCCTCAAGAACTAGAGTACAGGTATCACTACTTCGAATACCCAACTTGTCCTCCTTCTTACCGACCGAGAATCCCTCAAAGGACTTCTCAACAATGAATGCCGTAGTTCCGCCGTGTCTCTTAACACCATAATCTGGATGATCAACATCCTTTGCAAATAACACATAGATGTCCGCAGTGCTACCATTTGTGACCCACATCTTCTCTCCATTCAAGATGTAATGCGCCCCATCATCAGAGAGTTTAGCCTTGCATACCATCGCAGCCGCATCAGTGCCAGCACCGGCTTCAGATAACGAATAAGCTCCAACCTTATCTGCGGCCAACATCGGTAGATACTTTGCTTTCTGCTCATCGTTTCCATGAAGAGCAATTGTCATACTGCATAGACCAACATGAACGCAATAGTATACCCCAAACGATGGATCTACACGAGACAATTCCTCAACGATAATTGCCTCGGAGATATCATCCAATGGTGTACCACCATACTCTTCAGGGATTGTGCAGGTGTGGAGGCCATACTCAATGAATTGGGCCCATTCCTCTGTGGGAGGTCGCTGCTCACGATCTCGTTCCAATGCAGTAGGCGTTAGGACTGATTCTGCGAAGTCCCTCACAAGCTCTCTAATCATGGTCTGTTCATCGGTCTCTTGGAAGTTCATGGCCTCACCATCCCACACGGTCGTTTGTCAATAGTTCGGAAAAGACGGGACATGTTGAACACCGTTTTTGAACGAATGATTGAAATGATATTGCACCCCGGCCGCCATAAGGATGTGTTTGAATGAGCGACGATGAAGAGTTCACAGTTGCAGTGGGACGACGATATACTCAGGAACATCTCTGGTTTCAACTGATTAGTTCCCCAAACGATGAGCAGGCTGAATACAAAGTCGGAATATCCGACTTCATTCGTGTTGAATTCGGACGCATCATTCGTGCAACTCTGCCGAATATGAGTGAAGGTGGGGGCTTCAAGATAGAATCTGATGATGAGCCAGAAGAAGAGGAGGCTCCTCCCCCATCGACAGATGATGATGAAAATATCGAACTCGGAATTGGTGAACTTTCTACTGATGACAATCTTGTCGGCATTCGATGTGAATTGGAGACTCTAAACATCCTCTCGCCCATCCCATGTACCGTAATCGGATTGAACGGCGAAGTAGAAAATACCCCTCAACTCGTCAACCGTGACGCATATGGAGATGGTTGGCTCATCAACGTCCGACCCCATGATGGATTCGATTTTGATGATCTCATGACCGCTGATGAATATGTAGACTATCTCGAAGAAGTGTGATTACGGCCACATATTCTCGGGGCCATTTAGATCCCCTGCTGCATTCCAAACCGATTCCACATCTGATAAATCGAATTCAACCTGAGCTCGGAAAAGTATACTCTTAATTCGGCCGAGGCCGGGTCCAATTTCAATGTCCAATCGCTCCACAATCATTAGACCGTCGACAAGCGGATTATCGCCGGCCTTTAGAGGTGGAAGGACAATCAGAGAATTAT
>MDTA01007285.1_pt1 | contig 10162 bp, 12 predicted proteins | sample 811151 | NCBI WGS metagenome assembly MDTA01 (sample SAMN05326648, study PRJNA326480) | marine metagenome | isolation source: seawater | place: Indian Ocean: South | collected 2010 | reverse complement strand
TTCTTCCATATTTGCTAGCTCTACTTCACTAACAACATCAGCTCTTACACTTTCTGGGAGACTTTTTAGAAAATCTTCACTTAAGCCTTGAGTTTTTTGTTGAGCATTTGCATATAAAGGTATTATCATTGAAATAACAACAAAAACACTTCTTAAATAAAATTTCAATTTAATATACTCCTCATTTTGTTTGATGAAACAAATTTAACCCTTCTTCGACTTCTAATTATATATGATTCTTTTGTTTTTGGGTTTCTTCCAATCCTTTTTGGTGTAATTTTGTTTTGAAATGAGCCAAATCGAGATATTTTTACATCTTTATTTATTTTTAAGTGTTGCGTTACGATATCAAAAAAGCTGTTTAAAATGATGTTGCTGTCATTTAAAGATAAGTTTGTTTCACTACTTATATTTTTTGAAATAATTTTTTTTGTTAGCTTCATCTAATTTAAGCCTGGAATTGATACTGATTCAACATTTAAACTGATATCTATTATATCATTCATCAATTTATCAACGTCCTTATCTGAGAGAGTGTTATTAATTGATTGAAATGTAAATCTAAAACCTATCTTAAGGATGTCTTTGTCTTTATTATGAAAAAAGTCAAAAATAAATATATCCTTTAAATTTTTAGTCTTATAATTTAAAAGAATATCTGCAAGTTCGTAGTATTTTTCAGGTTCGCCTACTGCAAAAGAAAGATCTCTTGATGTGGATGGAAAATCAGAAATTTTTTCATACTTTATAAACTTGTTATTTTTAATTTTTTTATTACTGTAATTAAAGCTGGATGCATCATTAATTACGAATTCAGTATAAAAAATTTTATTTTTCATCTTTGAATTAATTTCATCTCTAGATATTTCTATTATGTTATCAGGTACGTCAGATATAAAATGGTCTTTGAAAGAGCTTAAAAGATTCTCAAAGTATTTTTTGTCTATATTTTTAGAAAAATCTCTATAATTATTACCTAGCCTTCCACTTGCTATTATTCCGATCTTTGTTTGTTTGTTTAATTGCTTATCAAATGAGTAAACATCAGATATTTCAAATAATTTTATGGAGTCTTTTTGTCTTCTTTCATTAAAGGCCAAGTTATTTTTAAGAGACATCTGTAGATTTGTTCTCATAGAAGATTTATTTGAATCCAATGGATTATCAATACTAATTGAATTTATTCTTTCTTCTTCAGTGAATGGAAAGTTTATTACCTCATAGAAACCTAAATCAATCATATAATGTCTTATATTGTCATGGTTATTGATTTTATCTGAAGGATTATTTGGAATCTTAATTTGCTTTCTTTTTATATTGTCATAGCCAATTACTCTGGCTATTTCCTCTGCCAAATCATTATTATTCCTAATATCGTGCCTATATGATGGAACATATATTTCTTCATTTTTTATTTCAAAACCTAGATTATTTAAGTACTTTAAATATTCTGAATTGCCAATATTAATTCCAATAACTTTGTTAATTGTATCAAGACAGTATTTAATCTTATGTCTTTTAAATTTCTTATTTTCAAATTTTTTAAGCTTAATACTTTTAACTTCAGTATTTTCTTTAATTATTTGTATAAATCTACGTATAGTATAATCATGACATAAAGGATCTACGCCTCTCTCAAATTTATGGGCTGCATCGGAGTTTAAATCATATTTTATATTAGCTCCTAATATATCCTTAGGTACAAAGTATGCGCACTCTATAAGAACTTTCTTCGTATTTTGTGAACATGCTGTTTTAGAGCCTCCCATCACTCCAGCTAGATTTATGACTTCATTTTTATTTGTAAATATAAGATTTGAATCAGCTAATTTTATTTTTTTGCCAGTAAGAGTATTAAACTCATTTGAATTAATAGATCTCTCAAGTTTAATTTCATAATTAACAAACTTAGAATCATAGCAGTGGGTTGGCTGACCAGTTTCATATGAAACATAATTAGAAATATCAGTAAAAAAATTTATCTTCTTTTGATCGAATCTTTCAAGATAGCCTTCAAGCTGCTCAGAATAGTCTTTAGGTATTTCATCAATTTCAATTTCAGCAAATGTAATATTTGGACATGATAATGGAGCATTATTTTCAAAATCTATATTAAGTTCATCAAACTTTCCTTCATAAGTTTTAAAATTAATATCTGTTTCAATAAGTGAATTTAAATCTCTTAATAGTCCTAATAGAGAAAAACAATCGCCTCTATTTGGTGTTAATTCAAAGTCAATAATATTATTATCTATTTCATGCTCATGACCTAACTGAAAAAGCATATTTGATAGCTCTTCTTTATTTATGTTGCCAATAATTCTCTTATTGATGTCATTAAGAATTATCTTCACTTAAACTGTCTCAAGAAATCTAGATTAGATTTATATAATTCTCTAATGTCTGATATTTCATGCTTCAACATAGCTATTCTTTCTATACCTATGCCAAACGCAAGTCCGCTATATACTGATGAATCAATTTTACAGTTTTCTAGTACAATAGGATTTACAATACCACAGCCTAAAACTTCAAGCCATTTTCCATTTGATGACAATATATCAACTTCAGCTGAGGGTTCTGTAAAAGGAAAATATGATGGTCTAAATCTTAATTTAACATTATCTCCAAAAATATGGTTAATAATTTTATATATTAGGTCTTTTAAATGAGAAAAATTTACATCAGTATTTACATAAATACCCTCCACTTGATGAAACATAGGTAGATGTGTAGAGTCGTCATCTTTTCTATAAACTTTTCCTCCTGATGCAAATGCAATGGGAGGCTTACTATTCAACATACCTCTAATTTGAACAGGCGAAGTATGGGTTCTTAATAAATTCTTTTTGTTATTAACATAAAATGTATCATGCATTTGTCTTGCAGGATGAGATTCTTTGATGTTAAGCATATCAAAATTAAACTTTTCGGATTCTATCTCTGGTCCTTCAATTATGCTGAACCCTATCGAATTCAAAAAATTTAATATGAAATCCTTAGTAAAATTTACAGGATGTAAATTTCCGTATTCATGTTCGATTATTGGATTTTTGATTTCGATATGCTTCGGCATAAAGCACAAGTGTATTAGCGTGTTGCTAGGTTAACAACTTTTTCAAATGCAACTTTATCTTCTACAGCAAGCTGCGACATTATTTTACGATTAAGTATAATGTTGTTTTTACTCATTCCATGAATTAGAGCGGAATATGGTACTCCAAGTCCTCTAGCACCAGCATTAATTCTAGCAATCCATAAATTCCTAAAAGATCTCTTCCTGTTTTTTCTATCTCTAAATGCATATTGCAAAGACTTTATATAAGACTGTTTAGCAGTTTTATAAAGCCTGCTTCTAGCACCATAATGTCCTTTAGTAGATAACAGTGTCTTTTTGTGCTTAGATTTAGCAGTATTTGATTTTGTTACTCTTGGCATATCTATTTAATAAGCTTTTTAACCATCTTTAATGTAGTACCAGACATCTTGTTCAGTCCTCTATTATGTCTTTTCCTCTTTGTCGACTGTTTAGTAAGAATATGATTTCTATTTGCACTTCTAGACTTTACAGATGAGCCAGTTTTTTTAAAACGTTTAGCAGAACCTGAGTGTGTTTTAAGCTTGTATCCCATAACTATCCTTTCTTCATCGGCGACATGATCATTAACAACTGTCTACCATCTAAAGAGGGTTCCTGATCAATTTGAGCAATTTCTTCTAAATCTTTTTTCAATCGATTTAGTAACTCAAGCCCCATATTACTATTAAGTATCTCTCTTCCTCTAAAGCGGACACTTATTTTAGTCTTATCTCCATCAAGAATAAAGCTTTTTATTTTTTTTAATTTAATGTTGTAGTCATTTACATCTGTAGATGGTCTAAACTTGATCTCTTTTAAAGAAACTTTTTTTGGCTTTGATTTCGATGAAGATGAACTTTTTTTCTTATTAAATAAATGCTTTCCATAATCCATTATTTTACAAACTGTTGGCTCTGAATCTTCGGGGGAAACTTGAACTAAATCCATGTTTAAATTTTCAGCTTGTGAGAGTGCTTTATCTTTATCTACTAAGCCAATTTTTTCACCATCGGAACTAATTAGCATAATTTTTTTAGCTCTAATATGATTATTAATAGGTACAGAAAGTTTTTTTTTGTAAGTAGCTATGATTAAACCTTAGGTATATAGTGAGGATCTCAATTTAAAATGAGTGATTTGATAATTCCATGATCGACAATTCTATATCATGATTAGAAATTTTTAAAGTAAACTTTGATTTCATGGTTGTAAATAATATTTTTTCCAAATATTTTCTTCTTTTTTATATACAGTTCTTTTGTTGACTCTGTTTTCGTTTCCTTCCCAAAATTCAAAATAGTGTGGTACAAATGAAAAACCACCCCAATGACTGGGACATTCTTTTAGATTTTTATTAATTTTTGCATTCTCGAAGTTTTCAATTACTTTTTCATAACTTGATACTTTCATTGATTGATTTGAACTGTGTGCCAAAGCATTTTTATCAATTGATCTATTCTTAAAATACTTGTTATTAAATTTTACATTGGTTTTTCTAATTGATCCTTTCATTCTAATTTGTAAATTAATACTAGACCAATAAATGACGCATGCAATATTATTATTTTTTTTAAATTGCTTAGATTTAGGAGAATCATAATTTGAAAAAAATATAAATTCATTTTTATTTACAAACTTAAGATTAACAAATCTTGCATCTGACTCTTTTTTGTCCTCGCAATACGAGGATACTAGAAATGCCTCTATAACATCTTGGTTATTATTTAAAGCAAGTTTATAGAACTCATAAAGGTTTATATAAGGCTCTTCTTTATTTATATTTTGAAACTCAATCATATTTGCCCATATCCTTTTGGATTATTTGATTGCCATCTCCAGGTATCTTCTATCATTTGTGTTAAATCATACTTACATTGCCAATCTAAGATTTTATTAGCTTTTGAACAATCAGCCCAAAATTCTGGTAAATCGCCATCTCTTCTGTTGCTAAATTCATAGGGAATTTTAATACCAGTTACTCGTATGAACTCATTGATAATCTCAAGAACAGACTTTGCACTACCGGTTCCTAAATTAAAAATCTCAGTACCTTTAAATTTTTCTGAATTTAAATATTTAAGAGCAGCCAAATGTCCACCAGCTAAGTCCATAATATGAATAAAATCTCTCCTACATGTTCCATCCTTGGTTGGATAATCATTTCCAAAAACTGTTAATTTTTTTAACTTTCCAACTGCAACTTGTGATAAAAAAGGTAACAGATTATTGGGAAGATCATAAGGATCTTCACCAATCTTTCCTGAAGGATGTGCCCCTATTGGATTAAAATATCTAAGTGATATAGCTTTAAAATTATTATTTTGAGAATGTCTTTCTTCTATAAGTTTTTCAATCTCTATTTTGGTTTGACCATAAGGACTGGATGGTGTGCCACACTTCATATTTTCTTTATATGGAATATCAGCTTCCTTACCATAAACGGTTGCGGATGAACTAAAAATTATTTTTTCAACGCCATGATCTGTCATAACATCTAATAGGCAATTAGTTCCAAAAATATTATTTTGGTAATAAAGATCAGGATTTTGAATAGATTCAGCTACTGATTTTAGTCCTGCAAAATGAATTACAGAATCAATTTCATATTTTTTAAAAATATTAGCCATGTTTTCTTTGTCACGAATATCCAAGTTAAAAAAATCAAATTTTTTTTTAGTCAACGCAGAAACCCTTTCTAAGCAAATCTTTGAGGAATTCGAGAAATTATCAATCACGATTATTTCAATATTATGTTCTAATAATTTTAAGATGGTGTGAGATCCAATATAACCAGCGCCACCAGTAACTAGAATCTGCTTCATTGTAGGTATTCCTTTTTAGAAGCTAATTTCATTACTTTTTCAATAGTTGCACATGTAAGATCAGTTTCTTTTTTAGATAAAGTTGGATGAATTAAGAACATTAATGATGTTTCGCCAAGTCTTTTTGCAACCTTAAGTCTTTTCTTTGGTTTTAATTGAGAATTTTCAAAAGCTTTTTCCATGTATATTTCAGAGCATGATCCTGAAAAACAAGGAACATTCTCATTAATTTTTTTTAATATCTTGTCTCTATTCCATCCCTTCTTAAGTCTTTTGGGTTCAACAAACACATAGCATTTATACGCAGCATGTATGTTTCCAGGATGATAATATTTCCATTCTTTTTCATTAAATTTTGGTACTCTCAATGCCCCCAGTTTTTTGCACGATTTCCATATCTTATTTTGATTTAAATTTCTTAGCTTATTCCATTCTTTCATTTTCTTTAATTGTATTAATCCAATTGCTGCTTGTATTTCTAACATTCTCCAGTTTGTTCCAAAACTATTGTGTACCCAGTTAAAAGTTTTATTATTTTTTTTAGCATTTTTAACAGCTTGATAAGATTTACCATGATCTTTATATGACCACATCTTATGCCATAATTTTTTATTATTGGTTGTAACCATGCCGCCCTCACCACCAGTTGTCATTATCTTGTCCTGGCAAAAACTCCAACAACCGATGTCACCAAAACAACCAACTGATTTGCCTCTGTATTTAGCTCCGTGTGCTTGAGCGCAATCTTCGATAATAAAAAGATTATTTCTTGAAGCTAATTTAAGTATTGTTTCCATTTCACATGGGTATCCTGCTAAATGAACGCATAAAATTGCTTTTGTTTTTTTTGTTATCTTTTTTTTAATATTTGACGATTTTATATTTTGAGAGTTTTCACAAACATCAACAAAAATTGGTTTTGCGCCTGAATTCACAATTGAAGAAGCTGATGCAATAAATGATCTTGATGTAACAATTACTTCATCGCCATCTCCAATATTCAAAGCTTTTAAGGCAAGATCAATTGCCACTGTCCCATTAGCAAGTGCTATTGCATATTTAGAGTCAGCGAATTTAGCAAATTCTTTTTCAAACTTTTTACAGTTATTTCCAGTCCAATAATTAACATTGCCTGATGCAAGAACTTTCATTCCTGCATCAATTTCATCTTTTGAAAATTTTGGCCATGAATTCATAATTAATTTTTACATAAATATATTATTTGAATTATAGTTTATCTTGAGAGGAATCCGCCATCGACTGGTATTACAGCTCCAGTTAAATAATCACTAGCATCGCTTGCTAAAAAAATAGCACATCCCTTAAGATCTTCAGGATTGCCCCATCTTCCAACCGGGATTCTTGAAAGAATTTCTTTATTTCGTGACGGATCATTTATAAGCTGAGTGTTAAGTTGAGTATCCATATATCCAGGTGCTATTGCATTAACTCTTATGCCTTTTGAGGCCCAATCATTTGATAAAGCTTTGGTAAGTTGAGCGATGCCTCCCTTTGAGGCAGCATATGCTGGAATTGTAATTCCGCCAAGAAAGCTTTGCATAGATGCAATATTAATGATCTTTCCGTAATTGTTATCGATCATAATCTTCCCAACTTTTTTACAATAATTAAAAGATGCTGTTAAATTAATAGCAATCACATCATCCCAGTCTTTTCTTTTAAAAATCTCACTTGAGGCCCTTCTTTGGATGCCAGCTGAGTTAATTAGTATGTCTATTTTATTTCCTAAGAAATCTATAGACTTTTTAATTGAATAGTCAATCTCATCCTCATTTGAAATATCAACTTCAATGAAATCAACTTTAAAACCTTTATCTTTAAGTGTTTGAATTTTCTTTGTGCCATTTATGTCATTGTCAATGCAAATTGCTGACGAACCAGCCTCAAGAATTCCTTCTAAAATTGCAAATCCTAAATCACCAGATCCTCCCACGACAATAGCATTTTTATTTTTTAAGCTAAATGAACTCATAATAATTTATCTCTTTAGACTATCCTGTAAAAAGGCCTCCATTGACGTCAAGCACTGCCCCAGTAGTAAAGCAAGATTTTTCATCAACAAAATAATATACAGCCTCAGCAACTTCAGAGGATTTTCCAAATCTGCCTAATGGAAATTTATCAAGAAGTTTTTTTTGAATTTCTGGACTTCTTTCGTACAACATGTCTGATTCAATAGTACCAGGAGCGACACAATTAACCGTGATTTTATATTTAGCAAGTTTTCTTGATAAACCATATGTCATAGCTATTAGCCCCCCTTTTGATGCTGAATAAGACATGCCATTTGCATAGCCTCCCATTCTACCTGCATTTGATGAGATGTTAACAATCCTTGGTGATTTAGACTTTTTTAAATATGGAAGAGCTTTTTGAATTATAAAAAAAGGAGCATTTAAGTTAACAGACATAACATTGCTCCAAATTTTTTCAGTAGTACATTCAATATCAGAATTATCTAAGACACCAGCTGAATTAACGATTATATCAATCTTACCGAATGTTTTTACAACATCATTTACCAACCTATTAATATTTTTCACATTACTTATATCACAACTAAATCCATGAGCACCATTTGTTAAATTATTGTTCTTCAGTACCTTAGAAGTTTCTTTAATGCTTTTAATTGAACTACCTACATATGCTACATTAATACCTTTCTTAATGAATAACTTTACAATTTCTAGTCCAATATTGCTGGTTCCTCCAGTAACAATCGCGACTCTATTTTGTTTATTTTTCATAATTATCTAATATTGATTCATCTAAAACATCTGAAATTATAGATTGATTATTTGAATTTATACTTAAAAATCTGGAAAACTTCTCTACATCACTTTTCATGGAATCTGCATCATTATTTTGAAAATAAAATCTTGCAAAAACTTGTTTTTCTGTATCAATCATTTCAGAAGTTACTTTATCACCAATAAATAGCCTTTGAATACACTCTTTAAAACTTTTCAACTGCTTTATTTTTTCCAATCCTTTAACTTCAGTTATTTCGCCCTCATTTAATAGTACCCAGATGGTAATAGCATTAGTTTTATCTCCAACAAATCTATTTCTAAGGGATGAGTTATCAAAACTATGTGGTTGTGATAAGGCAAAATCTGCAAGAATTTTTCTTTGATCAATACCTAAAGCATAAAGTATATGTATATGTGGTGCTTCACCCTGAAGTCGAAAACCTGGATCATATGCATAAAAATTATTTTTATCCCTAAAAAATTGAATATTTAGCACACCATCATTTATGTTGAGACCCCTGAACATCTTTCTTAAAAAAGGATCTACATTATTAATAAAATCATTTTGATGAATACTTGGATAAGTGGCTCCAATACAAACAGGACTTCCAGACTTTGTTTTTTTTGTCTTGTGTCTGTCGGCGGTGGCACTCAAAAATATTTCTCCATTTGAGAATGTATAATAAGCAAACATATCGTCACAATCCATAAACTTTTCAATTAAAATTCGTTTTGACTTAGAAAAACTCTTCGCATATCTAATAGCATTATCTAGCTCGTCAATGTTATTACATAATGTCATGCCGACTCCTGCTCCATTATCGACTGGCTTTACTAAAAATTTTGATTCACTGTCAAGATTAGATATATCATCCTCGCTAAAACTTGGTATTATGTTTATTCCATATTTATTGCATGCATTGTTGAAGCCATCTTTTGAGCTAAATGCATCAATGGTTTTTTTATTTACGTAGCAAGGCAATCCAAAATGCTTGGATAGCTCTAAATATGAAGGTACAAGAATATCTGCAACACCAACAATAATTCCATCAAACTCTATGTCATTAATGCAATCTTTCATTGCTATTAGGTCCATACAATCTACATCATAACTTTCATCAGCAAAGGCTTTTGCTGGCGCATTTTTATTAGGATCAATTACAATCGTATGAATACCATATATCTTAAGCTGCTCTACAAAAGCAGCTGTTTCAGGATTACCACCTAAAATAATTAATCTTTTTTTGCTATTCATTTAAAAGATTTTTAGAGTAATGTTCTATGTGTTTTTTAGATAAGGTTGGGAACGCAACAATGCAATTATCGCCTATGAAATCTTTAATTTTACAAAGAATTTCATTAAAATACGTCTCATCAAGCGTTGCTACTATAACAAGCTCAGGATTTAAATCTTTAATTTTATATGTAGGTAAAACTTTTAGTCCTTGAGCTTTACTCTCAAAACAATCCTCATCAATCCATCCTAC
>MDTA01021691.1_pt1 | contig 10163 bp, 6 predicted proteins | sample 811151 | NCBI WGS metagenome assembly MDTA01 (sample SAMN05326648, study PRJNA326480) | marine metagenome | isolation source: seawater | place: Indian Ocean: South | collected 2010 | reverse complement strand
GTTGCGAAATGAACTCTGATCCACTACTGGTAATTCCTGCTAATCTGCGAGCACAGCTTTATGAAAATCACGGAATCTATGTCGAAGGTGAGCTCCCTCCACAAAGTCGAAAAATATTCAAAGATCTCGAAGACAAGTATCAGGGTGATTTCGCCAAAATTCTCAAACATGTTCGTGCTCGACGTATCGCAATCAGCGAACAAGATCGGATTTGTCTAGGAACTTTCCAACCAGCTGATCCGAAAAGTCAGGATATGGCGGAGCTCAACGGTAGTATTAATTATTCAATGATCGGAAAGGTTGGTAGCGAGTCGGATCCAGACGCTTGGAAGTTCGATGGCGAACTTAATAAAGCTAATCGTGGGTTAATGGAATTCATAGAGATGCTCAAGGCAGATGAACGCTTTCTATATATCCTTCTGACACTTAGTCAGGAACGTCAAATCAAAACACCTCGATTTCCGCTTATCTCTGCTGACGAAGTAATTATTGCTCACACAAACGAAAGTGAATACAAAGACTTCGTCTCGGATCCCTCGAAAGAAGCTTTGATGGATCGTATTATTAAGATCGATGTCAAGTATAATCTGAGTGTTTCAGAAGAGGAAAAAATCTACGATAAATTACTCAGTATGGAGGCTAAGCGGATTACTAAGCATATTGAACCCTATGCTATTCAAGTGGCTGCAATGTTTGGAGTTCTAACACGCTTAGAAGAGCCAAAAAAACTGACTTTGGCTCAAAAAATGAAATTGTATGATGGTCAGAGCGTTGAAGGATTTAAAGAGCAAGATATCAAAGAAATCCGAAAGGATACTCAGCGAGAAGGACTTCATGGTATATCTCCACGCTCTATGGTAAATATCATCAGTGAAACTTTAATCGATGAAGAAATACCGAGCTTAAATCCCTTTGCAATACTTTCCAATATTCATACTTCACTACAGTTAAGTCGCTTTCCTAAAGTCTCAGTAGAGGACAAAGAACGTTACCTCGATATCATTGATATTGTTCGTAAAGAATTTACGGATATCGCAAAGAATGAAGTCTTAAAGGCATTTCTGGCAAGTTATGAACCTGCTATGGAAGCTTTGTGCGCCAACTACCTTGATCATGTTGAAGCATACATCAATCAAGAAAAAGTGAAAGATCCAATCACCGGGGAAGATATGGATCCTGATGAGACTTTACTGCGCTCAATAGAAGAAAAAATCGGTGGAATTACCGAGGCTAGAAAAGAACAGTTTCGAGCAAGTTTAATGGCATCGATTGGTTCTCTGATGCGCCGAGGTGAAAAATTCAGCTATAAAACAGATAACCGTTTGCGAAGAGCAATAGAGAAAAAAATATTCGAAGATAATCGAAATAATATCAAGCTAACCACTTTTTCATCTGCACAAACCGATACTGAAAATTTAAAGAAACTTGAAGCAGTTAAAAATCGATTAATTGAAGAATACGGGTGGAGTGAGCATGGAGCCAAAGATTTGATGAACTACATCGGAGGACTTTTGGCTCGGGGCGACATAAATTTTGACTAATACCAAAAATAGTAGATGAACTGAGTCGGCCTTTTCTGGAGTTTAATAGGATGACAAGCATTCAAGTCACAGACATGATCCGGAACGGTGAGCGCGAGAAAAAAAGGCTCAACGAGAAGATCAAGGATAAGATCAAAAAGAATCTCAAACAGTATGTCACTGATGAGAGCTTCATTGGTCGTAAAGGTAAAAAGTTTGTTCGCGTTCCAATTTATGGATTACGACTACCTCGATTCGTTGTTGATGGACGCAAAGGTGGTGGCGTAGGTCAAGGAGAGGGTGAAGTTGGTGAAGCTCTTCCAGGACAAGGGCCTCCCAAACAAGGAAAAAAAGGAGGAAAAGGTCAGCAAGCTGGTAATGAACCTGGAGATCATCAAGTAGAAATCGATGTGAATCTTGATGAAATGGTAGAGCTCATTAGCGAGGTTCTAGAATTACCAAATATTGAAGAAAAGGGTAAAAAGAGCTCCATCAAAAGTAAAAAAATAAGGTGGACGAATCTTCGCAAGGTTGGCCCAGAGGCAACTCTCGACATTCGTAGGACCATAAAAAACTCTATCGTCCGCAATATCATAGAAGGACATTATGATCCTCAGAAAGATGATAGCCCGCCAATAATGATTGATCGCGATGATAAACGACATAAGGTTTGGGATGAAATTCTTGAGCGTCGAACCAATGCTGTGATTATTGCTATGATGGATGTCTCAGGTTCTATGGGTGACGAGCAGAAAGATATAGTTCGCACGGAAATGTTTTGGATTGAGCAATTTCTGAAACGACAATACGACGATCTAGAAATTGTATACATCATCCATGATACTCAAGCCAAAATCGTTGATCATGAAATTTTTTACAGAATTAGTGAAGGTGGCGGAACTAACATTTCCTCCGCTTACGCCCTTTGCGAGCAAGTAATTCGTCAAAAATACCCTCCAAATGAATGGAACATATATCCTTTTCATTTTAGTGACGGAGATAATTGGTCCAGTGAAGATGATGCGTTGTGCGTAAAATTACTAAAAGAATACCTATTACCAAATTGTAATCAATTTTCGTATGCGCAAGTTACTAGTAAATGGGGAAGTGGCAAATTCAAAGATGTTCTAGAACGAGCAATGGAGGGTATGGACGAAAGAACTAGTAATAAACTGGTTATTTCTCTTGTGAAAAACAAAGACGGAATTCTAGATTCAATAAAAGAGTTTCTAAAGAAGGGTAAATAATGATCAACGCTTTAGATTTACCCCAAGAACTAGAAGATTGGAATCAGCATATTCTCAAGCGAGCACGAGAAGAAGGGCTTGATTTTTTTGATACGATTTTTTACATGCTACCTTACTCATATCTTACTGAGATAGCTGCACACGGAGGTTTTCCTAGACGTTACCAACATTGGTCCTTCGGAATGGAACATGAAAAATTAAAACGTTCCTATGAATGGGGAATGGGTAAAATCTACGAATTAGTTATTAATAACGATCCATGCTATGCCTACTTGCTAGAAAATAATAACTTGATGCAGCAAAAACTTGTAATGGCACATGTATATGGACATTGTGACTTCTTCAAAAATAATATCTATTTTCAAAATACTAATAAAAATATGATGGATGAGATGGCAAATCATGCAAGTCGTGTGGATCGCTATATTAGGCAATTTGGTTTAGATGAAGTAGAGCGATTTTTAGATGCTTGTATATCTATTCAAGATCATATCTCCCCTCTTTCAATGCCTTCACAAAGCGCCACCCCCTCTGAGGAAATGGAAACCGAAGAAGCACTTTTAAGGATTTTAAAACGTAAAAGCAACCCTGAAAACCCTGATTACATGGATATCTTCTTGAATAGCAAGGAGTACATAGAGTTCAAACAAAAACAACTCGAAGAAACAGTGAAGAAAGCTCAACGTTTTCCCGCACGGCCTCAAAAAGATCTACTTTATTTTCTTTTACTTCACGCCCCATTGAAAAAATGGCAAGAAGACATTCTTTATATAATTCGTAAGGAGCGATACTATTTCATCCCGCAAGGTTACACAAAAATCATTAACGAAGGCTGGGCAAGTTATTGGCACTTTAAACTTATGACAGAAAGCTTTCTAAAACCGGAAGATTTTATAAACTTTGCCATGGATCATTCCGGCACTCTTGCTCGTCACCCTCATCAGCTGAATCCTTACTTACTGGGATTTACTTTATTACATGATATTGAAGATCGATGGAACAAAGGACAATTCGGAAGAGAGTGGGATGAATGTACTTCTCGAAATGAAAAGTTAGCATGGGATAAGAAATTAGGTTTAGGCCGCGAAAAAATCTTCGAATGCCGTCTAATAGAAAACGATTACTCTCTAGTCGACAAATACCTTACAGAAGATTTTTGCGATAAGCATAAAATGTTTAAATATAATTTTGATCAGCAAACAGGCCAATGGGTGATTAGTGATCGTAGTTTTGAATCTATCAAAAACCAACTTCTTGAAAATTTAGCCAACTTTGGTATTCCTCATATCTTGGTCTATGACGGCAATTATCAGAACCGTGGAGAACTTTACTTAAAACACCATCATGAAGGTGATTTAAGACAAGACTATGCTTGGGACACTCTTTCTAACATAGCATATATTTGGCAGCGACCTGTCCATCTAGAAACATTTGTTGATGGGAAAAGAAAACTCTACAGTTATGCTAGTGAGGATAAAAAAGAGCTGAATGATTTGGAAGATCAAAGCTAACCTTTTCCAGCTCTTCGATCTCCACAAAAATTAAGTAAATATTCAACTGCCCTTTCCGATCCTTGATAATCATATTCACAATTGGACATTCTCTGCGAATTACGGTCGATTTGATCATCACTTAGCAACTTACTCAACTTATATCGGATTTTTTCAGTTGATAACTCCCGCTCATTTATCTCTAATGCGACTCCTAAATCCTGCAATCGCATGGAATTATCCCATTGATCAACTCCCCAAGGTGCTATTAACTGAGGAACACCTGCTCGCAAACACTGAGCACTAGTTCCAATTCCCCCATGGTGTACCACAGCTTTACATCTGGATATTAACCTATCATACGGTAAAAAATTAGCTTGGAATATATCGGGATGCTTTGAGACCGCCGAGCTAGAAAAATGTCCCGATACTAAAATCGCCCTTTGATTCAAGCTCAAAATAGCTGCTGACATTGTTTCCATAAACTTATCTACTCTTAAATTTGGAGTACCTCTACAAACAAGAATTGGTTTTTCGCCTCTAGATAGAAAATTCTCTAAAACTTCAGATATATCTAAATTATTTCTAAATATTGGAAAACCTACCGTTTGAAATTGTTTAGGCCAATCCTGAGGTGTTACACCTAGAAATTTCTGCGAATATAACCCTAAAATCGACTGAGGAGAATGAAACAAATCTAATAAATTTGTTGAACGTGTTAAGCCGAACTTAAATCTGAGGCTATTGACCTTCTTCAAAAGTAAAAAATTCACTACAGAATTAAACAATTTGAATCCTATCTTTCTCAAAGAGAGTGGTAATAATTTAGCCAAATGATATTTGAATAATCGAGGAGAAAATTGAGCAGAAGGAATTACACTTGGAGAGAAGTAAGCGCTAACGAAATCACACCCCGTTTTGTCGTGATAAAGTCGGGCACCTAGATTGGTACCATTTGCCACAAGAGTTATATTACCTCGATTTGAAATATTATCTAACAATTCAAAGATTGGTTTTACAGGATCTAAAAGTAGATATTTTACAAGAGCAAGGCTCAACTCATAAGTGTTGTTTACATTTACTGTTTTAATAAGATCTTCATATTTTTCAGAAGAACTAATTTGAATAAATTCAATGCGTAGATCTTCAAATAATGACTTAAAATGTCCGTTACTTATAAAAATAACTTTATGATTAAGTTGGGAAAGTCGTTGAGCTATACTCAACATGGGTAATACATCTCCATAACTTCCAAGGGTAACAAATACAAAGGGCTTACGAGAGATCACACCAATACCAAATCATTGGAGCTATAACAAAATAGAATGACAGATCTTACAAGAATTTGAAAAAGTCATATTAGTATAGACCTTTGGAATCTTCATCATCTGGAGCGACAATTCGAACTCCTTGTGCTTCTAAAAACTTTCTGAGTCTCCAAATATCGCATCTGATACAGTGGGAATGCTTAATTAAACGTATATCCTCTTCTGAGCCATCATTCATTCTGTGTCGGTCAATACTGTCCTGAACGGGGCATTTTGAAGCCCTACAATAGTCTATGACATATTTTTTCACAGAACTCATTAGATTCTACTCCTCAGACTTATGACTACGCCTTTAATTAAAAAATACACACTTATTGTAGAGCATTTGTCTACCTTACATAAAGATACTCTTTTTTTGACAAAAAACATATGAGATGCCGATACAAATAGAATGAAATCAGAAGTTAAAGTTCCTTTTCTCAATCTCAAGAATCAAATACAGCAACTACCTCATATCCATCAAAAGGTACAAAATCTAATAGAATCTTGTGCTTTCGTAGGTGGTCCATCAGTTGAAGTGTTTGAAAAAAATTTTGCTGAATTTGTGCAGAGTGATTTTTGTGTCGGTGTCGGTAATGGAACTGATGCGCTAGAAATTGCACTACAAGCTTTAGAATTACCAGCTGGTAGTGAAGTAATTGTCCCAGCTAATACTTTTGTTGCATCTGCTGAGGCCATAATTAATTCTGGACTGATTCCTCGCTTCGTGGATTGCTCCTCTGACCACTTAAATCTTGATCCAAATTCTGTTGAGCAAGCCATTACTTCAAAAACATCAGCTGTAATGGTCGTACACCTATACGGACAAGCCGCCCCAATGAACGAGCTATTAGATCTATGTCACAATAAAAATCTAATAATTTTAGAAGATTGCGCTCAAGCTCACGGCGCCACATACAACGATAAACCTGTTGGCTCATTTGGTTCAATTGCTGCTTACAGTTTTTATCCAGGTAAAAATTTAGGTGCATTTGGTGATGCGGGAGCCATAACGACAAATGATCCAGACCTGGCTAATAAGTGTAGAAAGATATCAATGCATGGTGCAATGCAGAAGTATATGCACGAAATAAATGGTCGTAATTCTAGATTGGATAGTCTTCAAGCTTTAGTACTGAATGAAAAATTAAAAAAATTACCTGAATGGAATCGAATTCGAAAACATTCCGCAAGTCTATACTTGGAGCTTTTATCAGATATTCCACACTTAAAATTAACAAAAGAACTGGAATTATCTGAGGGCGTCTATCATCTAATGGTTGCCAGACATCCAAAACGTGATTTGATTCGAAAAAAACTTGAGGACTACGGAATACAATCTGGAATTCATTATCCTCATGCTTTAACTCAACTTCCCCATTATTCAAAAGCCTTAAAACCTGAAACCTGTAAAGAGGCGGAAGATGCCGCATCTCAAGTTTTTAGTTTACCTATGGGGGAACACATGAATCCTGATTCAGTCAAATATGTTTGTGATAGTTTAAGGTCGATAATCGTTGAAAATGAATTCTAATAAATATTTTAATCCTTGGAAACGTACCCACTTATTCTACCAGGATTACCCCTAACAATTGCATAATCAGGCACGTCTTTAGTAACTACTGTCCCTGCTCCAATTAAACAGCCTTTACCAAGAGTTAAACCGGGTAGAATTACCGCTCCCGATCCAATACTAGCACCCTCCCTAACTAGAGTTTTTTCTAAAAAGTAATCATCAACACCTTTCATCGCACCATCTGGGTTACAAGCTCTCGGAAATTTATCATTAGTAAATATTACTCCATGACCTACAAATACAGAGTCCTCTATTGTTACTCCTTCACACAGAAAACTATGTGTTGATATTTTACAACGTTCACCTACTACAACACCTTTCTGAATCTCAACAAAAGCTCCTATTCGACTGTGAGATCCAATGGTGCACTCATATAGGTTCACGAAGGAATAAATTGTGACGTTTTCACCTGCAAGAACTTTTCTAATTTTTTTTTCAGGGCTATTCTCATCAAGATATTGACTACTCATAATTCAACCTTCTCATTGATCTTCATTGAACGATCAGCAGCTTCTAGAATCCTTACCACGAGTAGGCCTTGATTTCCATCAGAAATCGGTTTTAATAGACCCTTACAACAATCAACAAAATGTTTAGCCTCATCGGCCAAGGCCTCTTTATTAGGAATAGCGGGAATATGAATATCTCCTATACGATACTGGATACGAGTTTGATTTAAATCCTCTTCACTATTTAAAATTTCTACACCTTTGTCATAGATTTTAATTTTTTCGTTACTTTCCATATCATCATAGACCATCATTCTTCTATTACCAGCTAACGTGATTCGCCTAACTTTCGTAGGAGAAAGCCAGCTTAAATGAAAATTTGCTAGATAGTTTTCTTCGAAAAACACTTTAACGTAGGCCATATCTACCATTCCGTTACGATAATACTGCATGCCATGAGCCTGCACGGCTATAGGTTTATATGGCACAAGATGTAGCATAATAGAGAGATCATGGGGAGCTAAATCCCAAACAACATTAACGTCATTTTGATATAAACCAAGGTTTACTCTGACCGAATCAAAATATAAGGCTTTTCCTAAATCACCTCTATCTACGACCTCTTTCATTTTTTGAACTGCTGGATTAAATAAAAATGTATGATCTACCATAAGATGAACGTTCTTTTTAGCTGCTAAATCAACCAACTTTAATGCTTCTTCGACAGTAGCGGTCATAGGTTTTTCAACCAGAACATGACAACCCGACAAAATTGCCTGACTTGCTAATTCGAAATGAGTACTTACAGGTGTCGCGATAACTGCAAGATCAGCTTTTTCAAGACTACTTTTAAGATCTCTACTTATCTCCACAGATGGAAATTCGCGTTTGATACTTAAAAGTTTTTTTTGTTCTAAATCAACAGCTATAACCGCGTCTATTTCATCTAAGGCCAAGAAGTTTCTAACTAACTTCGGTCCCCAATAACCAACGCCTACGACAACGAGCTTCATAAAGTTTTCCCTAATCTACAATTTTAGTATCTATCGACCATTCTACTAACTGATTTGCAGTTAATCGAAGCGTTAAGTAAACTGATTTTTAAATTGGAGAGTTTATATGTCTAAAGCAAACTCATACGAAAACTATGTGAAACAAAGTCGTGAAATGGCTACATTGGGTAGTATTCTCGCTCATCTTGGATGGGATCAACAAGTTATGCTTCCTAGCCAAGGTCACGCTCACCGACAAGAACAAATGGTTGCATTATCCTCACTACTTCATAAAAGAGGTACTGATCCTAAGTGGGGTGAATTGATCAATAATTTAGTACAACAAGGTGAAGATAAATTTGACGCCCACCAGTGGTGTAACTTGAAGGAAAGTCAGAGAAGTTTTGAAGAATCCACAAAGCTTCCAGAAGAGATAATCGTTGAAATGACCAAGCTCTCTTCAGCCGGTCATTCTCTATGGGTAGAGTCGAAACAAAAGAATCACTTTCCAACCTTCGCCCCAATATTAAAAAAATTCGTAGAGATTAGACGAAAGGTTGCTGATATCCTGTATCCGGACAAACACCCCTATGACGTTTGTATTGATCAATTTGAGAGAAATTTTAACCGCGAAAAAATTGATAATATTTTTAATCAGTTAAGAACCTCATTAGTACCTTTAACCAAAGAACTGCAAGCCAATGGTGATGCTCCTTTACCGTTTCCTGTAGGCAACTACTGCATCAATAAACAACGAGATTTAAATCGTAAAATATCAGAGGCCGTTGGTCTTGATTACTGCAAAGCGCGAATAGATGAAAGTGCTCATCCATTTTCGGGCGGAGGACACTCAACGGATGTAAGAATAACCACTCGTTATGAAGAATGTAGTTTTTTTAGTTCACTTAGCTCTACAGTCCATGAAACAGGACATGGAATGTACGAACAGGGACTTCCTGTAGATCAACATGACGGACTACCGGTTGGAAGCTCCCTCGGACTTGTAGTTCACGAATCTCAATCTTTACTAATGGAGCGAATGATTTGCCAAGGTCGACCTTTTTGGAGTGCATTCGGTGATGAGATTAGAAAGTCTTTTCCCGAACTATTAGGAGAACTCAGCAACGAAGAATTATACAGAAGAAGTAACCGAGTAGCTTTCGGCTTGATACGAGTTGATGCTGATGAATTGACCTACCCTTTACATATTATTTTGAGATATGAAATTGAAAAAGCGCTCTTTGATAACGAAATTAATATTGATGAGCTTCCAGAGGCTTGGAATGCCAAATGCCATGAGCTGATGGGCTTTATACCGCCAACTGATAGTCAAGGAGTATTACAAGATGCACACTGGGCGGATGGTTGTTTTGGATACTTCCCAATGTATACCTTGGGCGCAATGTACGGTGCACAATTTTACAATACTTGTCACCAGAAAAATCCTAACTTGGAAACTGATATCGCAACAGGTAATTTCGATACAGTTAAAAACTGGCTTAATCTCAATATTCACAAAATGGGACGCCTTATGAATGCTGACGAGTTATTACTACATGTCACTGGATCAGAGTTAAATTGC
>MDTA01210655.1_pt1 | contig 10164 bp, 3 predicted proteins | sample 811151 | NCBI WGS metagenome assembly MDTA01 (sample SAMN05326648, study PRJNA326480) | marine metagenome | isolation source: seawater | place: Indian Ocean: South | collected 2010 | reverse complement strand
CGCCTCACGAGCCATCTCTCCAAGCAATTCATCACTGCCAAGATCAACCATGAAGTCCTGAGCATGAGCCGTAAAGCTGAAGGGAATGCCCATCTTTTTGATAAACAGAGCCGTGTGTGTAGCACGGTTGGCGAAGTGCACATGCACGTGATTGACACCAATCTGTCGAAACACATTGCCGAAATAAAGAGCATTACGAGCTCTGGTAGCAGCCTTGTAATCACTGCCGTAAGTGGAATCATGCCGAGCAATGAGTGCAGCAAGCGGTTCCCAGGAACCATCAGCCTCGGCAGCCCGGCGCAGCGACTCAAGCGCCTTGCCCGGCGGTGGGTAAAAAACCGGCGCCTGCCGTTGTTTTAGCCTTGGGTGACGGAAATCATCAGGGGGTGGGTTTATCGATCCTACCACTAACGGTACGCCGAGATCCTCAAGGGCAAGCATTTCCGAATCACAAAACGTTTGTGAAACAACGGGGTAACGGGAAAAAAGGTAAGCAAGCAATTTAGATTGAGGATAAGCAAAAGAAACCCGGCACTACAAAATGCCAGCAATCAACTCTCATTCCGGTTTTGAATTTTGACCCTGCCCCGAGGATGCCGACTTTGAATGCTCCGCAGCGGACACCCTGTCAACAATTGCGTCCTTATTATCTTTGAGTTTTTCACTCCTACCTTCCTGCTGCTTGGACTTATCAGGAGCAGGCTTCACCGTAAGCTTGGATGTTTCTATAATCACATCTTTCCAGCCGATAAATTTGCCTTTCGTAGAAAGCTTCTTCAGCCTCACCCTGCCGCCCGAGTGATTTGGATCTATCTGCATAGCAATATCCATTAGGTAACATGCCAAGACCTGATCATCCCTGCTGGCATCAGCACGGTCAAGTGCCTCTGCCAGCTTCCAAAGACCCGAGACCACGGTATCAGGCTCATCAAATCCCGGTATGGAGTCAGGCGTTTCGCCCATTTGGAGCTTCTGCAAGGTCAAAACAGAATCACGGTGTGTGCCGTCAAGTCGCAACGAAATGGCAAGTGCCTTGGCCTTGAGCCGATTGTTTATTCTGCTGTCATCAGGAAAATTTGCGGCTAAAGCCGACAGGGCATTGGTCACCTCCCGCAATTCACCCGGCTCCAGAAATACCGAGTCAATATCAAAAAGCGACTTGCTGAAATTCGGTGTAACAAAATCATTGCTCGGCGATGACCCCTGCGCGGGCAGGGAGACAATGGCAATCATCATTACCGGGATAACCGCAGTCAGGCCAAATGGCCGCCGTGTGGACCCGGAAATGAACATTCTGACCATGTGGATTAGAAACACTCTGATATTAAAAGCCATATTCATTGTCATGACAACAAGCCACTCAGAAACGAATTGGTTCGCGTCCGCTCACGGCAAGCCGATTTTCCATTTTCTTTTCCAATCCTCATATTCCTCCAGTGGCCCTGCCGGCCACCGGCCACCAATCCACGCATGACCAATCCGATGTTTGTGGCTGAGAGCATCAAGGCTGTAGTGTATTTTGCCCTGTTCAATATACATTACCCTGTCAGTGCCGATCTCATAATACCTGCCCCAGATCGGTAAAGCGCCCGGAGCACGTATCAGGCGCTTGTCGATACCGCCGGGAAGGCTCTCATCCGGCACCGTTAGAACCTTGTGATCGACAACCTTGACCTTTTCAAGCCAGACAACCGCCGCCCGCACTGCCACCGCAACCTCTGGAGATGGGTTATCAATACTCAGCAGGAATCGCAAAACCTCAGCGCTCTCAGGTACGGCAATAGAGGGCAGCTCAGAAACTCTGGCCGGGACACTTTTCAGGCTATCCCTGTCATATTGCTGGGCCCATGCCGTCTTCCTACCGTCAACGACAAGCTGGCATTGAAGGATACAGGCTATTGCCTTACCGGCAGCCAACCTACACTTTTCCCGCATTACCCCTTCAGCCAAGTCAAAGGGTTGCAGGCCGTTTGCCACGTCATTAAGCATCCGAGTGGCGCCAATCATGGCATGGTCATTAAAGGTAACAAGGTCGTGATAACTGCCCAGCAAGGGATAGAACTGCGGCCACCCGCCATTTGGATACTGTGCCTTGAGCAGGTAACCCACTCCCTTAAGAAAACCCTCCTTATACTTGTCCTTACCAGTTGCCGCATACACACGGGCAAGAAAGCGCATCTGCGAATAGGTAGCCTCATTATCAAGACTGCAACGGTGTCTCTTGTCACTTAAAAGTTGCCTCTTCCGTGCAGCGCTCAGCACGCTGACCATGTCCCTGCTGTTCCTGCGCGAGTCTATTTTGTCCCAACCCCCGATGTCCGCTTGGAAAAGCAGCAAATTGTCAGCCACCCTGATTGCCTCCGTGCTCTTGTAGAATGGTGCTCTTTGTTCATGTACCACCTCCCGCCATGTAATGGCTTCAGCCCAAGTGATTGAGTAAACACTCAGGAAAATGAAAAACACAAGGGTCTTCAGAAAAGGTTTCAGAAAGCAGAACATCCCCGGAATTTGTGTGCGGGTTTTTTAGCAAAGGCAGTTTAATAACAACTCCGGCAGCGGATCAGTGACGCGTGTAGTAAAGGTAATGGATTTTCGGCAGGAAGGTCGCACCTGCCTTGAGAGAGGTTTTCCACGTAACCCTAGAGCTGTTGTTAACGGCTTCGCTGCCGCGGTATTGCGTCCAGTCACTCCTGTCGTAGGCACGCAGGGTCGCTACACCTCCATGGCTCACCTTCTCAACACGGCCACCGAGCCTGACACTAATCTCGACATCAATCGGCAGAGGCTTGTTGTTGCAAAGATCAAGAGTCGCCTCGTTTTTAATCCGCGCGTAATCCCGAGAATCCCATCTCAAAGCCTTGAGTTCACGTGCGGTCTCTGTTTCGGAAAAACTGCCGCGCGTCTCGACAGAGACTGTCACTGGCACCCGGCAGTGATCCTTAGGCGAGGTATAGGTGAGTAGTTCCTGAGCCAGTGGTTGTTGCCCCGTCATGATCATGGCGGCACCAGTGGTCCACGGAACCTTGGTGGTGTTGGTAAGCTCAATCTGGTGCCAGACCTGATTCGTCGACAGCGTGAGAGGTGATGCGATGCCCTGACCGGCGGGAGCAGTAGCGATATCGGCACGGGTCAGGTGCAAATCCCAGGTGTAAACATCCCGGTAAGGGACCTTGGCAGTGAAGATCGAGACGGCCGCACGGTCACCCTTGCGCAAGCGCAAGTTTGGAAGATTATAGATAAACAGATCCTGAGCACCGCCGGCAGCCAACTCCCCCGGCAACTCAACATCACCGGCAGCGGCCCGCCCGGAAGCCGCGGCAGCATCACGCCGAAATTCCCCTGAGCGGGAGGAATAGGAAGCGTTTGAGAAATCAGCGCGCATCTGACTCATCAGCGCCGGCTCAGCTCGGGCAAGCGAGTTTCGCAGGACACTTTCCAACACCAGCGGGCTGGGTGTTTTCTGAAAGCGAAAATTCGGTACTCCGACCACGATATCCACAGGCACGTCGATGAGCTCCTCAGCCTCGTTCAAGATCTCGGCCTGTAGCGAAAGCTTCGCGAGTTTCTCCTTTGCATCCTGCCCGGGAAGGTCCACCCGGTAGGTCGGAATCCAGCGCACGCCGGGACGGAAATACATCATCGTGATTTCCTCTCTGGTATTGGGTTTATCAAAACGAAACGAAAGTCGTTTGCTGCGGGTCTTCGTGCGCACCTTTTTCTTTGTCGAAGTGGCCATGTCGACAATGATCAGCGATTCCACCGCGGCAGCCGCGAGCAACTGGTCGCCCGCGTCGGTGCGCAGGATAAAATGCGAGCCGCTGCGAACGGATTCAGTCTTGGTGATGGTCGTGGCAGCAGGAGCGGAATTTGATCTTGGCAACGCAGGCAACGTTAACGGTATTGCCGGAGATGGGCGACTTTCCTCGGAGACGAGCACCTTGTGAATCACGCCACTGGCACGCTTGCCGTCAGTATGAATCACCTCCGCTTTACGACCCTCGTTGGCGAGCAGAATCTGCAAGTTGTCGCTAGCGTTCACAACGACCTCCTCCTCGGTGGTATCCTCACGCCAACCGGCACGCATGCCGATGAGTCCACCATCCAGCGAGGTTGCCCAAAACGATCCGAGAACAGCCGCATCAGGCACTTCACGGGTGTGTATCTCCCCGTTATTATCGGTGGTACCAGACCCCTTCTTGATGATCAGTGAATAACCATCCTTAAATACAATAACCTTCTGGGGAAGAAAACGGATTTCATCTGCTGGCAATGTGCCGGTGGCCATGATCGCCAGTAAAATACTCGCCGGTATTACTCTGCTGATAAGCAAAACAAAATTTGGTTTTTTTTTCACAGATGAATTGAAAGGAATTATAGCGGTCATTTTTTCATTCAATTTCATGATATTTAATCTGTTCTTAAGCTTTCTTCCGGATATGTGCTAACCCCGTATTTTTGCATCAATTATGATCGCCTTATTTCTGAAGTTAGCATGAATACGCCGACTAAAAGTTGGTTAGATCACTTTAAGGTTGGGGGTAATAGTTCAATAAATGAGCCCTGCCTTTGGCACACCGGATGCCCAGGAAGTCAAGATAGGAATCAGAGCCTTATGACAAATGGCGTTTTTTATCGCGCTTATCCGGCACCGGTTCCTCCTCCATCAACGCTAACTCATTGATTATTCTCATTCTTATTATAGTATATTAGTATCACAATACACCAAAGCCCAACCGCAACCATCGCTTCCCCAGCTTTTAGCAAACCTCGGTTTTAAGCATAGATGGCCTAAGGTAAGCTGCCAATCCCCCAACCTTGAATTCTCACGCGCTTCCCCGACGCGAAGCAATGATTATTCGGGTTTATTTGACCCTCCCTGTAATCGTCATTCCCTCCCCCAAACCTTTCCAAAAAATGCCTAAAAAATTTGTGCCCAGACACTTGTTCCTACATGCCCTTTGCGCAGTCGTTGCAACCTTCGCGGGCGTGATCCTTTTTCCCGCGACTACGCAAGCCGAACAGGTAGTAATCCGTGAGATCATGTATCACCCACCGGCAGGAGGTTATGAATTTGTCGAGATTGAGAACCTTACCACAACACCTTTTGATATTGCCAGCTGGCGACTAAGCGGTGGAGTGGACTACCAGTTTCCCGCATTCAGCAGTGGTGCTGCCTTGCAAAGCTTTCTCAAAGCATATGAGCGTATCGTGATCTGTGAAACCGACCCTACCACCTTCCGCAATGCTTACGGTCTCCCCCCGGCTATTCGTGTCTTCGGCCCATGGAGTGGCAACCTCAATAACAGTGGTGAACGCATCACTCTTAAGGACAAGAATGGCGTTACTCGATGCACAGTCCGCTACGACAACAAAGATCTATGGCCAGTGGCAGCAGACGGCACCGGCCACAGCCTCGTGCTGCAGGATGACAGTCGGAAAATCGACGATTACCGCCTTTGGAAGGCCAGCCCCACTGCAACCTCAACACCAGGATCTTCTGAATCAGCTGCAGCCGAGGAACCCTACTCAAACCCCGAAGTCGACCTGACAGTAGGCATCCCCTACATCGGTTATGCTGATGCATGGGATTTTAACGACCAGAATATCGATCTTGGCACCACCTGGAAAAACGTAAACTACGACTTCAGCCATTCCGGCTGGACTCGGGCAAATGCAGGCGGAAACAACGGCGGCCTTTATGGCTTTGAAAATTCAGCACTCCCTGCCCCCGGCCTCAATACCGCTCTGCTCAATAGCTCAGATAATGCAAACCACATCAGCTACTATTTCCGTAAGGAATTTACCTACAATGGCCCAACAGCAGGCGTCACTCTCACAGTCGACTTGATTAATGATGACGGCGCTGGATTCTGGCTTAACGGCCAATGGATTGGCGGTATCGGCACTACCAGTGGTGCTGGCCATACCAGCACGGCCAGCCGCACAGTAGGCAACGCAACAGAGGAACTGGGCGTTATTTCAACCACAAACGTGACACTGGTAAACGGCACTAATGTGATAGCCGCCGCGGGCAGACAAACAAACAGCTCAAGCTCGGATTTCATTTTCGGAGCCCGGGTAAGCATATCCGCCCCGACACAGCCATCTGTCATTATCAATGAAGTCTTACCCACTTCAGCTGGAAACGGTTTTGTGGAATTCTATAACCCAACAAATGCTACAATTAATATCGGCCAATGGTATCTGAGTGATAACCCATCTGATCTAACCAAATTCCAAATTCCCGGTACCCTGAATATCCCAGCCGGTGGCCTCGCCTCTGTTGGCTTCACGGAGTCTTCTCTCGCCATCGCTTCACCCACTGTGGTCTACCTGACCAAGTCTGATGGCACTACCGTAGCCAATGCCATAAGTACCAATATGCCATTAAACGGACGCTCACTGGGAAGAAAGCCAGCGGGGAGTGGCTCCTGGTTCCTATTCACCTCACCCACCCGCAACGCTCCTAACTCAAGTGCAAGCGGACTAGGTGCATTTCTTGCAATCAATGAAGTTCACTTTAATGCAAACGGAAAGGCTGACTGGGTTGAGCTCTTCAACCGTGGCAACACATCAGTAACCACAACCGGCCTCTGGTTGGCCAGCGAAAGGGATTTTTCGGACAAGGTGCCCCTTGGAAATGCAATTGCTGCAGGTGCATTTGCAAGCTGGGATACAGAGTTTGAAGCCTCAGGCGGGGAAATGACACTCTTCCTTATCGATTCAAGCAATAATGTTCTGGATGCCATCAACATCAATCCACAGGATGGGCGCAGCCACAATGCCGCCTACCCGGACGGCTCAGGCAAGTTCTTTACCTCCGGGCAGGGCAGTCGCAATGCAGCCAACAACCCGGATCGCAATACAGATATTGTGATTAACGAATTAATGGTTGAACCTCCAAGCAGGCACCGGGATGGCGAGTTTATCGAGCTCTTCAACAAAGGAAATACAACCATTGATCTTTCCGGATGGAAGCTAAGCCAAGGCGTGGATTACACATTCCCGGGCGGAACCACGGTTGCTCCGGGTGACTACCTTGTCATCGCTGCCAACCCCGTGCTTACATCTTCAGCATTCCCTGCTGCAGAAGTTCTAGGCCCCTATTCGGGAAATCTGGCAAACAGTGGTGAGTTACTAAGACTTATTGATAGCTGGGGTAATACAGCCGACGAGGTGCATTACCACACCGGCGGCGACTGGCCGGCACTTGCTGCTGGTGGGGGCAGCAGCTTGGAATTACGCCACCCGGAGATGGACAACTCCAAGCCCACCGCTTGGGCGGACTCACAGGAGGATAACAAGTCAAACTGGCAAACTTTCACGATTAGTGAACAATACCAGCGCCTGACAACACGCGGATCGGAAAGCGATCACGAAGAATTGCATATGTTTGGTATCGGCGATGCCCACATCGCGCTACGAAACGTCACATTAACCCGCAACAACAGCAACACAAATATCCTGCCCGGCGGTGGAGAAGCCACTTCCCGCAACGGCAGTGGTGCCGGCGGTTGGCTCTGTCAGGGCACCCACCATGCCAGTGATACCTTTGGCAACGAATTTCACCTGATCTCCTCCGGTCATGGTGACAACAAAGCCAACCGCTGTGAAATTGACATTACCCAGATCAGTCAGAACGACACCTTAACTTTCAGTTGCCAGGCGCGCTGGATTTCGGGCAAACCCACACTTGTTGTAAATACCTGGGATCGTTCTTTTGGAGGAATACTGCGCCTGCCTGTTCCCAATAACCTCGGCACTGCCGGCGGCGCCAACAGTGCGGCAATTAATGCACCAGCACCAACGGTCTCAAACCTTAAACACAACCCGGCAGTTCCCACTTCCTCAGATGCCGTCATTGTTACCGCCAATGTCGAGTCAGCAAATACACTAAGCTCGGTCAATGTGCATCACAGGCGAGATGACAGTTCCGGTAATGCCGCTTACGAAACGACCGCAATGAACGATAACGGGGTAAACGGTGATGAGCTTGCTGGCGACGGGGTTTACTCAGCGACTATCACTCAGCACCAAAATGACAATGCGGTTGTTCAGTTCTATGTCCAGGCAAACAGTGCCGGAGGAAACTCTATTGCCCCTGGGCTTGCCCCGGAAAAACCGGCAATGTGGGTGGTTGACAATAGTAACATCCCAACTGACCTGCGCACACAGCGTTTTGTGATATCCGAATACGACAGGGCATCTCTGACCACGAACACCGGTGAGAGTTCCTCACGCGATTACGATTTCCCCCGTCTTTCCAACCAATACTTTAACGCCACCTTTATCTCCAATGAGCAAGATATCATCTACAACTGTGAGTTGCGCAAAAGTGGCAGCCCATGGACGCGGGATAATGGTAATGGGCTATCGAAAGCCAAATGGAAAACCCCCGGTGATAAGCGTTTTCGCGGCTACTCAAAGCGCTCTATTGATTCTGATGCCGGAGGAGGGAGAGCCTATCATGGGCGAATCATTCGCTATTGGCTCTACCTATGCGGTCACGCTGCCAATGAGAACGAGTTTGTACGGGTAATATACAATGGTGGGTCAGCCAGTTTGCGCGAAGACCTTGAACCGAATGCGAATGATTTCCTGAAACGCAACTGGGAAAACGGGGAAAAGGGAGAACTCTACCGAATTGATGATGAATGGTGGTTTGATGACGGCTGGGGCCGTGCCCAGCGAAATGCAGACTGGGGCTGGAAAAACACCCATGAACCGGAACGTTATCATTCCGAGTGGATCAAGCGCTCCAGAGAAACTGAGTATGATTTCTCCTCATTCACCACTTGGGTAAACAAGGTTGGCACGAACTCCTTTACCCGCGAGGAAATTGAGAGAATGGCCGATATTGATATGATGGCAGCCAATGCCGTAGTGCGCGGTTTTGTGGACGATTGGGACACCCTTACTCGCAACCGTGGCAAAAACGGCTACTTCCTGCGGCGCTACTCGGACGGCAAGTGGATGCTGATCCAGTGGGACTCTGACCTTACCTTCGGCAGTTCAAATGCGGCATTCTTCGGCAACCTTGCCGGCGTCCGCAACTTCTTCGACAAACCGTATGTGAGACAAAGGGTAAACTACTACCTCGGTAAGATGATCAACGATTTTGCCGCAACAGGCCCTCGGTTGCAGGCATGGTTTGACTGCGAGGAGGATGCCTCCAACTCCTATAGCAGTAATGAAAGCACCTATACAAGCTGGCACAACAACCGCCGAGGGAGGGCGGAAAGTGAGATCGGTAGCGCTTTTACCACTGGCTTCAGCATTAACGGATCGTCAACAACAACCTCTGCCGACAACATCACACTCAATGGTAATAGTGGCCATGAAGTTTTTGCCGTGCAGGTAGTCGGGCATCCCGAGGCAGAATGGAACTTCACCAGCCAGACCGCGTGGACTCTGAATAATATCCAGCTTAGGCAAGGAACGAACAACCTCACTATACAGGCTGTTGATGCCGAAGGCAACGTGGTCGGCACCGACACTTATACCGTCAACAAAACAAGCAACGCCCGACCTGTCATTGCGTTGAATCCCAAACCTGGATCCTTCAATGTCGACCTCTCCGGGAAAATTGATCTCGACGCATCGGCAAGCTATGACCCGGAAGGCACAGCGCTTAGCTATTTGTGGACAGTCAGCCCGGACGCAGGCACTAATCTTTCCAATGTATCAACCGCGAATGCTGTTTCCCGCTTCGGCTCCCCTGGACTTTATGAGTTTACACTACAGGCTACAGACGGCGACGGCAGGGAAAGAACCCTGACTCGTGAAGCAGCAGTCTTTGCTGCATCGGGACAAAGTAACTTCAGCGAACCCATACTAGAAGATTATTGGACAGCGGAAGACATCGAGCTGCGGGATGGACACTCGCCCGCTTCATGGTATTCACTTGACGACCGTCCGGGCAAGCTGGTAATGGCAATCACCGAAGCGGATGCACTGCCGCTTACCATGAACAACGCCAAGCATCCGTTCCTCTGGCGGGAACTACCCGAATCAACTGACTGGTCCCTGCATACTGATGTATCACTGGACAGCCTGCAACAAGGCGACTTCGGCACCGGTTTAATGATCGAACTGCGGGAAGGTGCAACAAGCACCCGTTACACTTTGATGATCGAAGATGGTGACCACCTACGAGTGAAGCGG
>MDTA01166812.1_pt1 | contig 10164 bp, 6 predicted proteins | sample 811151 | NCBI WGS metagenome assembly MDTA01 (sample SAMN05326648, study PRJNA326480) | marine metagenome | isolation source: seawater | place: Indian Ocean: South | collected 2010 | reverse complement strand
TAGTAAAACTATGAAACCTAAAAGCAAAAAAAGTAAGTATATGTTAAATCCTGATATGAAAATTGTAGAGATCCAAGCAGATACTATCAATATTGATTGTCCAATATCTGGTTGAGAAATAAGCAACAAAACTATCATTGCTAATAAAACAAATGATAAGAAATAAGAAAGGTTTAAATTTTTTATGCTTTGTGAACTTATAATTTGTGCGGTTATTAAAATAAAAAATGGTTTCATAAATTCAATTGGTTGAAAACGAAATATATAGAAATTTAGCCATCTTTTTGCTCCTTTAACTTCGACTCCAATAAATGGAACTAAAATCATAGTAATAAGAAAAAATAAGAATATTGGAATTAAAATTTTATTAAGCAAACTTGTATTGAGTTTGGATATTGAAATCATTATTAAAAAGGAAAAAAGCGTATACAGAAGATGCTTTTGAAAAAAAAAATAGTAGTCTTTATTTAACCTTTCATCCGCTATGAAAGATGTAGAGGAAAAGGAAAAAAATAAACCTAGAATAAAAAGAAAAACAAAACTTATTAATATTTGCTTGTCTAAATTTCTCCAATAATTTTTAGTTTTAAAGAAATTCAATTCTGACTTTTTAGACATATTTTCTAGCATAATTTATTATTAGTTTTTTAAATTTTTTCCCTCTTTCTTCAAAGTTTTTGAATTGATCATAGGATGAACCTGCTGGACTTAATAAAATTGTGAGCTTTTTATTTTTTATTTTTTGTGTTTCCTTAAAAACTGCGGTTACAGCATTTTCTAATGTGCCACATAATTGAAAATCAACTTTTCCTTTAAGTTGATTTTTAAAACTTCCCATATACTTTCCTATAATATAAGATTTAAATATATTTTTTTTGAATTCTCTAAGCTTAAATTTGTCTCCTAATTTTGGGGTGCCACCAACTATCCAAAAAATATTTTTGTTACTTTGCAATGCAAGTTTTGACGCTTCAAACGTTGTTGCTTTTGAATCATTAATAAAAATTTTATTTTTATTCTTTAAAAAGATTTCGTGTCGATGAGGAAGTCATTTGAAAGACTTTAAAGATTTTAAGAAAGATTTATCATTTATTTTAAAAGTTTTTGATATAGCATGAACAAAACTTAAATTTTCATTGTTAGCCAAAGAATTTAAATAATCATTTTTAATTCTATTTTTTATTCTTATAAAACTTTTTGAATTAGCAGAACTTAGCTTTCCTAAATATTTGTTTCTCTTATATTTCTGAATAAGTTTTTTATCATTAATGAAAGCCATATTTTTTTTAGATTGAAGTGTAAAAATTTTAAATTTCGACTTTATATAATTATTCATTGATCCGTGCCAATCCAGGTGATCGTTAGTTATATTTAATATTGCCGCATAATCTGGTCTAACAAATTGTGAGTAGGCTAATTGAAAAGATGAAGCTTCAATAATTACTATTGGTTCATTATTTAAATTTAAATCTAGAACTGGCATTCCTATATTTCCACCCAATCTAACATTAATTTTATTTTTTTTTAGTACATGCTCAAGAATTTTGCACGTTGTAGATTTTCCGTTTGTTCCTGTAATAACTATTGATTTTATTTTTGGATTAAAAAGATAGAGAAGATCAAGATCTGTGATAATTTTATGTTTGTTTTGAATAAGTTTTTTTTTTAATTTTGCTTTTTTTAAGTTTATTCCAGGACTAAGAATAATGTAATCAGCTAAATCTAAATTTTCCGAAAAAAAAATTTTCTCTTTCTTTTTTTTCATATTATCGTCCCAAACTACATAATCTGAAAAATCTCTTTTTTTAAAATAATTAATTACTGACTCCCCGGTTGAACCAAGACCATAAACGCAAAAGCTCATCAATGAAGAGTTCAAAATTAGTGGGTTCATGAATTATCTTAGTTTTAATGTGGCTAGTCCTACCAGGGCTAGAATGATAGCAATTATCCAAAATCTAATTACAACTGTTGACTCTGCCCAACCTTTTTTCTCAAAGTGGTGGTGTATAGGCGCCATCATGAATACTCGTTTACCAGTTAGTTTAAATGAAATTACTTGAATAATTACCGAAACTGTTTCGAAAACAAATAAACCTCCTACGATTGCAAGAACGATTTCGTGTTTTACTATTATTGCTACAGAGGCTATTGAGCCTCCTAAAGATAACGAACCGGTATCACCCATAAATATTTTAGCTGGAGGCGCGTTGTACCAAAGAAAACCTAAGCATGATCCAACAATAGAACCACAGAAAATCGACAACTCTCCGACATTAGATATATATTGAATTTGTAGATAATTTGCAAAAATAGTATTTCCAACTAAATAACAAATTAAAGCAAAAGACAAAGCGACTAACATAACAGGAACTGTTGCTAAACCATCTAATCCATCAGTTAAATTTACTGCATTTGAAGAACCAATAATCACAAAAATCCCAAAGGGAATAAAGAACAAACCCATGTGTAGAACAAGATTTTTAAAAAAAGGAAAATATAAATTTGATATACTTTCGTGATCTGTAAAATATACAAGTATTAAAATAGTAACTAAAGCAATCAGAAATTGTCCAAAAAATTTTAATTTTGCATTAATTCCTGAGGAATTTTTTAATTTAATTTTTAAGTAATCATCTACAAAACCTAGCAAGCCAAGGCTTGTGCAAACAAAAAGAACTATCCATATATAAACATTGTTTAAATCAGCCCACATAAGAGTGCTTGTAATAATCCCTATCAAAATCATCAATCCACCCATCGTAGGCGTTCCACTTTTCTTTATAATGTGATCAATAGGTCCGTCCTGCCTAATTGGCCCAGTAATTTGTTTCTTTGAAAAATATTTGATTAATGGATTGCCAATTAGAAAAATAATTGTCAGAGATGTAATCACCGAAAGTCCTATTCTAAAAGTGATATATTTAAATACGTTTAAAAAGGAAAAAGTATCAACCAATGAAGTTAAAAAGCTATAAAGCATTTATTTGACGTCTCCTATAAATCCTTTTGAAACCTCATGTAGTTTTGTTGCATTTGAACCCTTAATCATTAAGAAGTCTCCATTTCTTAAAACATTAGAAATCCTATTTTTAAATGATTTTAAATCTCTCACCACTTCCCCTTTTTTGTTTTTTTTCAAAAATTTATATGTTTCCAACACCTTGCTTCCATAAACAAAGGTTTTATCAATATCACTATTATTTATGAGTTTAGAGATTTTTTTATGGTAAATGTGTGAATTTTTGCCTAATTCTAACATATCCCCAAAAAGGAAATACTTTTTTTTGCCCTTTTTTGGAATATCAGAAAAATTCTCAATTGCAGATTTTACAGATAGTGGATTGGCATTGTAGCTCTCGTCAATTAAAAAGAATTTTATATTAAATCTTTTTATTTTATTTATTTTCCCTCTCCCTTTTAAAAAAGTTTGATTTCTAAAAAAATTCTTCACCTTATATATATCTAGGTTCAATTCATCCAAGACAGCAGCACAGGTCAAAATATTCATTATATAGCTCTTATTTCTATTGTTTATTTTTAATAAAATTTTTTTTCTATCTAAAGCCAGTCTAAGTAAAAAGTATCCCTGATTTTTACTTATACTTATAAATCTAACATTTGATTTCTTTGAATAGCCAAAAGATTTAATTTTAATTTTATTTTTTCGAGCAATTTTTGCAAAATAATTAAAAAATTTATCATCCCTATTTAAAATGGCTGTGCCTCCATTTTGTATATTATAAATAATTTCGCTTTTAGCTTTTGCTATATCCTTTGTGTGTCTAAAATTTTCCAAATGAGCTTCTGAAACATTCGTAATTATACCAATATGTGGTTTAACTATTTTCGAAAGCTTATAAATTTCATTGAATTTGCTCATACCAACTTCAAAAACAGCGAAATCATCATCTGGGTTTGTATTAGAAATGCTTAAAGGAACACCATACTGATTATTATATGACTCTGGGGAAAAATAAGTTTTTGAATACTCACTTAACAAATTCCCAAGCATTGTTTTTACAGTAGTTTTTCCGGAGCTTCCTGTAACAGCTATAAATTTTGCTGAAGAAAAATCTCTTTTATTTTCAGCTAGTCGATTTAGAAAATTCATGGTGTTTTTAACACGGATAGATTTTGATTTTTTTTTATTCGTTTTAGATACTATACAATGATTAGCACCATTTTTTATTGCTTCGTTTAAAAAATTGTGGCCATCATTTTTTTTTCCTTTAATAGCAATAAACAAATTATTTTTTTTTATAGTTTTGGAATTAATTGAGACCTGATTAAAAAGATAATCTCTTTTACTTTTTATAGTTCTTTTTAAAATTTCTCCATTATATTTTGAATTATTTTTTTTCTTATCTGAATAAATATTTATATTTTTTAGACTTTTAATAATTTTTTTATCACTTAAAAAAATTTTTCTGTTACCTAGATCTTGGTAGGTTTCATGTCCTTTTCCTGCAATTAAAATTATTTCATGGGGGTCAGAATTTTTTATAGCATAGAGTATTGCTTTTTTTCTATCTGCAATCTCTTTTGCTTCTGAATTTTTTAAACCTTTCATAATATCTTTTCTTATTTTTTTTGGGTTTTCTTTTCTTGGATTGTCATCTGTAATGTAAATATTATGACAGTATTTTTTTGCAACCATTCCCATTAATTTTCTTTTACTTTTATCTCTTTCTCCGCCACATCCAAAAAGAACTGTAATTTTTTTTTGGAAATGTTCTCTTAAAGATATTATAGCATTTTCTAATGCGTCAGGAGTGTGAGCATAATCAAGAAATATTTTTGATTTATTGGGCAAAGTTCTTATTAATTGCAATCTACCCTCAACACTTTTAATTTTTTCAATTTTCTCAAAAACATTCTTTACTTTCAGCCCACAAACTTTTGATGCTAATACAGCCATCAATAAATTTTTAATTTGTATGGACCCATATAAATTAATTTTTATTTTGTATATTTTGTTCCTATATTTAATTTCTAAAGACTGGTAATTTTTGAAAATTTTGTGATTTAAAATTTTGAACGTATTACTTTTAGATCCAATCGTTAAAATTTTTAATTTTCTCTTTTCTTGAATTTTTTTGATAACTTGGTATTGCTTTATATCAGTATCAGCAACTATTGTTCCTTTTTTAATTAAAAGATTTTTGAATAGCAAAAGTTTTGAATCGAAATAATCCTTCATATTTTTATGATAGTCTAAATGGTCATGGCTTAAATTTGTAAAAATGCCGGCTTTAACTTTTAAAAAATCTAATCTCTTTTGTTTTAGTCCATGACTTGAGGCTTCAATTATAACGTTATTTATACCTTCTCTCTTCATCTCGTCCAAATCTTTGTTTAATGTTAAAGAGTCTAGGGTCGTTAAATTTCTACGTTTAAGAAATTTATTTTTTCTAAATCCAAGTGTTCCTATGAAGCCAGATTTTTTTTTTTGTAACATAAAGATTTGGTAAAAAAAATCTGATATTGAAGTTTTGCCATTCGTTCCTGTAACAGCAACTATATTTTTTGGTTTGTTCTTGTAATATTTTGTACTTAACCGTGCAAGAATATTTCTAGTATCTTTAAACTTTATAAAAGTTGCTTTTTTATTTTTTTTAATTTGTCGAGAATGAACTATTACTTTAGCTCCTTTAAATGTAGCTTGCTTGATATAGTCATTACCATCAAATTTATCCCCTTTTATGGAAACGAATAAGTCTCCCTTTTTTACACTTCTACTATCAAAAGAGATGCCTTTAATTTTTAGGGCGGCAACTTCAGGCTTTAGATTGCTAATTAGATTTTTTAACAACATAGTTGTCATAAAAATCAATTTTATTTATGGCTAAAATAGGTCCAATTTTTTCTATTATTTTGCCCGCGATTTCCACTGATGTCCAGCCAGCAGTATTATAAGGGGTTCCTTTAAATTTCCATCCACTTCCATCCTTATAGTGATATATATAGTCTTTACTTGGTTTTGGCTCGTCTAATAGAACTAACAAAATATATTTTGGTTTTGATGTCGGAAAGACGGCAACAAATGTATTAATTTTGTCTTTTGAATAAACTCCATTAAAAGATTTTTGGGCCGTACCAGTTTTTCCCCCTACTTCATATCCCTCGATATTTGCAAAATTGGCAGTGCCTTCTTTGGTTGACACAATTTTTCTTAAAATAGGGTTTATTTTTTTCGATACTTCTTTTTTTAAAATTCTATTTTTTTTCCTTTGATTTAATTCTTTTTTAATTAATGTTGGGTTAATATTGTAACCGCCATTGGATATAATAGAGTAACCTTTTGCAAGCTGTAGAAGTGTTGTGGTGATACCGTGACCAAAAGATGCGGTTGCTAATTTACACTTGCCCCATCTGAAAGGTATTGGTTCACCAATTTCTTCTATGTCGAATTTAATTTTACTTAAAACTCCAATGTTGTTTAGAAATTCTTTCATTCTTTCTCCGCCAACTTTTTGCCCTATCCTAACTGAACCTATGTTGCCTGATCTAATTAAGATATCCTCAGCTGTCAGATCAGAAGGGATTTTATTGTCATACTCACCAATGGGTCTTCCTGCACAAGTAATTTTTTTTGGAAGATTTCTGAATTCTGTATTAGTCTCTATTATTCCTTCATTTAAAGCTCCAGCTAATGTAAAGGTTTTAAAAACTGATCCAAGTTCATAAACACCCTTAGTTGCTCTATTTATGTAATTTATATCATCAATTGCTTCCCTTTTATTTAAATCAAAATCGGGCAAAGAAACCATAGAAAGTATTTCCCCACTATTTATATCCATCAATATTGATGCGCTACCAATATTATTAAAGATTTTTTGATATCTAATTAGCTCTTCTCTAATTAAAAACTGAAGATTTACATCTAATGTCATCTTTATTGGATTTTTTTCTGATTTTAGTTCCTTATCAAATGATTTTTCAATTCCAGAAACTCCTATATTATCAAGATCGATTTGTCCTACAACGTGGCTAAATAAATTTTTGTGAGGATAAACCCTTGTTTGAGTTGTTTCAAAAAGAATACCTTTTTCTCCAAGGGACCATAGCTTTAATCTCTCTTCTTCGGTAATATTTTTTTGTAGATAAAAATATTTATTTCCCTCTAGTTTTTTTTTAATTACTTCGGTGTTGGATTCGGGGTAAAGTAATTTTAGTTTTAAAATAAATTTTTTTTTATCTTTTATCAATCCTGGTCTAATAGCGGCATGATAAACCTTTATATTTCTTGCTAATAAAATTCCATTTCTGTCGATAATATCATTTCTTGATAGCTTAAAATTTAAATAATTATTTGATTTATATGTGCATATTGGATCTTGTAAAGAAATTGCAATAATTTTAATTGCAAAGATAAAAATAAGAGTAAAAAAAATAAAAAAAAGCAAATAAATTCTATCATGACTAATGTTAAATTTTTTTTCAAAATTATTGGATGTATATTGTTGATACTCCTCAAAGTAAAAACTTTTTTTTTTATTTTCATTTTTCTTTTTTATTTTTATCATTCTCTAACTTTTTTATTTAAATATCTTGTCTCTTTTAAATTATGATTTAAAAAATGATTTATTGAATAAAAAACTCTAGAATGATCAAAATTAAAATATTTTTCTTTGTTTAGTGCTGCAATATTTTTTTTAATCTTCTCTGGACTTGAAAGATATATGTAATCAATTTCCGCATCACTTACCTGTTTTTTTAATAAAGATATATCTTTTTTAATCACAGAAATATCTTTTTCTAGATTTCTAGCTTTATTTTTAATTAAAGATGTAGTTATAGATAGTAATAAAAAACAGGTGATTGATAAAATTATTGATTTATTAAACATGCGTATTTTCCAGTTGTAAATAAAAAGAAAATTTTTTTTTTAAATCATCAGGATAGAAATAATTGTCTTTACTTCTAATTGCATATCTTAGTTTTGCAGATCTTGAGGAAGGATTTTCATTAATTTCATTTTTTTTTGGAATAATTATTTTATTTTTATAGTTTTCGAAAAGAATTTTCTCGTTTTGAATTTCAGGATAGTATCTTGATTCTTTCGATTTATTTTTACAATAATTTGAGAAATAAAATTTTACAATTTTATCTTCCAATGAATGGAAGCTAATTACGATTAATTTTCCACCTTCTTTTAAAAATTTCGTTGCCTTGATTAAACCATTAACAAGTTCGGTGACTTCCTTATTAACAAAAATTCTTATAGCTTGAAATGTTTGAGTACAAATATTTATTTTTTTTTTATAATTTTTTTTTTTACTTTTTTGGATAATATCAACTAAAGTGGGGACTAACAAAATTGGAGATTTTTTCCTTTCCCTAATAATATTGTTAGCTATTCGAGAACTGTCTTTTTCATCTCCAAAATGCTTTAAAATATTTTTAAGTGTTTTTAAATCACACTTATTTAATAATTCCTGTGCCGAAATAGAATTAATGCCCATTCCCATGTTGATCTCGCCTTTTGCATTAAAGGAAAAACCTCGCGCTAAATTAAAAATTTGCAAAGATGAGATGCCAAGATCAAAAATGATAAAATCTGCTTTAAAATCTTTTTCTATTGCTTTGTCCAGATTGCTAAATTTATCGTTGTAGAAGCTGAACCGATCTTTATAATTTTTTTTAGTTTCTGAAGCATACTCGTTTACATGGCTATCTCTATCAAATGATATAACCCTCGTTCCAGAGAAAGATAGAATAGCATTGGTATAACCCCCTGAACCAAAAGTGCAGTCAATAAAATCCCCTCCATTTTCTGGAGAACAAAGTTCTAAAACTTGATCCAACATTACTGGATAATGAGGTAAGTTTTTAAACGATGAAATATCTTCCATCTAATTTTAACTTTTAAAACTTTTGTTTACGTAAAAAGGCTGGTATTTCGAAGTCTTCTTCTTCCTCGTTTTTTAGATGTTCGTCAAAATTATCTTCTGATGAAGTTTTTGAGGTTTCTTCATCAGAAAATAATTGGGGGGAAACTTCATCCTGTAAATTTGGATCTTGAATATCTTTTGGCTTCTCTTCGTAAAGAGAAATTTCTTCTATCACAGTTTCTTCTGGTTCTTCCTTTTTATCTGTTTGGTTTTGATTTATATCATTTTCAAAATACGCTGCGTTCTCTAATGAAACGCCAGATACTAAATTATCTTCTTTATTTAAGTTAGTTTCTTCTTTATTTGTAACTAGAGTATTTTGGTTCTCTACCACTTGATTATCTAATTTTAAGGCTGTAGCACCTTGTATAGATCCTAAATCTGGCATTGTTGGAATATCAATATTTTTTTGAACATCTTCGGAATATCCGGCACCTCTAGTGTGGATTCTGTGAACATTGCTAATTATAGATTTTGACTCTGGAGATTCTCCGTCAAGGGCTGTGGCTACTATAGAAACCCTCATCTTTCCATTTAAATTTTCATCTTTTATTGCTCCAAAAATTAGTTCGGCCTCAGGGTCAACTTCAGCTCTAATTTTGTTTACAGCCTGATCAACTTCAAAAAGCTTAATATCTTCTCCTCCAGTTATATTAACAAGTAATCCTTTTGCTCCTTTTAAAGAATAATCGTCTATCAATGGATTATTTAAAGCCAGTTCGGTAGCCGTTATTGCTCTGTTTTCACCTTCTGCCTCTCCTGTTCCCATCATTGCTTTACCCATAGAACTCATTACCGTTTCAACATCTGCAAAATCTAAATTTATCAATCCAGGTCTAACCATAAGATCGGTTACACTCCTTACCCCGTGTTTTAAAACATCATTAGATAAAGAAAAAGATTTTTCAAAAGTTGTGGCTTCATTTGCAATTTTGAAAAGATTTTGATTAGGTACAACAATTGAAGCGTCCAAATGTTTTTTCAATTTATCCCATCCTTCGACTGCTCTTCTCATTCTTTTTGGTCCTTCATAAGAAAATGGTAAAGTAATTACACCGACTGTTAGTATATTTAGTTCTTTAGCGGCTCTTGCAATAACATGTGATGCCCCAGTTCCTGTTCCACCACCCATTCCTGCAGTAATGAAAACCATATTTGCACCTTGTACACAATTTACTATTTCATTTAAAGATTCATCAGCCGCTGCCTGACCAATATCAATTTTTGAACCAGCACCTAGGCCCTTTGTTAAATTTAAACCAATTTG
>MDTA01140436.1_pt1 | contig 10164 bp, 9 predicted proteins | sample 811151 | NCBI WGS metagenome assembly MDTA01 (sample SAMN05326648, study PRJNA326480) | marine metagenome | isolation source: seawater | place: Indian Ocean: South | collected 2010 | reverse complement strand
TATCTCGCAGCATTCGCTAATGCTCTCATTGAATTCGATCGTGTTCCGATGGCAATTCGCGAGTTTCAGAGACTTCACGAGCTCGGCCAGGCTAGTGAAGAGAATGATGTCTCATTCCATCTCTATGAGGCAGCACGTCTTCTGATTGATTCTATCGATGTCAAGACAAATTTCGATCGAAGCCATGACTTCGCTCGTAAGTATGTCCGTACAGCAATTGAGTTCTCTCTTCTTGGCTTGGGTTTCAGTTCGGCTGAAGAAGCACTCGAATACATGACTAGCGACGAGTGAGGTCGCTTCAATGCCTGAGTCCACCGAGGATTCGGTGGAGATGTCTCTGGATTCTGGAGAAGAGGAGGGAACACAGCGCATTGTAATGTGTATTGGTTATCTTGGTGATGCGTTTCATGGTTCACAATTGCAACCTAATGTTCGTACAGCACAGGGCGATATCGAGGCGACTCTTCGTAAGTTGAAATGGTTAGGTGCTGATGATCATATTTGGCTCTCATCAAGGACTGATGCTGGCGTCCATGTTCGGATGAACCTTGCTTCATTCGACCTACCTCAATCTCGTTGGGATAGTATCGGTGCAGGTAGTCTATTGAGGGCGATTAACGACAGATTGGAGGATGACATCATTGTTTGGTCAGCCTATGCGGTATCTGATGATGTCAGTGTCCGCCTTGCTCGTCGCCGCGTCTATCTCTATCGTCTCCAAACACTTCCTAATTGGCCTGTGGCTTTACCTCCAGAACGTCTTGCTCGTTGGTGTCGTGTATTCGAAGGCGGTCACGACTTTACGAACTTCTGTAGGGTCGAGGAGGGGCGGACGACAGTTCGTACCGTTCATCGTTGTGCTCCGTGGGTAGATGTTAATGGTCGAGTAGTTGGTTTTCGAATTGAGGCAGAAAGTTTCCTTTGGAATCAAGTACGTCGAATAGCTTCTGCATTGCACGGTCTTGCGACTGAAAATATCGATTTATCCGATGTGATTCGTGCACTTCATCGCCCATCAGATAGTATGGACTTTGGACGAAGTCCATCCGATTGGTTGATTCTTTGGTCGATCCAACATCCCGCTCTTCCAGATCTAGATACTATGCCATTGGAGGCAATATCGGAATGGTCGGATCCTCCTGGTGGGACTGATCAAAGGCTTCACGAGAGGTGGCAGGAAATTGCTCGAAAGGAGATGAAACTAATGTTACAGCGTGGATGGATTCAGGGTATGCAAATCCAGTCAGATGAGATTGAGTGATACGCGGTCACCGTCAGCGAGGTCTAGAGATTCTCGTAAGAACGCCTCTGCGATTACTTCGATAACTTCGACATGTCGAGTTAAGTCGGGGATGAGGATTGCACATTCAATACTATCTTTGTCTGTAGTTCTAATCTGTGCTTTGAACGCAGTTGCGCCGCCGAATGAACGACCGTCGCGTAGGAATCCACGGATACGTATCGCATCAATTTCCGAGGTATCAATCGTTTGTGCCTTGCTGCGCCGTTCATCAGTGGCGTCTAATGTATCGATGCCTGCCTTCTGCCTTAGTGCGAGATATTGAGTGAGGTCATCATCAGACACTTGGATATTGAGAGTTCCCGGCCAAGCAGTACCTCCTAGAACTCCTCTGAACTGATCCTGGTAGTGATTCTGTGCCATGAATACGTGAGCACGTCCTAGGCCAGAACTGACTTCCCCGTGGAGTTCCATGCTCTTGCGGCCATCCACCTACATTTGTTCATTGTGTTGTGGCCATGGAGAGATCGATAACTTCTCCTTCAGATGCCAAAGCCCACCCCTCAAGGTCCAAATCATCCGACTTGTCACCCTTGAAGAGCACAGGGTTGGTGTGATTAAAGTGGATAAAACGTAGATCTACATCGTGAGACTTTCGTGGTCCAAGACGGGAGATTGTTTCAGATATCGGTGGATGGGGTACATCTGACTGTCGAGATATCTCATCTCCACTCCAAAATGTGCCGTCAACGAGTACAACATCTACTTCGAGTTGCCTAAACCATTCACGAATAGAAGTCGCCGCAACATGATTGAGTGTTGTCTTCCATTGGTCGTGGTCCGGAAGGTGTAGTAATGTACGAGTCGGACCCTGAATAAGGAAGGCATGTGTATCGGTAAATTCGTCACGATGAGGGACGGAAATTGGCCTGATTGAGAGGTTAGATGAGATTCTTATATTTTCATTCGAAACAAATGGTTTCGGTTGGAATACACCCTGTTTCAACATCGAATTCCATCGAGGTGTATTTTGAATCAATTTGAGCATAGATTCGGACACGTGTAGGCGAACCCCTGTCGCTCCCATTGCTTCTTTTCCGAACAGTCCCAGGCCATCGATATGTCCGAGGTGGCCGTGGGTTAACCACACATCAGTAACTTGCCGCGATTCTTCTGGGATGAAAAGAAGCTGTCTTGCGAGATCTCGGGTCACATCGAATAGGTGTAGACTATCTGCCTCTCTAACGGCGATGGAGGTAGGGGAGAGCCGTCTTTCATCATCTACATGTTGCATGCAGATATCGCAAGTGCAGGCCGGTTGCGGCACCCCCCCATCTTGTGCGATTCCAAGGATGATGGCCTCTGGAAGTAGTGGCATGAGGCTCAACTGTCGCTATTAAGCATCAATACTCCGCCGTCGGAAGCATCATGTCAATCCGATGTCTGCCCACATCATGGCGAAGGATCTTGATTGGATGCGAGAGCGGTACGAGGAACTGGTTACCAGTGGTCTCAACTGGGACCCTCCTACCCTTGAGTCCGCAAATGCTCCTAGAGTCACAATCGATGGCAAGGAATCCATCATGCTCTCTGCCAATAATTATCTGAATTTAAGCACTCATCCGAAGGTCGTCGAGGCATCTATTGAGGCCACGCGCAAATATGGCGCCGGCAGCGGTTCAGTACGGGCCATTGCGGGTACCATGGATATCCATTTGGAGGCCGAACGCGTCGCAGCGGATTTCAAAGGAGTCGAAGCCGCATTGATTTATTCTGCAGGTTATACTGCAAACGTGGGTTTGATCCCAACACTTGTCAAAGGCAAAGAGGACCTCATTATCTCTGATGAACTCAATCATGGGTCTATCATTGACGGAGTACGTTTGACAAAGGCTCAACGCGCTGTTTATCCACACAATGACGTCGAAGCTCTCGATCGTATTCTTCGAGAAAATAAGGGAGTTGATCGTAAACTCATCATTACGGATGGTGTATTCAGCATGGATGGTGATATTGCTCCACTGGACGAGATAACCGCGGTAGCTGAGGAGCATGATGCGATGGTCTTCGTCGATGACTGTCATGGTGAAGGAGTACTCGGTAATGGTCGAGGTATAGTTGCTCATTTCGGTCTTCAGGGGCGTGTGGATTTCGAGGTGGGCTCGTATTCGAAAGCAATGGGGGTTCAAGGAGGGATACTCGCAGGAACTGCTCAGACTCGTGAACATGCTCTGAACCATAGTCGTTCCTGGCTCCTTTCGGGGAGTCAGCCACCTGGTGTTGCAGCGGCTCAAAAGGCAGCAGTTGAGGTCATAATGGATGAGCCCGAACATGTCGATAGGTTGTGGGATAACACCGATTACTTCCGAAGAGAACTTGATTCACTAGGCTTCGATACCGGGGTTTCTACTACCCCGATTATTCCGATAATGTGTGGTGAGTCTAATACTGCCAAATCACTGTCTGCAGCGATGCGTGATGCAGGGGTAATTGTTGGTGCGATTGTATTCCCGATGGTTGCTAGAGATAAGGCCCGAGTTCGTACACAAATGTCTGCTGGACTTACTCGAGATGATCTCGATGAGGTGCTCCGGGTCTTTGAGGCAGCAGGTCGAAGCATCGGTCTCATTTGATATGCCCTTGATTCCTTCTATTCCTCGCTATGATTCTCCTCTACTGCTTCGATGAGATCGCTATCTAATTCTCTCTCTTTGCCGACTTTCATTGGTTGTTCGCCTAATTCAAGGCCTCTGGATAACCGCTCCAGTAGTCTCCATCGAGGGGCGTAGGAGAGGTGTATGTATAGGGGCCCTGGAGCAATCAAAAGTAGCCAGCCTAGTTGATCTGGTAGACTAATTAGGTCTGGTTCAATTCTTGCTATGCTGAATATTACAAGGCCAATGAATGGAATGGGGAAGAGATATTTCCTTCTGTGATCCAATCGGATTGGCATTCGCTTTGTGATGGCTACTGACAATGATGATACTCCTCCAAAGATGCCACATAGCATTAGAAGGCTGAGGCATAGGAATGCCCAGCTTCGTAAGCTTTCGTAGAGTGTGCTTCCGGCTTCAGATTGGGTGAAAACGATGGGGCCAAGTAAGGATAGAGAAATCAGGAGGCCATAGAAAGAGCCTACGAAGGTAGGATGTGAGGCAGTAAGGGGCCACCGAAGGAAGAATTGGCTAAGTGTACCTCCTTCGAACATTGCACGTTGTTCATCAGGAAGGGTGGCAATCCGTTCCCTCCAGTCGTCCATGAAACACTAATCTCAAGCACTTGACCTATGACCGTTGCGTCATTCTTCAGAGTCGAACGTCGAATCGTATTGTTCTTTTCTGCGGCCAAGGATTTCTTTGGCTCGCCCCATTTGTCCAAATTGAATCTCAACTTGACCAGGAGTGGTATCCATCCATGTTCTTTCGAGCATCCCCTGAGCGTTTTTTTCCCGTTGTCTCGCCTCTCGCAATGTTGGATCCTCATCTTCAGTTAGAGTGCGAGTCAAGATTAGCGCTTGATTAGTTACATCTTCTGCTAATTCTACTACAGACTCTGAAATCGGTCCTAGTCTTGCATGAAATTTCTCCTCAGCATCATCATCTCGTACTGTCCATCCCTTCAGAATCGGGTCGGAAACAATTTGTATACGGGATTTTGGAGGAAGTTGGATCCATTCGCCCTTGACATCGAGGATGTAAGTGTATGGGTCTCCCTCTTCATCCGAAGGGTGCCATGGGTGGCCGGTGTCAATTGCAACAATAGAAAGTGCAGCAGCAGTACCGCGATTCTCTAACCATCGGATGAGGCAGATAGCAGTAGGGATGAAGGAGGAGAGGATGAGTGTAGTCCCAAGAGCAGGCCTAGTGGATAACGCTACTAATCCCATGCTCGCCAATAAGGCGCCAATAATTAACCAAGAATTTAGAGCACGCGGATTCAGATGTTCCATCCGAATATCATCGTTCTCGATTAGAGGTAGTGGGCGAGTCATTTTCTCATCTCAATGGGATTTTACAGTTCTTGGTTGTTAGACTCGAACTTGCATGGCAATTCATGCCATATTTTGTTGAATCGAGTTACATGTTTCAATGCTCGTTGTCGGCGTTTACAATATGTGGCTGAAATGGCTACCTTGCAGGAGAGGCGGGCGCGGGTTTCAATAGGGGTTGTGAGGCCATTCAACAGTGGGTTCGGGGATGGCGGAGTTTCCACAGGGCGAGGTCATGGAGCGTCGGCGTGGAGGACCGGGTGTACTTGCTCTCCTAATGCTCGATGCGACTCGCACTAGATTCAATGGACATCTCCGAATTGAATCACTTGATGGCGCCGTAGGTGGACTTGGAATTATTCAGGGGATGCCAGCCATGGCTCTCTACACCTCTAGTGACGGCGAAGTGGCAGGAGGCCGAGATGCAATGGATCTATGTTTAGGCTCCTCTGCTGATCCAAGTGCTGCATTGTCAGTGCATTCTGGAAATCAGGCGTCGGCAATGATGGATTCACATCCACATTCTCGCCTGTTACGTTCCGATATCGAACGTCTTGAGGAAGAACCTTGGTGGTCAGATTCCCGGCATCGCGATCTTGTTGCGATAGGTAGGCAGAGGAGTAGGTGGACAAGTATCGAATCATCCTTTTCTAGAACAGTTGACGAACCAATTCAGTTTGAGCCCGTTACCGTGCCGAAGGTGGTAGAACATGGCCCATTCTTTGGACCTGGTCAGTCTTGGCTTGTTGACGATGAATTGCCAGACAGTGTTCTATCAATCGGGTCGAATCTTGGCTCTCTTGGACGTCCATTGATGGTATTCAGTCGATTGCCCTCTGAGAGGCTCCGTTCAAAGTATTCTATTCCTAATGGTTCGTCTATTCGCCTGACTGAGCGTCCTTCCGAAGAAGGCGATTTAGGCCCTAGCCTTGAAGGCATCATAAGGAGAATTGAGGACTATCTGTTTGCTAATCCACGGGCCGTTGTTGTCCTTGATGGAATTGAATTCCTTATCGGTCTACATGGTTTCGATCGAGTTTATGATTTCCTTCGGAATCTCTCTGATCTGGTTGCTGAATCTGATGATCTTCTACTTTGTCCAATTGATGGACTAGCTCTTTCACCTCAGGAGAGAGCCTTACTTCAGCGTGAGATGAAGTTACTTGACACTAGGACAGCATCCGAATGGGGGTCCAGTAGTGGTCATCTGGTTGGTCATCCGTTCATTATTCATGCAATGACAACTGAACCCATACAACGATCTAAACCATTAGACGCGATTACATCCTCATCTCCTGAGGCCCCCAGTTTCGGGGTGTTGGATGCCACGGATGAACTTCCTGATCCTGTTCCTGATTCCGGCCCGCAGATAGGAGGACTAATTGCACAATGGAAGGAGGAATCAATCGTTTCTGAGTTGCCCATAATCGAAAATGAAGTTCCCGAACAAACATCCTATGATACTGAGGAAGAGATTATTGAAGAGGAGGATGAAGAAGATACTGAGACGAATTTTTCTTTGCCGGATTGGGCGACTGCACCCTCTCCCAATCGTGATAATATGGCTGAATTGTCGTCTCCACCTCCACCTAATGATCCTGAACCACCTCAGTCCACACCCATGCCTATTGAATCAGAGGAGGTTGTTGAGGACGAAGAACTACCTGTGTCAATTCCCGGTTTGCATCGTCCTGAAGCGACTCCTTCTCAACCGCCAAAGAGACATAGGGGGCGTAGGAGTCCAACTGTAGACCATAAGCCAAAAGGGCGGGTCCGTAATTCAGATACTCCTACAGAATTCAGTTTGAAGGGCTCAGGTCTTGTTGATGCGGTGAATCGTTGGAGGGAGATTGGACTCTTACGGAACCGTGAAAGCATTAGTCCAGCGATACCTTCTGCTGGTCGCGAGATTGGTCCTTTAGTGACAAATGATGGTTCTGATAGTCCGGTAGATGGTTCCGATGTTGTTCGAAATGCACGCCGTTTAGATCCAGATTGGAACAGTGTTGATCAGAATGCAACCCGCCTTCATGAGATTGTCCATTCGATGGCTAAGGAATCTTCGAGCCTACCCGATCCAATATCTGCTCCAACAAGTGCTCGTGAGTTTTCTCAGGTTGCACAGCGTTCTCGCCCCGCTCGAAGAGCGCCTCTTGGTACAGTTCCCGAGATGGGCGGTTCATTGCCTAGTGATTTCTATGATCGGGTCGCTAACCTCGTTGAGAAGGGTGCTGATATCACGGATCTGATGGCAGCAGTAGAACGCTCCCCAAATACAGCGGTTGAGATTCTCAAAACGATGGAGGACGATTCATGAGACGTAGTTTGTCTGATGCACTTCGATCAGCAAAGAATCGTCTGGGGGAGGAGAGTGAGCCTTCATCCCCCAGAGCCTCTAGTTTACATTACTACATTCGTAGAGATACAGGTCCGAGGGGTCTTGCAACAGTAGATGATTTACTTGGCCGTTCGGATCCCAAGGCGGCGGAGAATCGACTTTTCAGTGAAAGCGAGGACCCAATCTTGGATGGTATCCGTCGGCTCAGGAGTGCAGCGATTAATGATCCAGCATCAATCCATGTACCTGGTCGTTTGATGTGGAGGCAGGTTCTCGAAGAGCAGCGTGGTTTAGTTGGTTCTAACTCTATGAATAATATCGAGGAACCCATAGGTGCACCAGTTCCTGAGTGGCCACCAATCCATGTCCCTAATCCTGACAGATCTTGGTCACGTTGGCATACATCCCCTGAGAATCATGCAGTCGCGAGGGGTGCTGACCTCATTATGGAGGAGCCTGGAAGGCGTCTAAGTCCATTTCTAGTGGTCGGGGAAAGAGGTACTGGGAAGAGTCACTTCATCTCTGCGTTAGCTAACAGTTTGCAGAATGTGTTGCCTCATCTAAATGTCCATCTAATCCATGGTCGAGAGGTCACAGAGGTACCAGTGGGTGCCGAGGAAGCGTTCCGAGATGCTGGGGCGATTCTCATTGATGATGCAGATGCTCTTATTGAACGTGGTCTTGATGATGCATTAGGGCGCTTAGTGCACATTGCCCTTGATCATGGGGTGCAGGTGGTATGTGCCGTTTCTTCAATCAATGCCTTTGAAGCTCTTCCAACTAGTGCTATGCGTCGGTCTTTGACGGGTGCCGCGATTGGTCGTCTCGATCCACCTAGTGCCGCAACCTTAGTTGCACATCTTCGACGACGATGTGTTTCTCGAGGTGCAGCCGTAGATGAACACATTCTTGTTGCAATTGTCGAACATGCAAATACTTGGGGAGGTTCAGCCCATGCTCTCGACATAGTCCTCGCATCAATCGAGGCAGGCTCTATACCCATGGATGAGAAAGACATCAAAATCTTACTTGATGGCCGTCCAATCGATACCAGTTCAGAAGCTCGCCCGGATTGGAATCCGGATGTGATAGGAGAGCGCCTTGTTCAAACAGTCCTAGATGATGTACTTCCCCGAGGTATTGATGTAGAGGTTACAGGAGAGTTGGAAATCCCCTCGATTTCAGATACTTGGTCCCCAGTAGAATTTGAACTTCCAAGTGGTCGCCTTATTCCTGATTCTCAACCAGAGAGTGTACGGGGCCCCCAGAAGGTTGCTCCGATTATTTCTGCACGTATCGACGAGCGCTTTTCAGATGCTGAGAGTGAGTTACATCGTCGTCGTTTCGCTCTTCATGAGATTGAACGGGAACTTGAGATGATTCAATCGAGGATGGCTGAATCCACACCAACAGATATAGTCGGTCTCACAGATCGGCTACTTGCTCTCGAGGGACAGTTAGAGGCGATTTCAGAAACACCGTTAGGCAAGGACCTCGGTCCCATTGCACCATTCGATCCTGGGGTCATTGAGGTTGAGGTGAATTATCCTATACTCCATCCGGTATCCGGGCAAGTTCCTCATCTTGAAGAAGCACGAGAAAAACACGGCACAGCGGTTTTGAGGAAACGAAAGGTCAAGGTACCAGTATAATCAGAGGTTACGGAATCCCTGTTCAGCATACGCATCTGCTTTGAGATGTGCTTGTATCGTCTCTCCATCGATTAAGATTGCATCAGGGTGAACCAATCCAGGGCAGATTTCGATAGTCTTTCTCCAAGATGGATCATCACGGACATTCTCATACCAGAATGGAAAGGCAGAACACTGGGCAGGTTTCACCGAGTGTATATTGCAACTTTTGTCATCTTGAATGTAAATGCAAATGCCATCTTTGTTTGATTTTAGAACCCATCTTCCATCATGGGTTTGGCGCGCATCTCGGTCTAACCATTCCTTTGTATCCATTTCATGATGCCTGGCAATACGATGTGCATCTTCTTTTGAGAGGTAAACTAAGCCGTGTGGCTCATCGCAGCATCGTCCACAGTTAGGTAGACAAGTGAAGAGAACCCCCTCTTTCCACCACGGCTCAATCTGACGCCTCGCCATGTTGGTCCGTGGTCATAGTGGGGCGTTGAAACCTGCGTTTACAAACTAGAGAAACCATGCAAAGGGTTCAAGGCAGAAATTGACCGATTCCATTTCCACACGGGGCCAGAAACCATGTCAGAGGATGAGAAGTCATTGTTTGAGGTACTCCCATCACACCTCGACACAGGGCTCCGTGGAATCCCTGTTGGCACCTGTGGAACATCCTTCGTTGATCCTATTGATGGCGTTCATTATGCTGGTTATCCGATTGCCGACCTTGCTGATTATGACCCCGAGGATATCGTCTTTTTATTGTTCAACAAGTCACTCCCTACAGCCGAAGAATCGGTAGCAATGAAGGAAGATCTTGCATCACGTAGTTCAATCCCAGAGGGTGCTCTCGATTTATTCGAATCGATTGGTGAGGGGCAAGGTCACCCAATGGATTGGCTTAGCATCGGAATTATGGCGCTTGGCCGTGCTGAAGCCGATGATGATATTCTTG
>MDTA01133811.1_pt1 | contig 10164 bp, 10 predicted proteins | sample 811151 | NCBI WGS metagenome assembly MDTA01 (sample SAMN05326648, study PRJNA326480) | marine metagenome | isolation source: seawater | place: Indian Ocean: South | collected 2010 | reverse complement strand
TTATGTGAGCTTTTGATGATTTTAATGGCATCAAGAATCTCGTCTTTATTTTTTAAATCAAAATATATTGGAGTCACTTCAGCTTTATTTTCCTCAGAAATTTTTTTACAGAAAGACTCGAATTCACTATTCTTTTTTCTTGCATTTGCCCATATGTTTGCTCCATGGATTGCTGCAACTTCTATTAAGGCTTTACCAATTCCTCTATTTGATCCAGTAATAAGAATATTCTTATTTTCTAAAATTTTTATCATGCCATCCCGCCATCAATTCTAATTACCTGCCCGTTTATATAAGAAGACATATCTGATAACAAGAATGCAATTACATCAGAAACTTCTTTTGGGTCTCCCATTCTTTTCAAGCTTGTATTTTCAAGTCTTTCATCTAGGATCTCAGATGGCACATTTTTATTCATTTCAGTATCAATAACTCCAGGCGCTACAGCATTTACTCTAATACCCGAAGCACCAAGCTCTCTAGATAGTGTTTTTGTCATTCCTAATATAGATGCTTTACTTGATGAATAGGCCAATTGCCCTCCGACGCCATCAAGGGCGGAAATTGAAGAAACATTAACAATTGAACCAGAGTTATTCTTGAGCATTTTTTTTGTTACAAGTTGAGTGAGAAGCATTGTTGAAAATAGATTTACTTCATAAATAGCTTTAACATCCTGCATAGAAGTCATTTGAAATATTGCATCTTTTGTAATTCCAGCTATATTAGTCAAGCCATCAATATTACAATCCATCTTGTATATAGTTTTTCCAACCTCTTTTACATCTTTATCATCTGTAAAATCTGCTTTCAGTGGAGTTATTTCAACTTGATTTTGCGAAGCTATTTCCTTACAGAATTTAAGAAATTCATCGTCACAATAATGAGAGCATGCTATAACATTTGCTCCTAACTCAGCAAAAGATTTAACAGACTGCTTACCTATACCTTGGAGTGAACCTGTTACGACAATATTTTTATTTTCTAGCATGTTTTTGATTTCAAATATTTGAAGATATGCTTATATTTCTTGACATAGTTTCAAAAAGATCATTCCCATCCCAAATATGTTCAAATTCTAATGAGGTGCCTATAGGCACTACTCTATCAACTCCTCTGTTATTAATTGTATCAATAAATTTGATTAACTCATCATTTGAGAACCCAAAAACTGATACAGTTTGATCCTTTTCATTTACATATTTGCTTACCTGCTCTAAATCTTTAACAAAATATTGAATCACCAAGCCCTCTCCAAAATGATTATCTCTAAAAGAGTTATCATTACCTAACAGACCTTCAAGAAAAGTTACTTTTTTTGAATCAAATGTAAACTCCGAGGTATCGATTGCTTTTTTTATTGACATGCTCGTCGCTGAAACATATCTATTCATATTTTGAGAATCTTCAACCTGTATTGCTGTTTGCTCATTTACTTTGTCAGTAAATATTTTTGCAAACTTTTTATCTGATTTTTTTCCAACAAAAAAGACCGCCTTTGGAGAAGAGCATGCCTGTTGACCAAATAATTCAATATCTTTGTAAAATGCCATGGCAAGTTTATTGAGCACTTCATCATTTTCTTTCTTAATTTGTGATAAATTGATAATTGAAAATGATGTCCTATCTGGGAATTTTATTTCACTGGCAGTAGGTTTAATTTGATATGACGATATTTCGTTTACTGAGGTGTCACCTCCCCATAGAATTCTTAAATCACAATTACTTGAAAAGAAACTAGTAATGTCTTGATCATGATCATAAGTGCAAATAACAAACCTCTTAGCACATTCGTGTTCATCATTTTTTGCAAGTTCTTTAAAAATATTTAATAGAATATCGACTTGCTCTGATGAATTTCTTGATATCCGTATGAGATTATAATTGCCTGCAAGCAGAGATATAAAAAAAGAATAAATGAAAATCGTATCAACATTGCTTGGAGATACATGAAAGGCTAAGCCTTTGCCTTTCTTCAAATTGTTGGGAGTACTTATGTATTTTTCTTTAAGTCTCTTAATTTTTGATTTTCTAAACCAATAAGCTAGAGCAACAAGATCAGGATAGCTATTTATTTGAGGATATTTTAATAATTTTAAAGAAAACTCATTAACAAATTTTACAGATCTATCATCAAAAGCATTCCACGTGTTTTGAAGCGATATTTCTGAAATTATGTCTCTGTAAGATTTCGCTGTTAATTTTGAGAAAAGTAATTCAAATTTCATCTAAACGATCCTGGTATCTGAACACCCTCTAAGTTCAGCCATATGCATTCTGCCGGATATTGAAAAATATTTTCCTTTTCTACCGCACTTACAATCATCTTCACCAATTATCTTTCCAATATCTTCAGTAAGAAGAGAGTGTCCCGGATAACTTAAAGGCAAAATACTTAAAACCTGAATAACTCCCTCATATCCATTCTCTAATTCATTAAGATTTTTTGGATCTCTAATAATTACATCTGCATAATCTGGGCAATGAAGATGGCCTTCCTCACACTCCATAAAAATTGAGCCAACTTGCTCTACCATTCCATAATAATTATAAACATTCTTGATATTTAATTTTTCATTAAGATTCTTCTTGAAGTTTTCATTTGATATATTTTTATCGACAAGTTTTTTCCATCCGCCACCATGGATTAGAATGCTTCCTTCTGGAAACTTAAGATTAGATTCTTTTTCTTTAATTGATTCTATGGCTTGCCATACAATGTATGTAAAACCAAATACCAATATTGGTTGATCTTTATACTTATTCAAATAAGCTTCGAGCTGATCCAGCTTAAGACTCAAATCCTGATCTAGGCAATAAAAATGATCTCTACCAAATATTGAATACCCTAATATACCTGCCGCACGTGCATTTAGTTTATTTCTATCTTTAACTATGTCAGAGCTATCAACTATTATCATTGGCATCCTAGAAGCTCCGATAAAATCTTTTGTAATACTTGTTAAGATTTTTGATTGGCGTCTTGCAGTATTCTTGTCTAGATATATTTTTGAAACCTGTTGACCAGTTGTTCCGCTAGAGGTAAGAGTTTTAATTATTGAATCTTCTTTAACGCTATAAAGATTGTGCATTTTAAATGCCCTTACAGGTAGTGCGGGAAAATCTTCTAGCTTTTTAACACTTTTATTTTTAAAAAATACATTTGTAAAATTTGCATAGCCTTCACAGTTCTTTTTATGATAATTGGATAGATTTGATAGCAAATCAATTAAAAATTCTGTTTTATCATGTTTGTCTAAGGAGTATGGTGACGTTAAATTAATCGAATCAATTTTTTCACTTAAGTCTATATATTTCATAAAAATTTATTCCTTAGTGCCTCATAATCTTTTTTTCCATTTGAAGTCGTTAGAATTTTATCTATTAACTCAAGCTTAATAAATGTTCTGTTCAAATTATACCTGTCTTGAAGAAAACTATAGATTATTTCTAAATCATAATTTTCTTTAAGATAGCAAACTATTAAATTTTCATCTGATCCAATAAGCATAAAATTATTTTCAAATTCTTGCTCCAGAGCCATTTCTATGTCATCGAGATTAAATCTGGAGCCGGCAATCTTAATAAATCTCTTTTTTCTTCCGATGATATAAATAAACTCATCTTCATCTAGCTTTCCAATATCACCAGTTTTTAAGACATTTTTATTAACATCACCTTTATTAAGCTCTTCCCTATTTTCAGCATAACCTAGCATCACATTTCTTCCTGAATAGACTATTTCACTTGAAGGAGATAAAACAATATTGCCGCCAGGTATTGGCCTCCCAATTGAACCAATTTTATTAAGATAATCATTGGTTTTAAAAAAGGTCATTCGTGCAGTTGCTTCCGTTTGACCATACATAACAAAGAAATCTATGCCTTTTTCTATCGCGTTATCAACAAAAATCTTGGTGAGTTTAATCGGCATAGCTCCACCAGCTTGCGTCATTGTTTTTAGTGATGGAAATTTCTTCTTTATAAAGCCTGTTCTAAATAAGATATTATAAAAAAATGGAACTCCTGATAAAGATGTGATGTTTTCTTCATCCAATATTTCATAAAACTCTTTATCAAAAGGACTCTTTTCAGTTAGATATGTACATGCTCCTGATAACAAATGTGTATTAAGAACAGAAAGGCCATAAGAATAACTTAAAGGCATTGAGCATAGAGCTTTGTCCGTATTTTTTATATTAAGATAAGAGGATATAGATTTAGTGTTACTAATGACATTATCTTTAGAAAGTCTTACAAGTTTAGGACTTCCAGTTGACCCTGATGTGCTTAATAAAATAGCTAAATTACTATGAGTATTATTTTCTAACTTTGAGTTTATAAATTCAAAACTATTTTGCTTATTAGAATTGAATATAATTCCTGGGATATAGATATTTTTTAGGTTATCTAATAGCGCTTTATCAATATTTCCTGGAAGTAATAAAGGGACTATGGACTCTCTTAAACATGCAAGATAAGTCACAACTGATTCAATATTGTTATTAAGCAGTAAAAAAGCAATTTTATTTGCTGCTATGTTCTTTTTTATAAAAAGAGAAGTCTCATCTATTTCTTTGTTTAAATCTTTATAAGAAAGTTGCTGACTTTCGGTTTGAAGAGCTACTGCATTAAATTGCGATAAATGCTGTTCTGACCAAAATTGATCTTGCATAAAACTTATAGATATTTTCCAATAATTTCATAAGCTTTTGCGACTGAACTCATATCAATAACGTCATCTGTTTCGATCATAATATCAAATTCATCTTCAAGACCAACTATTACTGTCATGTGAGCCACTGAATCCCATTGAGGTATGGATGCATATTCTAAGCTGTCTGTAATAATGTCATCAGAAACGCCGAGACATTCGGCGAAAACTTTTTTTATTTTTTCTTCCATATAAATAGTCTTAAAAAGCCATATTATAGACAAAAAGTAACTATATGTTTTAATAAATATGGTTTAAATTAATTTTTAAGAAAATTAAAAATAGTTTTTTGTTTCAGTACTAAAGAATTAAACTGCTGATATAACATTACAACTATTAAAAGATATTTAAAATATTAAAAATTTAATCAACAAACTTATTGGTCATATATAAACGAGCAGACTCGAGATCTATTCTTTTATCTATATCAACTGAGTTTTGAACGTCCATAACATATGCATAAATATTTTTTTTCAGGAAGAAACTGCTCTCTTCTATAAATTTCTTTGTCTTACAAATATAGATTGCTCCATTTAATCTATAGTACTTATCAAGGTCTTGGCTTCTTTTTTGTAAAACATCCTTATTCAGAAAGTCCTGCATAGATAAATTTTCATTAAGAGTATTTGACCACAATGGGCTATGATCCATTTCACAAACGCTTATAATAGCGTCAGCATTTTTGTTTTCTAGTAGCTCTATAGCTTCATCTATGTGACTGTTATCTCTTAAGGGACTTGTTGGTTGAAGAAGAACTATGTATTCATAACTTTCTAAGTTTTTTATTACATGCTTTACTACATCCACTGAAGAGGCAATGTCTGATGCAAGTTTTTGTGGTCTTTTGATGGTTTGAATTTTATAGTCTTCCCCGATTTTTAAGATTTCACTATCATCGCTTGATAATACAATGGCATCTAAGTACTTACTTTTAATACCAGCCTCAATACTCCATGCTATAAGAGGTTTTCCACATAAATCAAGAAGATTTTTTCTAGGTAGTCGCTTGCTTCCTCCTCTGGCTGGAATAATCGCCAAGAAGCTTTTACCAATGTACATTAAAAAACTTCATTGTATTCTTCATTAGCTTTTTTATATTCATCAGAACGGCCAATGTCCAACCAATAACCGTCTATAGGAAATGAAATAATATTTTTATCCTTATTAATAAGTTTTTCAAAAAGAGAAGTCATGTTAAAGAATTCGTTTTTTGGAACATGTTCTAGCGCTTCAGGCTCCAACATATATATACCAGCATTTACAAAAAATTTTTGTATAGGTTTTTCTTCAACGGAACGAATATGAGTATTATCAATATCAATAACTCCATAAGGAATTTGCGATTCGTACTGTCTTACACACATTAGAGCATAAGCATTGTTCGATATAAAGAATTGGTGGATATTTTCAAGATTTACATTAGTGAGCAAGTCACCATTCATTACAAAAAAAGGCTCAGTTGGCTTTTCTTTCAAGAGACTTAATGCACCAGCAGTTCCCATTCTCTTGCTTTCTAAAATATATTCTATAGATACTCCAAAATCACTACCATCGCCAAAATATTCTTTTATAACTTCTGATTTATAATTTAAACACATTACAATATTTGTATATCCATACTCTGCAAAACTTTCAACAATAGTTTGAAGGATTGATTTATTTCCAACCTTTAACATTGGTTTAGGAGTATTTTTTGTCAGTTTGCCAAGTCTTTTTCCAAGACCACCTACCATTAAAAATACCTTGTTTGTTTTATTGGTAACCTTTATTAGATCATTAATTGCCTGAATGCCTAAAATTTTACCAGTATCATCAACTATTGGTATTTGATGAAGTTTTTTTGAAAGACCGAGTTCTAGAATACTTTTTTTTGTATCCGTATGTTTTGCACAGATTGGATTCCTAGATATCAAAGACTCAATTGAGCTGTTTAAGTCCAGCCCTTTCAAGAGACCTCTTCTTATATCTCCATCAGTTAATGTTCCCAATAGTTTGTCTTTCTCATCGACTATAACTGCAATCTGCATTGCTCCATCACCTATAATCTTTAAGGCTTCCTTGATAGTTGAATTTTGAGAAATTTTTATATTTTCTATAGCTTTCATATCAAATTTCCAAATCAAAAAAAGTTTTTTTTATGATATTTTTGAGCTTTTCTTTTTTTAAAACTTCCACAACAATTTTGCTTGAATTGCCTTTACCAAATGGATTTTCACAACTTTTTAATGATAATTGAAATTCTTTTGAGTACAGAGTTTCAAATGCATTTTTAATACTTTCCTGATTTGGAAGGCAGTCAATAACATTACTAGCTTTTATGCGGCCTTTTTGTCTATCGCCAATGTTAATAGCTCCTATTTTAAAGCTTGGTGTTTCGCTTAGCCCGCTTGAACTATTACCAACTATTGCATCGACATGTTTCAGTGCGCTTAAATATCTTAACTGTCCTAATGAATTAAATCCCCTAGATTTATGATCATTCTTAGCTACGTAGTCATCTATCATTTGATTAATAATTCTGCCATCAGTATCACTGTTTGCTTTAGTAAAAATAATATTAGTATCTTTTAAGCTATCTACGACACTTAGGATTTCTTGAAATTGTTTTTTTGATGTTCTTTCCTCAAGAGTCACGGGATGGAATGTAATCAATATATTTTTTTTATTAAGTTTGAGGCCTATTGATTGCTCGAATTCTTTTTTATTATAAAGTTTTAATTTTTTGATGTTTTCAACTCCCATACCTCCAACATTGAAAACTTTATTAGGATTCTCACCTAACTGGATGACTCTATTTTTGTATTCTTCAGTTGCAGTGAAATGCAATTGAGACATTTTAGTTATGCTATGACGAATTGCTTCATCGAAAGCACCCTCTGTCTTTTCTCCCCCCGAAAGGTGTGCTATTGGGATTTTTGCGATCATTGCTGCGCTAACTGCGCTAAAGATCTCATATCTGTCCCCAAGAACTAATATGATATCTGGTTTTAAATCTTGATATGCATCAGCAAATGATATTTGAGCCAAACCCATAGATTTTGTAATGCCCACAGGAGTATCAGAAGACAAAATTATTTCTATTTTTTTATTTATATTGAAATCTTTTTCTATCTCTTTATATGTGAGGCCAAACTCGGGGCTTAAATGCATTCCAGTAGCAATTAGTTGTAACTCAAGAGCTTTGTCAGCCTGGATTTCTTTCATTATCCAATAAAGTAAGCCATATTCAGCTCGGGTACCTGTAACAACACATATTTTTCTTTTATTCATATTAAATCATCTTTACTATAATTTTGAGTAGCCAAAGTTCCAATGATTTCATCCCATTTCATTGGACTTTTCCCATTTCCAGGCCTCTTTATTGCAAGGTTGTTATTGGTAAAGATATCTCCTTTTTTAATATCTTTTCCAGCAACTATTGATTTTCTTGCTACCTGGATATTTGGCATTTCACTATTAGATGGTTTTTTTTCACCACTTCCAAGAGCTATTTCTATATTTCTTATTGCTTTGACCATTGAGATTAATTCATCAGGCTCAAGACTTGCCTTATGATCGGGTCCAGCCATACTTTTATCAAGGGTAAAATGCTTCTCAATACAGCTTGCTCCCATTGATACTGCAGCGATATCAACCTCTATACCCAAAGTATGATCACTATAACCATAAGCCATATCAAATTTTTTACCAATTGTTACCATTGCTCTTAGATTTACATCTTCCATTGGCGTTGGGTACATGGTGTTAGCATGAAGAATAGTAATATTTTCTTTTTTTGTACCTGCATTCATTAAAATATCTAACGCAGCTTCAATTTCGTTAATATTTGCCATGCCTGTTGAAAGTATAACTTTTTTATTTAATCCGCCTATTTTTCTGAGTAAAGGCAGGTTAATAATTTCACCGCTGCCTATTTTAAAAATTTCCATTCCAAGGCTGTCTAATAAATCAATACTAGGGATATCGAAACCTGTTGATAAGAATATAATATTTTTTTTCTTGCAATATTTTACTAACTCATGGTGCATGTCTTCAGATAACTCTAATTTTTTTACCATCTCATATTGAGTCTCTTTAGAATCTTTAGTATTTGTTATTTGATATTCTGCTTTTTTTGCAGACTTTGATAGGCCAAGTTCTGCTTTAAATGTTTGAAACTTTATAGCATCTACCTTTGCTTCAACTGCAACATCTACTAATTTTTTTGCTATTTCAATATCACCATTATGATTAACGCCAGCTTCAGCGATTATAAATACACTTTTCATATTTTCATTATCTAGAATATTGAACTGCTTGGAATGCAAACCGATCTTTCCTCTAAATATTTTGCATTTTCTAAGTCTGTGCATTTACAGTCCTTAAACATTTCAAGCTTATTCATTAATTGCCAAATAGGCCTTGTCATTATGCCGTTGTTGTTGGTTTCTTCTAAAAATTCATCTCGCTGTTGTCTATTTTTAAAAATAAGTGTATTTAGCCAATAGTTAGATCTGCTGTGAACTGGCTCTTTAAAAAAAGTATATTCTATTTTTTTAAAGAATTTCTCATAGGAACTGGCAATCTTGCGCTTGTTCGTAATAAATTTATCAAGATTTTCAAGTTGAGCTACTAACAATGCTGCATTGATATTAGGCATTCTATAATTATAACCAATCATATCATGATTGAATTCCCATTTATGTGGCACTTTGGCAGTTGTGCTTAAATGTTTAGCTTTTCTTGCAAGAGTTTTGTTGTTTGTAATTATGCAGCCGCCGCCGCCGGCAGTAATAATCTTATTTCCATTGAAGCTAAGAGTTCCTATATCTCCAAAAGTTCCAGTATGTTTATCTTTATATTTACTACCAACACTTTCAGCAGCATCTTCAATTAAAAATATATTGTATTCATCACAAATTTCTTTAATCTCATCAATCTTACAAGGATGTCCAAAAGTATGCATTGGAACACAGGCCTTGATCACTTTACCAGTTGAATCATTTATACATTGTTGATTTTTTATGGTTGTATTATTTTTTAAAAAAGATATTAATGAGGATGGTGAGAGGCCCATAGTATCCTTATCAACATCAACAAAGATAGGTTGGCCACCACAGTATTTGATCGCACTGCAAGTAGCTATAAAAGTAAGCGGTTGAGTAATAACCTCATCACCTTCTTCTACGTTAGCCAATAGAAGTGCAATATGAAGAGCTGATGTACCATTACTTGTTGCAACTGCATATTTTGCACCCGTATATTCTGCTATTTTTTTTTCAAATATGCCTACATATTTTCCAACCGATGAAACAAAAGTTGAATCAATGCATTCATTGAGGTATTTTTTTTCATTACCAAAAAATTTTGGTTCATGCAGGGGTATAGGTTTTTTTGTTTTGTATGTTTTCTGAATAAAATCAATAATATCTTCAAACATCACATTTTCTCACCAAGATACTTGCCTTTAT
>MDTA01216408.1_pt1 | contig 10165 bp, 7 predicted proteins | sample 811151 | NCBI WGS metagenome assembly MDTA01 (sample SAMN05326648, study PRJNA326480) | marine metagenome | isolation source: seawater | place: Indian Ocean: South | collected 2010 | reverse complement strand
TTTCTCTAGATTCAAGGAAGTCTTGAAAATAAATAGGTGTAGATGTTTTCCAGACGCCCTTTGGACCTCTGAAATCAGGAATACCAGAATTTGTGCTGATCCCTGCACCTGTAAAAAAAACTATTTTTTTACTTTCTTTTAATAAATCTTGAAGTTTTAACGCCATCTTATTTTCTCTTTAAGTTAGAATATAAAACAAATTTTATAAAGTGGATATTTTTTCTTTTTCCCAAGAATCTTTGTGGTTATTAACAGTTGTTTATGATCTAAGTCTCGCATTGCTTTTATATAGATTTTTTGGGAAATATGGTCTTTATGTAGCTGTTGTTTTGGGAATCGTGCTTGGCAATTTACAGGGTGGAAAAGTAAGCGAACTTATTTTATTCGGAACAGCCTACAAGGTCAGTATGGGCGCTATCCTCTATTCTGGAATCTACTTTGCTACAGATGTTCTTAATGAAAAGTACGGAAGAGAGGAGGCAAATAGAGCTGTAATGTTAGGCTTCTTTGCAAATATAGCTGTGATGGTAACTTTGGTCTTGAGCGTTCAATTCAAGCCGTCAGAAATAACTGGTTCTGCCTTGGAAGTTCATAATGCAATCACAACACTTGCTTATTATTCCCCAGCTTTTGTTGTAGGCTCCTTAACAGCATATTTGGCAAGTCAAACCTTTGATGTCTGGTTTTTCAATAGAATCAAAACCATTACAGGAGAGTCTAAGCTTTGGTTAAGAAATAACCTTTCTACTATAACCTCACAACTTATCGATACGCTAATTTATCAATTTACATGGGTATTTGCTACAGGGATGGAATGGTCAACAGCGCTAATGTTGGCACTAACAAAATATGTTTTTAAGGTATTCATTGCTGTAATTGATACAATATTCATCTACTGGGTTAAGAAATGGTGAAAAAAAAATCATTCAATAAAGTTGCGCTATATTCGTCTTTTGCTAACAAAGATAAATATCAAGTTGCTGATCATTGCATCGAAATCCTCAATAATTTGGGCATCAAATCAGTCTTATCTGATAACTTTATAAAAGTAAGCACTTGTAAAAAAAATAAATTAATTTCTGATAGCTCAATCATTAAAACCTGTGATTTGGTCATTGCTGTGGGAGGAGACGGTACAATGCTGAGCTGTTCTCGCAAATTCGGATCAAAAGGCTTGCCTATTTTGGGTGTTAACTTAGGCAAGCTTGGTTTTTTATCAGATTTAGGTCTAGATGATCTTACTTACAACTTGAAAGAAATAATAAATGGTAATTTTTTTGCAGATAGTAGATTTTTTATTGAGGCTTCTATTGACAGCGTAAAAAAACCACAAATTGCAGTTAATGAGGTTGTACTCCATTCAGGTGCCATAGCTCAGATGCTTGAATTTGAACTTTACATTGATGATAAGTTTGTTTATCAACAAAAAGCCGATGGACTTATAGTAAGTTCGCCAACAGGGACAACCGCTTATTCTTTATCGGGAGGTGGCCCAATAGTTCATCCTGAGGTAAATACAATGGTTATAATGCCAATATTTCCTCATAGCTTATCAACGAGTCCATTAGTAGTTAAGTCATCGAGCCAAATTCAAATAAGGATTATTGAGTGCAAAAATAAAGCAAAATTGAGCTTTGATAGTCATGACTCATTGATTCTCAACAAGCATGACATCATTAAAATAAATGAATCCAAAAATAATTATTCTTTGATTCATCCTGAAGGGCATGATTTTTATTCATCCTGCAGAAATAAACTTGGATGGAGCACTAGAATAGTTTAAAAATCCAAAACACTCGCCTTGTCCACTATCCTTTAATTTGAATGCAATGTAAAATCAAAAAAATGAAAACTCTCCAAATAATTTTTAAAACTCTATTTGTTTCTTTATTAATATCTTTTCAGGTTTACTCCGAAATTTCAGATGAGCAAAAGGCACTTTTAAGCACTCTTCCTGCTGATCAACAAGCAAATATTAGAAACAAGATGGAAGAAGCAGACGGCATAAACCAGGAACTAGAAGAAGTTTTTGAGGATTTTAATACTGTTACGAAAAGACCCGAGCAAAAAGAGAAAGAAAACGAAGAACCAAGCAAAATCTTTGGTTATGACATATTCTCAGGAGCTCCGACCACATTTGCCCAATCTACCAATATTCCAGTTCCATCAAATTACATAATTGGTCCAGGAGATGAATTAATTTTTCAGTTTTTTGGCATTAAGAATCAAAAGAAATCGTCTTTTGTTTCTAGAACAGGAGAAATTGTTGTTCCTTTTTTAGGTCCAGTAAACATAAATGGTTTGACGCTAGCCGAAGCAAAGGACTTGATTGCAAATGAAGTAAAGAATGGTCTTCTTGGCAGCGAGGTTTATGTTACTTTGGGAGAGGTTAAATCAATTCAAGTCTATGTTTTAGGAGAAGCTTATATGCCTGGAGCTTATACAGTAAGTTCGTTAGCCACTGTTTCAAATATTCTTTACGTTAGTGGAGGTGTCAGTGAGATCGGTTCACTAAGAAACATACAAATAATCAGAAATGGAGAAGTAGTTAGAAATTTTGATTTATATGATTTGTTACTTTTTGGAAATACAAGTAAAGACCTTCCCATTAAAGCTGGAGACTCAATATTTATCCCTGTAATCAAGAACACCGCTCAGGTAAATGGATTTCAAAGAGATTTTATCTTTGAATTAAAAGATAAAGATACATTTAGAGACTTAATAAGTTTTGCTGGTGGAATGAAGAATCAAGATATAAATGGATACTTCTCCTTAGAACTTGACCGTTTCAATAAAGACTCTCTATCTAGAGAAAGAACAATATATACAGACCTAGCCATCTTAGAAGATTTACCTGTCCAAGACGGAGATATGTTGTCTCTTCAAACAACAATTACTGATACTGTCGGGTCGGTAGAACTGAGAGGTGAAATTGCTTTTCCTGGAAAGTACTCTATAAAAAGAGGTGAAAAGCTGTCAAATGTAGTAAAAAGGGCAGGGGGATTCACGAGTCAGGCTTATACCTATGCTGCCGTTTTTACAAGAGAGCCTTTAAAAAAGTTACAAAAATTATCTTTTGAGCAAGCCGCTAATGATCTTGAATACGCAGTCGCAGCAGCAATAACTTCTCCTTCCAATAGTCTGTCTATAACCGGAGAGGCTCTCAAGCCAATATCAGATTTAATTTTAAGACTGAGGGAACAAGAGGCTGCAGGTAGAATGGTAGTCGACTTTACTCCTTTGTCACTGACTCAAGATCCTTCCAAAGACATTACTTTGGTTGATGGCGATATGCTTCTTGTGCCATCTAGACCCTCCGATGTAACTATATCTGGTGAAGTTAGATATCCAATTTCTATAAAGCACGAAGAGGACAAATCTTGGAAAGAATATATCGATGAAGCCGGAGGCTTCGCCACACAAGCAGCTCAGAATAGTCTTTTCATTATCTACCCAAATGGAAAGGCTATAGTTGCTGAAAAGAGCGGATTTTGGAAAAATGATAAAATAAGCTTACAGCCTGGCTCTACAATTGTAGTTCCAAGAAGCAGTAGATCGTATGATGCTCTAGGTCTCTCCGTCGAGATCGCTCCAATAGTTGCGTCAATTGCTACATCAATAGCAGCACTTTCTGTAATATCTAACGATGGATGAATTTAAAATTTCAAAATCTTTTTTTATCAAAAAAACTTTTACTCCTAGTTAGCTTATTACTGACCTCTAGAGGTATCAGTTCTTCCATTGATGATTATTTGCCTTTGGATACTGGTTACTCTTCTTCATATTTTGGAGACACTGGCCTTGCGATATTACCTACAGCAAGATTTCAAGATGAAGGAACTCTTAAATTTGGTTTAAGCAGCTTTTATCCTTACGAAGTTACCTCTATTGCAGCCTCTCCATTTCCATGGATGGAGGCTGTTTTCAGATATACAGAAATAAAGAACGAGAAATATGGACCAGCGTCTTACAGCGGAAACCAAACCAATAAAGATAAGGGTTTTGACTTTAAATTCAGACTAAAAAAGGAGACAAGATATCTCCCTAATGTTGCTCTAGGATTAAGAGATCTTGCTGGGGAAGCCAGATTTTCCTCAGAATATTTTGCATTTACTAAGTCATTCTATGATCTAGATTTAACAATGGGCATTGCATGGGGATTTCTAGGAAGAGATGAAAATATTTCTAATCCTTTCAAGTCGAGAGCAGGTGAATTTGCAAATACTAGAGCAAGAGGAGAATCAAAAGGAGGTTTTAATTATTCACAATGGTTCTCTGGACCAGCGTCAATATTTGGCGGTTTAGAATATAGATTTAGCAGGTACGGGGTGAGGTTTAAGCTAGAATATGATACATCTAGACCTGATTACAATGTAGTCATCGTACCAACTTCCTCAAGACTTAACTACTCTTTTACTTACCCTTTCAGCGAGTTTCTTGACTTGTCGATAGGAAATACAAAAGGTGATACTTTTTCCTTTTCCTTCACGTTTAAAGGAAACTACTCAAAACAAGTTGTACCAAAACTAGATAGAGCAAAACCAGTTGCAAGACTTTCAAAAGATCAAAAGGCAGAAATTTCTCAAGATAAGAGAAAATTTTATTCATCACTTATCTATAATTTAAAAGAAGAAAATATTTATCTTCAAGGCGCGACCTTGAAAGATGATGTTCTTGATTTAACGATAAACCAATCAAGATTTAGGCAGCAAACTTTGGCATCAGGAAGGGCTGCACGTATTGCTAGCGCTTTATCACCTGAAACAATTGAAACCATAATTGTAAGAAACATGAATGCAGATATGGAATTAAATGCTATTGCCTTCGAAGCTAAGGAACTAGATAAGGCTTTTCAAGGAACGATTGACAAAGAAGATTTATTGAATTCAACAAAGATTTATTCTGATGAACAAAAATTTAACAAGGCAGATTTCAGACCCCTTGTAGATTTTCCAGAATTTAGGTGGCAAGCCTCCCCGGCTTTAAGAAATCATATTGGAGGTCCTGAAGCATTTTACTTAGGTCAGTTAATAATAAGAGCTGATACTGCAACGAAATTAAGAAGAGGACTTGTTCTCAATGCTTCATTCGGTGCAAATATTTATAATAATTTTGATCAGATGGATAATCCAAGTTATAGCTCACTTCCGCATGTCAGGAGCGACATACAAGAGTACTTAAAAGAAGGTAAAAATAACATTATAAGAATGAATTTAAACTATTTTAATACTCCATCTAAAGATATCTTCACTCGACTAGATTTTGGTATTTTAGAGGAAATGTATGGTGGTTTCGGAGGTGAAATTCTTTACAGGCCATTCGACAAAAACTTCGGATTAGGTTTTACAGCTCATAAGGTCTTCCAAAGGGATTATAATCAAAGATTCACTTTCAGAGATTACAAAATAGAAACAGGACATCTTCAATTTTTTTATGATATGCCTAAAATTACCCTACAAGTATTGGCAGGTAAATATCTTGCTGGAGATATAGGGGCAACTGTTGACATATCAAGGCGTTTTAAAAATGGATATACCTTAGGTGTTTTTGCCACAAAAACAAATGTCTCTGCAGAGGAGTTTGGTGAGGGCGGCTTTGATAAAGGTTTTTATTTTTCTATCCCCTTGGATGTCTTTTTTACAAATTATCAAACAGGTCAAATTACATTTGGCATGCATCCCCTCACTAGAGACGGAGGTGCTCTTCTGTCACAGTTCCATGCACTCTGGGGGATTACCGGTAACTCTGAAAAAAGGGCTTTACTAAATGATTGGGATTATGTGCTTAATTAATAAGAAAATTCTATCAATATTTATTTTTTTATGTTTGATGAGTTCTTGCTCAGCTATACCTCCAGAAATTGGAGGTAAATGGAGAGCTGCATATGATGGAATGATCAACTACTACCAAGGGTATCCTGACTATCCAATCACACCTCAAATGATTGAGAAAATTCCTTATGCTTCTTTGCGTATGAAAATTGGTGACGGTCCTGCAGGCCTCCTGATACTCCAAGAAATAAATAACGACATTTTCACTTGGGTTAGTGCAGATAATGCTATTTTTTCAATAAGAAATGGGAGAATCATCGAAACTTATGGCTTAGCAAATAATCTTACCAATTTAACCATCTCCTCAGCTGATGAGAAATTTAATTATGAGATATTAGACAAGAAAGAATTCGTAAGAATTCTTTCTTTAAGCAACCCTGTTGTTAACTCATTAAAAATCAAAGTTAATAAAAAAATATTAGGTAAGGAAGAGATTAATATTCTGGGGAAACAATACAAAACACTCCTAATAGAAGAAACTATTTCAAATGAGTATATCAATTGGAATTATAAAAATTATTTTTGGATTGATATGAATACAGGCTTTGTTTGGAAATCTACCCAGCAAATTGCACCTAATGTGCCGCCTATACAAATCGAGATATTAAAAAAGCCGACATAAGCCGGCTTTTTTTGACAAATAATTTAATTAGATACTCTTGTCGCAGTTGCAACAGAAGTTTGAACTGCAGTACCTGAAACGGAAATCGGTTCTGTGCTTGTTGATGTCACAACCTCTTCGTTAGTTACAGTTTCTTCAATAACCTCTTCACCTACCACCGTATATATTTCTTCAGGCAAAGTATAAACTTCTTCATCGAGAGTGTAGACCTCCTCAGGAAGGGTATAGGTTTCAACTCCTGTAACTGTTATTACCGCACCTGCTGTATTAGTTGCTGTCTGAGCAACTGTTCTTGTACCTGTTTGTGTAGTCGTCCTTGTTGCAGTATTTGCTGTTGTCCTTGTTGCAGTATTTGCTGTTGTCCTAGTAGCAGTATTTGAAGTAGTTCTTGTAGCTGTTACACTCGAAGTATTTGTAGCAGTGGAGGTATTGACTGAGGTTGTAATGCCAGGAGTACTTGTTTCGACTATTTCTGACTTGATGAACTCATAAGTTTCTATTTGCGGTGATGTATCACCAGTATCCCCAGAATCTCCACCCCCAGTATTATCAGGTGGAGGAGTTACAGAGCCACCGCCTCCTGACCCACTATCAGCGATTGCAGCTGCAGCCGCAGCTATTGCTACGACAGCAGCAATAGTGCCAGCACTTACTCCGCCAGCTGCAGTTTTGGCAGCCGCGTCTCCAGCAGCAGTGCCTCCGGTAGAACTTGTAGACTCATCTGATTCAGCAATCATAAGCTGAGGGAATAAAGCCAAAGTAAGTCCTGATACTATGGCTAGAGTATTCTTTGTAAGTTTGTTCATTGTAAAACCTAGTTTAAAATTAATTTTTTCCACTTTTTTTTGTAGGGATTGGGAACTACTTTGAGTATTTAAGTTGATTTGACGTATCTTTGTCAACTTAATTTCCAATTTATTTTAAACCATTTTAATTTTCAACCTTACAACATGACTGGCTGCTAATAGCTGTTGTAAAATGTTGTCAAATGTTCATATTTTCTTGGTTCACAAAACTCTTGCATTACCTTCCTAGTGAATTTGCTCACTCTCTTGCCTTAAATGGGCTCAAGTTGATTTATTTGACTGGCATGCTGAAGTTTATTTTCAAATCTGAAACTAATATGGAGAAGGATGCAGAAAGTATTGATCTTTTTCATGTAGATAATAAGCTCGGTATAGCTGCAGGCCTGGATAAAAACGGTGATTACATAGATTGCTTAGCAGCTTTAGGCATAAGTTTTATAGAAATTGGAACAGTCACTCCTAGACCCCAGGGCGGCAATCCTAAGCCGAGGGTCTTTAGAAATACTGAAACAAAGTCCATTATTAATAGACTGGGTTTTAACAATAAAGGTATCAATTATGTAGTCGATAGATTAAAGAAAAAAAAATCATCCATTTTTGTAGGGACAAGTATTGGAAAAAATTTCGATACCAGTAACGATAAAGCTTACCTTGACTATATCTTTTGTATGGAAAAGGTTTACGAGTTTTCGGATTACATTGCTGTAAATATTTCCTCGCCAAATACTTTAGATTTGCGAGATTTGAGCAAAGACGAATACCTTAATATTTTGTTAACTAAGATTAAGTATAAGCAAGAGGAATTGTCTGAAAAATATGGTTATAAGCCTATTTTTTTGAAAGTAAGTCCAGACGAAGATTTAAATAATTTGAAAGCTATCTGCGAAGCAGTTTTACAAATTAAACTAGATGGATTGATATGTACAAATACTTCAATAGATCATAAAGACCCAAATGGCAAAGGAGGTTTAAGTGGAGCTCCACTTAGAATCAAATCGACAGAGGTGCTTGAATTTATAAAGAACATTGTCAACGATAAGGTGAAACTTATTGCTTCTGGCGGAGTAATGTCAATTGCTGATTTCCAGGAAAAGCTAGATGCTGGTGCCGATTTAGTTCAAATTTACACCGGTTTTATTTACGAAGGGCCAAAGCTTATCCAAGACATCAACCATTACACACAAAGAAAATAAATACTTGACAGAGCACCCTAAATTGAACTTTATACTGTAATAGTTCATTTTATATTATGAAATCATTAGTCATAGTTGAGTCAGGCGCCAAGGCAAAGAAAATTAAAGGATATTTAGATTCTAATTTTCCTGATAAAGAGTGGCAAGTAGAGGCCTGCGTAGGGCATGTTCGTGACCTTTCAGACAAAGAAAACGCCGTTGATACTAGCAATTGGAAGAATCTTAAATGGGAATTTTCTTCAAAAGGTAAGAAAGTCATGACAGATTTGAGAAAACTCTGCAAAGCATCAGACATTCTTTATCTTGCAACTGATCCGGATAGAGAGGGAGAGGCCATTGCGTGGCATCTTTTGAGTGATTTTGATCAAAAAAAACTAACTGAGGGATTAGAAATTAAAAGAGTTACCTTTAATGAAATAACTTCTTCTGCAATAAAACAAGCAATCGAATCCCCCAGGGAAATAGATAGAGACTTGGTAGATGCTTATCTTGCAAGACGCATCTTGGATCACTTGATAGGTTTCAAGGTATCGCCCCTGCTTTGGAGACACATCTCAAGAGCAAAATCAGCTGGCAGGGTTCAATCTCCAACCCTAAGAATACTCTGCGAAAAGGAAGATCAGAGAGATATGCATATTCCTGAGGAGTATTGGCCTTTTGAATCAACTTTTGAATATCTCGGCACAACCTTCGAAGCTAATCTTGCACAAATCTCCGACAGAAATATTTCAAAAAATCCAGTTAGTAATGAGAGAGAGATAGCTAAAATAGTTGAGGAATTAGAGTCATCCACTTTTAAATTAAAAAAAATTGAATCTAAGCCTCAGTCGAGTAGTCCTAAGCCTCCATTTAGAACATCAACCCTTCAAATGTCTGCAGCTAGTGGTCTTGGATTTACTGCAGATAGAACTATGCAAGCAGCTCAGAAGCTTTACGAAGGAGGATTCATAACCTACTTAAGAACAGATGGTATCACTATAAGCACCTCTCCAAATACTGGCGAACCTTTCTCTGAGGAAAACCCTGGACCTCCTCCTTTACAGGAAATAAGAAACTTTATTGCTTCGAGCTATGACGCTTCATATCTTTCAAAGGAGCCAAGAATTTACAAATCTAAAGTCCAAAACTCTCAAGAAGCTCATGAGGCAATTAGACCTACAGATATAAGTAAAATTCCTCAAGAGGTTTCTTTGAATGGAGATGAGGAGAAACTGTATAAGCTTATATGGAACAGGACTGTTGCAAGTCAAATGGAAAATTCAAGGTATGAAAGGAAAACCTTAATAATAGAATCAAATGACAACAAATATCAATTTAGAGCCTCCTCAAGAAAAAATCTCTTTAAAGGTTTTGAAATTCTAACGGGCTCTGAAGATGAAAAAGTTACAGATTTCCCTGAAGGATTGGATGAAGGTAAAGAATTACAGTTGGTATCAAATAAATACGAGCAGAAGTTTACAACTCCTCCTAATAGATATTCTGAAGCATCCCTGATAAAGAAAATGGAGGAGGAGGGAATTGGTCGCCCTTCAACTTATGCGACTATTGTTAAAGGTCTGCGCACTAAGAAATATGCTTATGGTGCAAAATCAATAATACCCTCTGATCTGGGAAGAGTTTTAACATCTTATCTAAAAAGAGTTTTCGAAGATTTTTTCATAGAAACGAAATTCACTGCTCGTATGGAGGCTGACTTAGACGAAATTGCTTCAG
>MDTA01066187.1_pt1 | contig 10165 bp, 10 predicted proteins | sample 811151 | NCBI WGS metagenome assembly MDTA01 (sample SAMN05326648, study PRJNA326480) | marine metagenome | isolation source: seawater | place: Indian Ocean: South | collected 2010 | reverse complement strand
TATACTTTTTAGCATGTTTCATTAAATATTTATGATAAGATCTTTTTAGTTGAATTTTTTTTAACATTTCATACTGATTTTCTTTTCTATTATATTTTTCCTGATATTTTGCTTTCGGTGCTATTTTTGTAGCAAGCATTTCAGCATTAAAAGTTTGAAATTTAATCACGTCTGCACCGCATTTACTTGCTATTTCAATTAATTTTTTTGCCTTTTGTAATGATCCATTATGATTTACTCCAGCTTCAGCAATAATTAAAATTTTACTCATTTTTTTAATCTTTTAGGATTATATTCAAAACAAAAGCCATGAACTTTTAGATAAGGACCTGGATAACCTTCAAAATACGTAGACCTAATCTTATTAAGCAATTCTCTCTTGTTATGGAAATTTTTAATTTCACATAATTTCTCCAGCTCTTTTCTTGTATAGGCTTTTCTTTTCCACTTTAATTTTGAAAAATAAATTTTTCTTTCTTTTTTAAAATTTATAATTATTTCTTTAAATAAATAAAACATTTCCTGATAAGATTTTTTAATTAAGCTTTCAATACTTTGATTTTTTTTAACTTTAAATTTTCTAATTTTAATTATTTTTCCACTATCAACTTTTTTTGACATTTCATGCGCTGTTACTCCATATAAATTACTTTTCTTATGCAAAGCAAAATTAAAGCAACCAATTCCTGGAAATTCAGGAGGCCCTGGATGAAAATTAATTTTTTGAAATTTTACTTTTTTTAAAATTTTTTCTGGGATAATCCAAGGGGATAAATAAGAAATTAAAATATCAATTTTTTTTTTTGTATAAATTTTTTTTGGAAAATTTTCCCCAATCTCGCCAACAAAAACATGTAAATCAAATATTTTATTTTTTTTTAGAAAAGCGATAATTCTTTTATTATCTTTTTTATTTTTTTTTAAAAATAAATATGTTTTATACATCTAACTCTTTAATTATTTTAATAATAAAATTTTGATCTTTTAAACTCAGGTTGAAACTTGAAGGCAAGCAAACTGAAGATTTAAATAGTTTTACAGCATTTTTGATTTTATATTTTTCACAATTTCTATAGGGTTTCTGAAGATGGTTAGGAAACCAAATTGATCTCGCTTCAATTCCATTTATTTTAAATTTTTTTAATAATTTATTTTTTAAATTTAAGCTATTTTTAATTTCAGACTTTATATTTAAAATATTTATCCAATGATTATTTTTAGAATGATCAGGAAATTGAAATAAGCTAAACTTTTTTAGATTTATTAATTTTTTTCGATAATAATTATAAATCTTTACTTTTTTTTTTATAATTAAGTTTAATTTTTTTAATTGGGCCAAACCCAAGGATGCCTGCAAACTTGAGAGTCTATAGTTGTATCCAATTTCATTGTGAACATAATTTGTAGCGTCGTCTTTACACTGATTAATAAAATATTTAGATTTTAAAATAAGTTTTTTATTATTTGAAACTATCATTCCACCGCCACCTGTAGTTATAATTTTATTTCCATTAAAAGAATAACAACCAATATCACCTAATGTGCCAGCATGTTTTCCTTTAAATTTACCATTTTTATAAAATGATCCTAATGCCTCTGTTGCATCCTCAATAATTTTTATATTTCTTTTTTTACATTCATTAATAAGTTTATTTACTTGCGGCGGTATCCCCCAAACGCTAACGATAACTATTGCTGAGATTTTTCTTTTTGTTTTTTTATTTAAACAAATCTTATTTTTTTGGAAAGTATTTTTCTTTAGAAATTCAATTGTTTTTTTTTCATCAATATTAAAACTGTCATTTACATCCATAAATACTGGATAGCAATTATTGTAATTTATACTATTAATTGTTGATATAAATGTAATTGAAGGTACCAAGACTTCATCATCATTTTTTACAAAAATTTTTAAGGCTATATGTAAAGCTGATGTTCCAGAATTACATGAAACTGAATATTTTGATTTGGTAAACTTTGCTATATTTTTTTCAAATTTGAAAACATTTTTTCCTACAGAAGCTAACCATCCATTTTTAATAGAATTTTTAATGTATTTGTATTCATTTCCAAATATGTTTGGCTTGTTAATGGCAATCATTTTATACAATATATTTTTTCGTAATTTTATTTTTACTATAAGTTTTAATATTCCACTTAATTGTTTCTATTAATCCATCGGTTAGAGAATATTTTGGTTTCCAATTTGTAAAACCTTTTATTTTTTTATTATTACATCTAAGTCTGTAAACTTCACTTTTTTTAGGACGTTTTCTTTTTTTTGAGACTTTAATATATAATCTTTTATTTAAAATATTTGATACTTTTTTTACAATATCTTTTACAGATATATTGTTATCCGATCCGACGTTTACACTTTGACCAATAAGTTTATTACATTTAATTATTTTATAAAATGCATCACATGTATCCTTCACAAAAGTAAGATCTCGTGTTGTATTTATATTTCCAAGACTAATTTTATTTGTTGAAAAAGCTTGATTAATAATTGTTGGTATAACAGCTCTTAAAGATTGTCTTGGACCATATGTATTAAATGGTCTTACTATTTTAACAGGTGTATTAAAACTTCTAAAGTAACTCATTGCAATTTGATCTGCTGAAATTTTACTGGCAGAGTAAGGAGATTGTGCTTTCAGTGGATGAGTTTCTGAAATTTTAAAACTTTCTGCAGTTCCATAAGTTTCACTTGTTGATGTAATTAAAACTTGTTTAATTTTATTATTCTTACACGCCTCTAAAATATTGTAAGTTCCTTCTATGTTTGTTTTAATATAAGCAGATGGGGAAATATATGAATAGGGTATTCCAATTAGGGCAGCTAAATGAATTACTATATCATGATTTTTTACAACATTATTTACACTATCAAAGTCTCTTATATCTCCCAAAACACATTTTAATTTTTTATTGCTGAAATTATCCAACCAACCAAATGAGTTAAACGAGTTATATCTATCAAAAGCTGTAATAGAATAATTTTTTTTAAGCAAATATTCAGTAAGATGAGAACCAATAAATCCAGCAGCTCCAGTAATTAAAATTTTATTTGCCATAAGCCTATCTCAACAATATATGATTATCACAAAATTCTAAATTATTTAAATTATGTGAAATCATAAGTATTGTAAATTTACCCTTCAATTTTTGAATTGTTAATAAAATCTGTTTTTCAATATTTTTATCTAAAGAATTAGTTGCCTCATCTAAAATTAATAATTCTGGTTCTTTATATAAAGATCTTGCTAATCCTATTCTTTGAATTTGTCCTCCTGATAATTTTGATCCAAGTTCACCAACAATATTTGTTTCAATTAAATCTTTAAAATTTCCTAATTCTACCAAATCTAGACATTCTTTTATTTTTTTATTATTTATTTCCTCATCCTTTTCTCCAAAAGCAATATTTTTTGCCAAGGTATTGTCTAAAAGATTAATTTTTTGGGGGACATAAGCTATTTTTTCATGCCAAGAATTTAAGTTTTCATATATGTTTTTTCCATCTACTTCTATCGTTCCTTTGTCTGGTTTAATTAAACCCATTATAATATTTATTAACGTGCTTTTTCCAGCACCAGATTCTCCTGTAATTACGTTAAAAGAATTCTTTTTGATGGTTATGTTAAATTTTTCAAATATATTATTTTGTTTATTGAAACTGTAATTTAAATTTTTAATTTCTATTATCCTGTTAAAATTTATCTCTGATTTTGAATTATAAATATTTTCATTTGAATATTTATTTTTTAGTTCATCTAATATTAAGTTAACTGATTTATAATTATAATTTATAGCCTGAATGCTGACTATTATTTTAGATATTGATGGTAAAAGTCTTACCGAAGAAGCGGCAAATAATGCAATAACAGACAATATGTCTATAATCTGTTTATCTTGTAGGAACATATAAACTATTAATAGTAGAACAAACAATATTACTACTAGCTCTAATAAATGACGGGGTATTAACTGAATTATTCTTATTTTATTGTGAGCTTCATAAGACTCTCTATTTGAATAATTAAAAATATCCTTAAAATAATTAAATTTATTATATAATTTTAATTCCTTTATTGAACTTATGGTCTCGTTTAAGCTTTTTAATCTTAGACCATCACTAATAATTCTATGATTTGCTATTTTTTTAATTTTATTTTTATTTATTTTATAAATAATAAGGGATATGGGTGTTAGAAATATTGATAAGCACAATGTTTCAAACGGTTTTAGAGAAAAAAGAATTAGTACTATTCCTGTGAAAACCATTGTCTCTACAAGTAGTTGACTGATATGATACAGAAAAGCAAAAAAGTTTCCACATTCAGTAATTATATTTCTTAAAATTGTAGAAGAATTAATATTTTTAAATTTTATATAATCTTTTAAAATATAATTATTATATAATCTATTTGAAATTTCTATTCCTATAATCGATGCAAAAGATGAAATTTTTATTTGTACAAACAATAATGAAAATATTTTAATTAAATAAATAGCAAAGAAAAAACTGATCGAATATAAAACAATTTCATTACCTGATAATTTTTCAAAAAAATTTAAACTTATGAAATCAAATGTAAAAATATAATTTGGTGATGATAAAATTTTTGTAAAAGGCAAGATTAGAGATATACTTAACATTTCCAAAAAAACAGTTATTAACATTAAAAAAAATAATGTAAAAAATCTAAGTTTTTGTTTTTTATTTAATAAGTAATTAAGAGACTTGAACATATTACAATTTAACTTTTAAAATTTTTTTTTTATTGTTTGATTTTTCTAAATAATCAAATAACTTTGATAATTTAATTGAAGAATTTAAATCAGATACTTTATAATTAATTTTTTTTCCCTTGGGATATAATAAAAATAAATTTAAATATTCCTTTAAAAGAGTATTAAAATTTGTGAAAAACTTAACTTTTTTAATTTTATTGTTTCTAAAATGTTCAATTAAATTTTTTTTAAAATCAAAACAAATATTTTCATCATCTAAAATAATTTTAACCTTTCTAGTATAGTGATTCTGAATCATATCTAAATGTATGGTAATTGATAGTTTTTTTCTTGGTGAATTTAGATAAATAATACTTAAGTCATCAGTATTTATTTTTAAATTTGAAATCTTATTTTTTATACATAAAACTTCTGTTGGATAATCAAAAAGCCATGTTGCTAGATCTAACTCATGACTCAATTCAAATAAAGCTCCACCACCTAATTTCTTTCTAGCCGAGACAGTTGATTTATAGTCTCTTTTATCTCTCCATTTTTTTAAGTTATATCCTACCTCAAAATTAACATGTCTTACTTTATGAAGTTTGGCCTTGAGTAATTTTTTTAAGTATAAAATGCCGGGATGGATTCTAAGAAAATAGCCAACAAAAATTTTTTTTTTATAGTCTTTAAAATATTTTAGATCACTAATTTTTGTAACTAAAGGTTTTTCTATAAAGAAACTGCATTTCAAATTTTTAAATTTTTTAAAGTAAAACCAATGTTTATTTGCTGATGTACAAATTATAACTTTAGATGGGTTAAATTTAATTGCATCTTCTAGTTTAAAATAAAATTTTATATTTTTATCTACTTTTAATTTTTGAGTTGTTCTTAATACAGCAATATCTGATTTTGGTAATAATTTTTTAATATTTTTAAAATGTTTTTTTCCTATACTTCCATAACCTATTATTAATATTTTATTTTTCGTGTATTTTAACATTTGTAATACCAATCGATAAAATTTTTTATTCCAGTTTCTATATCAGTCTTGGGACTATACTTAGTTTTATTTTTTATTTTTTTTATATCCGAGTGTGTTTTTTTCATATCACCTTTTTGCAAGGGAAGATTTTTGGTTTTTGATTTAATTTTCAAATTTTTTTCTATTATTTTTATATATTCAACCAGTTTTCTTGGTTTACCATTTCCAACATTAAAAATTTGGAATGGAATTTTTTCTTTAGATGGTTTTTTTAATAAAAGAAGAATATATGTAACCACATCGTCTATATAACTAAAATCTCTTATGTGATTGCCATTATTAAATAACTCAATTTTTTTTCTATTTAAAATTTTTTCTGTAAATTTATATAAAGCCATATCCGGTCTCCCATTTGGGCCATATACTGTAAAAAATCTTAATGAAGTTGCAGGAAGTTTAAACATGTTAGAATATGAATATGCCATAACCTCGTTGCTTTTTTTTGTAGCAGCGTAAAAAGATAATGGTTTATCAGTTAAGAAATTTTCGTTAACAGGGAATTTATTTGGATTTCCATAAACTGAGCTAGTGGAAGCAAAAATAAAGTGTTTTACTCTATTTAATTTTGAAACGTTCATTATATTAAAAAAAGCAATTAAATTATTTTTAAGGTATGATCTTGGATTTATTAAAGAATACCGAACACCAGCTTGTGCAGCCAGGTGAATAACATATTTTATTTTATTCTTGGTAAATAATTTTTCTAAAAATAATTCATCTGTAAGATCTGATTTATAAAAAGTAAAATTATTATTCTTTTTAAGTTCTTTAATTCTATTTTTTTTTAAATCAATATTGTAGTATTTATTTAAAGAGTCTAATCCAAATATTTTAATATTTTTTCTTTTTAAAAGTTGTTTGCATGTATGAAACCCTATAAATCCTGCACAACCTGTAATTATTATATTCATTTTTTTTGTTTCTTTAGCTCATTTTTTAATTCTTCATATTCTCTCATTTTAATTTTCATAAAGTTTATTGTCGCTTTTGTTTTGTGAGAGATTCCTTTAGGAGTAAGAATATAAAAATAATTTAATTTATTTTCGCTTTTTTTAAAATTTTTGATTTTTATTAACCCTCTTTTTCTTAATTCTTTAATACAATAATTTACTTTGCCTAAACTTAATCCAAGTTGATTTGATAATTTTCTTTGATTTAAGTGGGGACTTTTTTCAATTTTTCTCAGTATATTTAATTCATCTGGATCCATAAAATAAACCTATTTTTTAATTATGTTCAAAATTTGAACATTATTCAAATCTTATATAGGAAAATAGATATTTGTTCAAGTTTTGAACATATTTGTGTTGTTATTATTATATTAATGTTTATAAATATTACTTTATGAAACATTTAACTATAAAAGCATCATCAACTATAATTAATGCTCTAAAGCAGATTGGTAGATCTGCTGAGAAAAATTTAGTCGTTGTTGATGAAAATGGAAAATTAAAAGGAACCTTATCAGACGGAGACCTAAGAAGAGCAATCCTTAACAAAAAAAAATTTACTGACAAAATTTTTAAAATATATAATAAAAAACCAATTTTTTTTTATAAAGATTCTTTTGATATAAAAACTATAAAAAGTAAGCTTATTTCAAATAAAATATTTTTTGCGCCTATTATAGATAAAAAAAAATATTTAGTAGATGTTGTGACATGGAATACAATATTTGGTAATAAAAAAATAGATCAAAATTTTAATAAAAAAATTCCTGTAGTTATTATGGCTGGAGGAAAAGGAACAAGATTAGAGCATTTTACAAAAGTTCTGCCTAAACCGCTAATTCCAATTGACGATAAAACAGTTATTGAACGTATATTAGAAAAGTTTAGAAACTTTGGATTAGATACTTTCTATATTTCAATAAATTATAAAAGCAAAATAATAAAATCATTTTTTGAGGAATTAAACCCAAACTATAAAGTAAAGTTTCTTGAAGAAAAAAAACCTCTTGGAACAATAGGTTCTTTGGGTTTTATAAAACAAAAAATTAATGAAGATATAATAATAACAAATTCTGATATTATAGTGGATTTAGATATAAAAGATTTCTACAATTTTCATAAAGATAACAAAAATGATTTAAGTATAGTGGTTGCCGCTAAAGAATATGAAATTCCTTATGGCTCTTGCGAAATTAACTCAAAAGGAAAATTAACTAAAATAAATGAAAAACCAATTTTAAATTTTTTAGTAAATACTGGATTATATATTTTAAATAATGCTTCTTTAAAAAAAATAAAAAAAAATAAGAGGCTTGATATGGATGAACTTATCAATCATCTATTAAAAAAAAAAAAGAAAGTGATGGTCTTTCCAGTTTCTGAAAAATCTTGGATAGATATTGGTCAATGGGTTGAATATAAAAAAACAATAGAAAAATTGAATTAATGAATATACTTTGTACAATCTGTGCTAGAAAAGGATCAAAAGGAATTAAAGGAAAAAACTTATTAAAAATTAAAAATAAAAGTTTAATTTTTTATACAATTGACCAAGCACAAAAAATTAAATCTATAAATGACATTGTTATTTCGACTGATTTAAAATTATCTCCTAAAGAATTGAAAAAAAGAAGGCTCAAAGTTTTTTTCAAAAGAGAAAAAAAATTATCAAACGATAAAGTTGGAAAGGTACCAGTAATTAGAGATGCATTAAAAAGAGCTGAAAAATATTATAATAAACAATACGAAATTATAATTGATTTAGACGTAACATCTCCTTTAAGAAGTTTAAATGATATAAAAAATGCGATTTCTAAGTTTATCAATTCGAAATCAAACAATTTAATTACATTATGTGAATCAAGAAAAAATCCATATTTTAATATGGTTGAAATAATTAAAAAAGTCCCAAATTTAGTCATTAATTCAAGAAAGACAATCAGAAGAAGGCAAGATGCCCCCAAAATTTATGACATGAATGCATCGATATACTTATGGAAAAGAAAATTTTTGATGAAATCTGACAATTTATTTTCAAAAAAAACAATGTATTATTTAATGCCAGTAAACAGATCAATAGACATAGATAATATTAATGATTTTAAACTAGTAAAATTTTATTTAAAAAAATGAATAAAAAAAAAATAGTGTTTGTAGTTGGAGGAAACGGTTTATTAGGGAAAGATATTGTAAATAGTTTCAAAAATTTAGATTATAAAATTCTTATTTTAGATATAAAGATTGATAAAAAAATTTTAACTAAAAATATTTTATTTTTCAAATTTGATGTTTCAAAAATACAACATTTAGATAAATATTTACATAAATTAACTAATAAATTCGGATGTCCAGATATCTTTATTAATGCGTCCTATCCAAGAACTAGAGATTGGAAAAATATAAGTTTCGACAACCTAAAATTAAATCAATTAAGAAAAAATGTTGATATCCACATGAACTCCTTTGCGTGGACATCTTTAAAGATTGCTCAGCTCATGAGAAAAAATAAAAAAAAGGGCAGTATTATTATTGTTAATTCAATTTATGGTTTAATGGGTCAAGATAAAAATCTTTACTTAGGTACAAATATAAAGCCAAATCCTGTTTATTCAATAATTAAAAGTGGATTAATAGGTTTTGTTAAAAATTTGTCATCTTATTATGGAGAATTTGGAATAAGAGTAAATTCATTAATCTCGGGAGGTATAAAAGGCCATGTTGCTGGTTCTAAAAAACCTCAAAGTAAAAAATTTGTTAAAAATTATATTAAAAAAACACCTTTAAGAAGAATGGGTAAGCCATCCGATATATCTTCAGCAGTTATATTTTTAGCCTCAAAGGAGTCTGAGTATATAACTGGTACAAATTTTTATGTAGATGGAGGGTGGTCATCAATATAAATGAAAAATATTTTTTGGTGCAAAAACTGTATAAACATGTCAACCAGGCCAAGAATTACATTTGATAAAAGAGGCTTTTGTAATGCTTGTCAATGGATGGAAGAAAAAAAGAATTTAGATTGGAGTATTAGAAAGTCCCAACTAAAAAAACTTATTCAAGAAAACAGAAATAATAATTCAGAATATGATTGTATAGTGCCTGTCAGTGGAGGGAAGGATGGTTCATATGTTGCATTTAAATTAAAAGAGGATTATGGATTAAATGTATTGACTGTTACATCAAGACCACCTTTAGAGTCAAAAACAGGTAAAACTAATTTACACAAGTTTGTGGCATCAGGTTTTGACCATATACATGTTACTCCAAATATTAATGCTATGCAAAAATTTAATAAAATAGGATTTATAAAAAAAGGATCTCCATATTATGGTTGGCTAATTTCAATATTTACAGTAGTTGTTAAAGTTGCTGTACAAAATAATATTAATCTTATTTTTTATGGAGAGGATGGCGAAGTAGAGTATGGTGG
>MDTA01008081.1_pt1 | contig 10166 bp, 9 predicted proteins | sample 811151 | NCBI WGS metagenome assembly MDTA01 (sample SAMN05326648, study PRJNA326480) | marine metagenome | isolation source: seawater | place: Indian Ocean: South | collected 2010 | reverse complement strand
TCCTTTGTTTGAGATAAAATATAATGCGTTTATGATTATAAATTAATTCTTTTTCGATACATATTTCAAGAAATTAAATTTATCTTTGTTTAAGACAAAAATTAATATAGAAAATGTTAATGTGGTCAATTGCTGCAGTAGCTCAGTGGTAGAGCGCGTCCTTGGTAAGGACGAGGCCGGGAGTTCAATCCTCCCCTGCAGCACCATAATTTTCCTGTAAAATCAATTATATCCATATTTTATTGGCGCATATTATAATATGTCATGCATTCTGTCATTTATGGGGGTGTTTAAGGGGCTGTGTTGGCGCTAGGATGAGGAGGAGTTGATGTAATTAGGCAATCAATAGTCGTTAGTTATCTACTAATCATCCCCAACATGAAGCAAGACGACCCCTCTATCTGCATTTTGTATAGTCGGATTTTCTTCATCTACCGGTATCCCATTGAGTATCTTTTGGCAGGCGATAAAAGCCTTCTCATCTCTATATGACCAATATTGACCTAGTCTAAACTTTCCTTGTTTGTTCCATACTTGAGTAAGCGTATATGAAACTAAGCCCGCCTCTTTCATTTCTTTTTTATATTTTTCAACTGATTTTTCTATATCACCGACCATCATTTGCATGTGAGCCTTCGATTGTAAATCAATCTGATTATAACTCATTAGTTTTGCTTTCATTAATTACTCCTAAATGCCGCATACTTATTGATGCATACAAGTTTACACAAATCATGTGTTTTGCAAAGACAGTTTTATTTAGGTTAGGTGTTAAACAGGGCATACCCAAATTCTACTCCTCATTGATTAACTCAAATCTCAAAAAATATGCTCGTATGAAACGCTATGCACTCATACTTGCTACACTTTTATCTTTGCCACTTCCTCTGTAGATATGTCAGAACCTGAACTTGAATTATATATTGCTAAACAAAATGCGATATTTAGTTATCAAGGCATTGACGAATTTACAAAAGCTGGAATGGCAAGAAGAGTTTGACAAAACTTTGGAATAAGAAAGGTGTCCACAGAGTTGATGTATTGTTTGAATATAGGGATGAGAAAGCTTTTGCGTTGTATCAAGATTTATTAGACGAGCATTACATCCCCATGGTAAAGACTTGCAAAAATAAAGTCGTAGGAAGCCTAGGTATAGTGGTGCACGCATTTAATTCTGACGAATTCACAAACTCTTAACAGCAGTAAACTTTATTTATCATTTTACCTGATCCGTGTCTCGTATTATAAGATTATAAGGACGCTTATCTCGTTTAATACTCACTGGCTTCAGATGTAATTCTGGAACTTGTGTGTGAAACGCAAGCGTGGTCAACAGCGTGATAAAATAATTGCATATAAAATAAAATGTTTTCAAAATTTATAGATGGGCTTGATTATTTATGTTTCAAGCTCATCTTTACTATTCAAATTAAATGCTGATGTAAGATAAAGAATATGAAACATTGCACTATCATTCTTGCTACACTGCTATCCCTACTTATTCCTATACAGAGTTGGGGTTACGTTGCGTCTGGTATTGGAAGCATAACGTGCACCGAAGCTACACTATTTGTGGAGGAGAATGGTGCAGACGGTTTTCAACCACAATTGATTAACTACTTTCAAGGTTTCAGAACTGGCAAGGAGTGGTTTAAAAAAGGTGAAGTTAAGGCTGATGTGGCTTCACATGAACAACTATTCTTGTTCGTAATGAATACATGCTTTCAGAAAGAAAATAGAGATAAGCCACTCGCTTGGATAATGAATATTTATTATGAACAACTAGAAACAGATGTGATATTGAAATAATTGATTAATTAATCTTGAGAAGAGATTACAAATGAAATGCATCTTCACCTTTTTAATTCTCATAGGACTATCAAATTCAGCGTTTGCATTGGGTCAAAATACTAGATGGATAATATTAAATAGCCTCGTTTTAAATATGAAGCCTCCCCTAATTTTTCAACAAGCATCTGGTGGGCAAAATGGGTATGTGATGTACTCACAAAAGGAAACTTTTGAGACAGAATCGGACTGTTACACAGCTTTACAAGACGTTGCCCTTGCTCTCAATAAAAAAATAAAAGATGACGGATCGGCTACTAATAAATACAAAATTGAAATAATTGACAATGTTGAAATTAGTGCCATTAAAAACCTTTCAATAGGTATTGATAGTCTCCATTGTGTCGAAATAACACTAAGTAGATGATGAGTAATTAACCCTCGTCTTCATCATGAGCGTTTGTACTCACAATCATTTCTCTGATGTATTTAAACTTAGAATCAAACAGAACTCGTTGTCTGTTATTCTCTAGTACAACTTGCACTGCCGTATCCCATTCAAACGGGGTTCGCAAGTGCCAGTGGAGGTTTGTGGGTATATATACAAGTTTTGACACAGATGGGATTTTTAAATTTGTCATAAACTTTGTTATACAGTTTGTCATACAAATTATACATAAAACCCGCATGAATATATGCTATGGGAGACCATACGAGGGATTTCAATCCTCCCCTCCAGCATCAGGATTTCATATTTTCAGACATATTAATAAATATTAGGTGTTAAAAACGTGAATTGGGCGTTAAATCTTCCCCTCGAACATCATTTAACTTTTAGCCGATATAAGATAATCTCTAAGTTAAGTGTTTAAAAATCTATTTTTCCAATCCAACCATACTTCTTGATTTTTCATATAACTCATCTATCAAACTATCATCGTAAACAAGATGGTTGGGACTTTTCATAGGCCAGCCACCCGGCCTACTTTTCTTGTCTTTGTAAATACCTACCTGACTATAAAAACAACCAGGATTATTCAAAATACTGTCATCAAGCAAACAGTGTAAAGTTGTTTGACATCCCAATTCAACATTAATCATTCCACCCATTACAAGCAAAGGCTTCAATAACACATTTTGAAAGAAAACTGGCAAGGTATGTTTTATAAGTGGAGTTTGAACCCAGCCCGGATGAATACTTACCGAAGTGATATTTGACCTTTTCGCAAGCTTTGCTTGATACCTTGCATAAAGAATTTGGGCCAATTTTGATTGATTGTAAGCTTTAATTCGCGAGTATTTCCGCTTCTTGAAATTTAGATCGTCGAGTTCTATTGAAGCCCTATCATGCATCACACTCGATGTATGAATAATCCTCGAATCTTTTGTCTTTGCGAGTGTAGGTAATAAGAGCTCCGTTAAGAGAAAATGACCCAGAAAATTTACCCCGAACTGCAATTCGAACCCATCATCAGTAGTTTGTTCAGTAGTATGCATGATACCAGCATTATTTACTAAACCATCAAGCTTTTCAAACTTGGAGGTAAAATTTTTTGAAAAGTTTCTTACAGATGTCAACGAGGTTAAATCAAGATGAATACAGTGAAGCTTATTATTTGTGTGCTCATTGGAAGTCTCTAAAATAATTTTGTTAGCGAGATCAACATTACGAGAAGCGCAGATAACTGTCGCAGACTGTTTTGCCAGCTGCTTTACTGTAGCAAGCCCTATTCCAGAAGTTGTACCTGTAACAACGTAAACTTTTCCACTCAGATTTTTCGTCAGATTCTCTTCTGAACACCGTAAAACTTTTGCCATGCAAACCTTTCTTTTAAATAAATTCGTCAGAGATAACGCTTCTATAATTTCAGATAAACGAATTCTCTATATCTTATCTTTAATATTCTTTAATAGCATTAATCGATTTAATTCAAATAAAAAGTTCACAAAGAAAACTAAACTTAGTCTTTGTCAATGATTCACAGAGCTATTTTTTGACACTCTGCTTCCAAAAGTCTTAATCAGAATCTAGTCAAAACGCGTAAATCTATTAAAACTATTAAGATAATGCAAAACTAAATCAGCCAGTAGTTAGATTTACAGTAATACGAACTGACGTGACCCATGAAAATATTGGGTCTACCAATGAATTAGTAGCTCAACCTTCCAATAAAGAAGTATTTCTTTTTTCTTATGCTGAAACATCCCAAGCAGTGGCTAGAAAAATAGCTTTACGCAACTCGCCAAACTTTTAAAAGATCCGTGTAACACGCTAAACTGCCAATTAAATTATCTCACACACACTTAATCATTTTTATTTTACTATGCAGAAAAACTCAGTTTTTAACATTAAACATTTAACGAGCGATAAATCTCGTGTAGCTGTTTGTTGAGCTTGCTTGCATGGGCCATCGCCTTTGCATCTACTTGAACTGCGACTTGACTTAAGATTCCATTTAATGCTGCTTCTTGCGATAAGCCAAGTTTTTGCATAGCACTAACAGCCGTATTAACAATTTCAACGATTACTTCCGCATGGAATTCTATATCTGAGCTTTTAACCTTTTTAGGCATAATTAAACCCTTATGTTTAAAATCTTCCTATAAGCAATAATCGTACCAATCGCAGATAAATTAATCTAATATGCTGTTTATCTAAATTTAACCTTATCAATTATTCGATTTTCGTTTCCAAGGAAAAATAAATTGCCCAAGTAGCTCGTTAATTTTTTCGTCGCTTGTGGAAGAGTGGGCACTTACAACTGCGGTTAAGCCATTAACTTTGTCCTCAACAACATCTGTTATAATTTCGTCAATTTTATTTGCTTGAAGCTCAGCAGTAAAAATTCGTTCTATAGCTTTTTTTCGTAAATCAGGTTTAAATATTTTACCGACTGCCGTTTTTGGCAATTCGTCCAAAATTTCAATGTGTTCAGGAATCGTCACCTTACTATCAAGGACTTTCTTAACATGCTCCATTAGTTCAGGAGGTTCAGCTGTTGCTCCATCAACTAACTCCACGTATGCGCATGGCACTTCGCCAAGTCTCAGATCCGGCTGTCCTATTGCACCGACCATCGCTACTTGATTATGGCCTGCCAAAGCATCTTCAATTACATTTGGATCAATGTTGTGACCCCCGCGAATGATAATGTCTTTTGCTCTTCCCGTAATCCACAGATATCCATCATTATCCAAATATCCCAAATCTCCTGTCCTCATATATTTGTTACTGGCATATACGTCCATATTCTTATTATCTTGTGTGTACACTTTGTCTTTTTGAACACCAGGACTTTTAATACATATTTCACCCACTTCATTTTTCTTGCATGTCTTAAGTGTTTTCCCTTTATCACTGAAATGCATTATCGATAAATCTGTGTATGGAAATGGAATGCCCACAGAACCAATCTTTCGTTCACCCTCCGGCGGATTAACTGAAATTAAGCAAACGGCTTCGGTCATCCCATAACCTTCAATTATTTTTAAACCAGTTGCGCTTTCAAACCTATTGAAAAGTTCTGCAGGTAACGGCGAAGAACCGCAAATGGCATATTTCAATGAAGATACGTTTGCGTTTATGGACCTTTGCATCAGTGCCGTTGCAGCCGTAGGCACCATAACCATAAAAGTAGCATTCCATCTTTCTACAAGTTTCCAAAAATTATCAAAAACTCCATCACCACGATAGCCTTGAGGGGTTGGAAACACTATATGCGATCCAGAGGCAATACAAGTCATTAGCATGGGATAAACAGCTAGCACATGAAACATTGGTAATGGACATATCACACATTCTTTCTCACTCCATGAACTCATTGCTCTAGTTGTACCCCATCCTTGATAAAACATTCCAGAAATACTGTGCTGAGCTACTTTGGGCATTCCTGTCGTACCTCCAGTATGGAAAAATGCTCCAATTCTATCTTTGCTATCGTCGTCAAAACTTAATTTTTCTCCTGATTGCTCATTTAAGACGTCCGCAAAACTCATTACCTCTGCATCGTGCGACCTAGCGAATTTTGGTCGAATTAGTGGAATAATCCAACTTAAAGGCGGCGTAAGATACTTTCTTAGATCAACTTCCAAAACCGTTTTTACGTTTGGTGCCAACTTGACCGCCTCATCAACTTTCTGAGCAACATCAGTTTTTGGAAACGGAGCTAATGTGACAACCACTTTTGCATCTATTTCTCTCAAAATACCGGCCATTTGATCTGAACCTAGTAACGGACTAATTGGACAAACTATCCCCGCACAAACTCCACCTATAAAACTTATAACGGCCTCATTACAGTTAGGTAGAACATAAGCCACGGAGTCACTACTATTAATGCCTAGAGACCTAAAGGCATTCGCGGCTTGCGTTACTGCCCTGAGCAATTGTGACCAGGTATACGTCTCAGCATAATCCTTGGTCCCAGACTTTATCTGAAAACTTAGTGCTGGTCTATTTGGAAATTTGTTCACAGTTCTGGATAGAAAAGCATGCATGGTGCTATCTGCAATCCGTTTGTCAAACGGCATTTCTTTTTGAATTTTCTCTTTATCTGAAACTGTTTTAAAATAAACCATTGCGTAATCTCCTCTAGTTATAAAACAATCTAAAGACCCATCCAAGAAAAAACAATAAATAATTAGTAAAGGTATACACAGAGCGGCAAAAAATTATGTTATTTTACAAATTGTAACTTGGCTATTTTTTTATAAAGCTCGTCACTTTTTACTAAACCATCGTGTGTTCCAATTGCCTTTATAGAGCCTTCCTCTATTAACACTATTCTATCTGCCTTTTTTACTGTTGCCAAACGGTGAGCAACCACGATAGTTGTTTTGGTTTTTGAAATTTCTTCGAATGCGCGTTGGACAGCTTTCTCCGATATGGAGTCTAGAGAAGAGGTAGCTTCATCTAATAAAAGGATCGGTGAGTCTCGGAGTATAGCTCGCGCTATTGCTATACGTTGTTTCTCTCCACCTGAAAGCATTATACCCCTCTCTCCAACAAAACTCTCATATCCCTGAGGAAGGTCTGAAATGAAGCCATCTGCGTCCGCTGCCTTTGCAGCAGTTCTTACTTCCTCATCCGTAGCGTTCGGTCTACTAAAACGTATATTGTCCATAGCTGTCATTCCAAAAATAACTGGTTCCTGGGGCACTAATGCGAACAAAGACCTAAGATAATCCTTAGACAGATTTTCTATCGCAATTCCATCAATATAAATTGAGCCACTCTGTGGTTGATAAAATCTCAATAGCATATTAAAAACTGTAGATTTACCTGCGCCTGAGGGACCTACCAAAGCAATAGTCTCTCCTGCGTCAATATTTAAATTGAATCCTTTCAGTGCGGGAAACTTTAAACGAGTAGGATAGGAAAAAGAAACATCATCAAAGATTATTGACCCGTTAACTGTTTTTTCGTGCCTTATGGTTTTTTCTTTCTCTTTTATTGGATCAACTACATTGAGAAGCTCTACTAACCGCTCACTAGCACCTGCCGCTCTCTGTAATTCTCCAAAAGTTTCAGATAAAGCCGCAATACTGCCAGCGACAAGCACAGCGTATATCAAGAACTGGACAAGCTCTCCTTCAGTCATAAATCCAGATCGAACATTTAAGGCCCCAAACCATATAACTGTTACAATTCCTGTGAAAACAAAAAAGATAAGGACTGCTGTTAAAACTGATCTTACAAGGATCCTTTTCTTAGCTATACGAAACGAATCTTCCGTTATTGTTTTAAACGCTCCCTTGGAGTAGGGCTCATGAGTATTTGCCTGCACCGTTTGGGCTGCTAACAAAATTTCTGATGCCACCCCAGACGCATCGGCTATTTTGTCCTGACTTTTTCGACTAAGTCCCCTCAATTTCTTTCCCAAAAAAAGTATTGGCAAAAGAATGACTGGAACAACAAGTAACGCCAAACCCGTGAGTTTAGGTGATGTATACGCCATAAAAGCCAAACCACCAAAAAAAATCAAAACATTTCGCATCGCAAAGGAGATAGAGGAACTAACAACTGAAAGAATTAAGGTCGTGTCCGTTGTTAATCTTGATAAAACCTCTCCAGTTAAAATTTTTTCGAAAAATGTAGGACTCATTGATATCACACGGTTAAAAACTTCCATTCGAATATCTGCTACAATGCGTTCACCTAATCTTGTCACCATGTAATATCTCGCGGCTGTTCCCAGCGCTAAAAAAGCAGCAATAATTATAGCTGTAATAAAATAACGGTTTATGAGAAATGCAGTATCACTCGAAAAACTATCTACAATACCGCGCACAGCCAGTGGCAGCGTCAAAGATAAAAGTGCTGTAACAACTAGTACAAAAGTAGCGCCAAATACCTGGCCTCTGTAAGGAGCAAAAAACCGGGACAACCCGAACAAGTACCTCAGATCTTTCGATTTCGCTCGAATAGAGTTTGCACTAAAATTTTTAAATTGCTCTGACCTAGCTAAATCAACTTTTTCGACCACTCTTTATCTCACCCAACTTAAGTAATATACAAATAAACTAACAATAAGACTTAGTATCAATTTACAATGACTGATACCATAGTAAAAAGTATAAAATGACAAACAATTCGACTAACGATATTTGAATTTCTAGATCATAACAAACTTGGAACTAAGCTAATGATATCGATCGACATTTTTTCAGATCCAATATGTCCTTGGTGCTACATCGGGAAAACATGGTTTGATAGAGCTTTGGAGGCTTCCCCAGAATTAAATTTTCAAATCAAATGGAAGCCATTTTTTCTAAATCCTGATATGCCAATCGAAGGAATGGATCGGAAAGAATATCTTGTACAAAAATTTGGGGGAGTAGACGGGGCAAGGGCTGCATATGCTCCAATAATTAAAACAGTCCAGCAACACAAAATGGATCTACGATTTGAAAGAATCAGAATCACCCCAAATACAATTAATGCTCAACGACTAATTTATTGGGCACATATAGAAGGCATTCAAAGCAGAATGGTATCAAACTTGTTTAAAGCCTATTTCAAGGATGGGAAAAATATTGGTGATACCTCAGTGCTTTCTGGAATTGCAACTACGTGCGGTATGAGAAAAGAGGTTGTAAACCGTCTATTATCTTCAAATGAAGATATTGATAAAGTAAAACAACTCGATTTCTCAGCGAGAAATTTGGGAATAAAAGCTGTTCCACTTTTTATTATTGACAATACCTACGTAATCTGCGGAGCCCAAAAACTTACATTTTGGCAGACTATTTTCCTTGAAATTTTGGAAAACCAACGAAATATTAGATAAGTACAAATATAAACGTAACTCAGATTTTAAGCATTACCAGCAATGACGAATAAAAATTATGCAGGTTCTCATCCGATTTTTAGTGTAAGCGCTAAACGGTTTGATTGCAGTCCCTTCATAGACAGATATGATAAAACTAAAACAACCTTCGGTGTATATGGAAATCGGTTTTATCCTCTGTCAACTGGAACCTCTGTTGAAAAAGATTACTGGAATTTAAAACGAAACGTAATGCTTTACGAGGTACCTGAAAAACCTATAGAAATTTCCGGTCCAGACAGCGCAAAGTTTTTAAACCAGATTTTTACCCGTCAAGTTCATGATTTAAAACCAATGCGGGCACGATATATGCTTGCGTGTTCGGATAATGGCGGCATCATGATGGATGGTGTTTTGATCAGGCTATCGAATGAAAGATTCTGGTACATACATGCAGATGGTGACTTTGAAACCTGGTTGTTGGCACACAAAAAGCGCTTTAACTTAACTATTATAGATCCAAAATCCTGGGCTTTGCAGATCCAAGGTCCAAAATCTTTAAAAGTTTTGGCATTAGCCAGTCCAAGACTTAACTTGGAGGCATTTAAATATTTTCATGCTACTTTTGCTAATTTTAATGGATCAAGTTATTTAATTTCCCGAACTGGTTGGACAGGAGAGATGGGTTTTGAAATCTATACAAATAGTAATGGCGATAATCACGATGGTCTTTGGGACTATCTGATGGAAATAGGTAAACCATTCGGAATATCTTCGGGTGGTCTTGACTCCATGGGAATACGCCGAATTGAGGCTGGTATTCTTGACTACGGCACGGATATGAACCGGACGCATAATCCTTTTGAAATTGGTTTGAAAAAGTTCGTAGATTTAGAGAAGGATTATTTTATTGGAAAAGACTCTTTATTGACAATGAATAAGATGTCAAAATTTTATGGGATTAAATGCCCTGATTCTATACCTTTTGCAGGGTCAGAAATTATAAAGCAGGATAAGGTAGTTGGGAAACCAACCGTTGGTGCATATTCACCGTTTTTAAAGATTGGGATTGGATATGCGTTTTTCGATAAACATAAAAGTTGGGAAAAT
>MDTA01031476.1_pt1 | contig 10168 bp, 7 predicted proteins | sample 811151 | NCBI WGS metagenome assembly MDTA01 (sample SAMN05326648, study PRJNA326480) | marine metagenome | isolation source: seawater | place: Indian Ocean: South | collected 2010 | reverse complement strand
TTTTTTTCTTCTAAATCATATTTAAAATCTTTAATAAATTGATCAAAAATAACTTCTATAAATATGATATCTTTTTTAGTAAGAACTGAACTCCACCTTTTTTTAACTTCTATAGGGTCGTAAAAATTTGCTGGTGGTAATTCATGAAGTTCATCTTTAGCTAGATACGAGGACTCACCAAGCCAATTTATTCCCATAAAACTTTGTTTTAACATTGTTTCCGAAAAATCGATATTCATCCAATTCGCTAATTTAGTCATTTCATGTCTAAGATCTTTATGCATAGACTCGTTAGTTAAGGGGTAAAGGTTATTTCTGTTCAATTTATATAATTCATAAGCAGAAAACATGTGTAATAACATGGTATCCATTTGATAAGAATTGATTTTTTTGGATTTATTTGAATTTTTCATTCTCAGTATACCGCCACCCAGTACAGCTTTAGGGTCTCTAAATATAATTATATTTTTAGAGTTAAAGTATTTTTTATATTTTGGAAAATGCCATGCTACATGTTCATGCGCAACTATACATTTTTTTTTATTAATATCTATTTTGTGAGTTTTACAGAAAGCGTAATGAATAGCAAAAAATAAATCATTAACTAGGGATTTATTATTAATTTTTAAGTAATCATAAATATTTTTGCAGAAAATTTCTTTTTGTTCTAAATCAAATAAAAACTTTCTACGTTTTAACTGGTATGATGCGTCATCATAAAACATATTCCCTAAAATTTCAGATGCATATTTTGGATCACTCAGATTTTTTATTTGAATTTTATTAATTTTTTGTATTTTGTGTAACGTTCTAAAAAAACTAAACGCTGGCATTATGATAATATCCTTGTGCATATCGAGAAGGCTATGAGTCCAATCAATAACGGCATGCCCAAAAGAACTTAGCATATAAACGGGTAAATCATCTATTTTCATTAGTTAATTTGTTTTAGATATCTTTGAGTAAATTACAATATCAATAATATTATAAATTAATTGTTTATATAATATTTTTTTCTTTTATACATAAATTTTATTCATGAAAAATTATACAAAAAATCTCCAAGAATGGGAAAAAAATTACTTGGGGATTATTTCTCCTGAAAAAAAAAGTCATCTTTTTTATTATTTGAAATTTTTAAATTCAAAAAATTTTAAAAAAATTAGTGGTGATATTGTTGAAGCAGGAGTGTTTAGGGGAACGAGTCTAATTTCGAGTGCCTTACTCTTAAAAAAAAACAAAGAGTTAAATATTAAAAAGATATGGGGCTATGATACTTTCTCAGGATTTCCAAGTTACTCTGAATTTGATAGCTTTAAGCAGTTTGATAAGATGTTTAAAACAAAAAAAATTTCAAAAATTCATTATAAAAATATTCAGCAGCTCAAAAAATATCACCAAATTTTTAAAACTACTTCTATTAAAACAAACAATATTTCGACATCTAACAATTTCAATGAAACAAGTTTAAGCTATATTAAAAAAAAAATTAAATTTTTTAATTTATCCTCGAGGATAAATTTAGTAAAAGGTGATTTTAAATACACGTTAAAAAAGAAACAAAATCTTCCAAAAAAGATTAGTGCTGGTATTATTGATTGCGATTTATATGAAGGTTACAAAATTACTCTTCAATCTTTTTGGCCTAGATTGTCTATTAATGGAAAGTTATTTTTAGATGAATATTACTCATTAAAATTTCCTGGACCTCGAATAGCTGTAAACAATTTTATAAAGAAAACTAAAAACGCATTACTTGTTAAAGATGGAGTTACTGGTAATTTTGAAAGATGGTCAATAAAAAAGATAGGACGAAATTGAAAAAAATTAAAAAGAATAAAGGGATACTATTTTGGATTACTGGTTTATCTGGGAGTGGAAAAACTGAAATATCAAAATTAATTTATAAATTTATTAATGATAGATATGGAAAAACATTGCTCATCAGTGGCGATGATGTGCGAGATATTTTTAATATCAAAAAATACAACAAAAAAGATAGGCTTGACTTAGGAAAAAAATATACGTTACTTGCAAAACATGTCACAGACCAAAAAATAAATGTTATTTTTGCTGTTGTCGGATTATTTGATGAACTCAGGAAATACAACAGAAAGATGATAAGCAATTATGTAGAAATTTATATTCAGGCAGATTTAGACAGAATAATAAAATCCAATAAAAAACCCCTTTTTAGAAAAAAAAACATCGGAAAAATATGGGGAATTAATCTACAAGCAGAATATCCAAAAAAACCCGACATAATAATAAAAAATGAATTTAATATTTCACTTAAAAAATTGTCTCACGAATTAAAAAATAAAATAAAACAAAAATTAAAATAATTTTTTTAATATCATCCTACAAATATGTGGACGCTCATTACCAAATTTAGCGAAGTTATTGCTTGAGGCTTTATAAAAAATTTTAAAGTTATTCTTTTTTATGTCTTTTAAAAACTCTTGAACATTAATAAATCTTCTATAGTGATCTGAAACTACTTCATTGTTACTAATTTTTTTCCCTATCTTCATTAAAGGATCTTTGGTGGTTCTAAATTCTAAAAAAAGTTTGGAATTTTTTTTCATAATTTTTTTTACATTATCAAGAAAAATTTTTTCAGAATTGTGATCTATAGTGTGCAAAAAAAATCTACAATATATAAAATCATATTTTTTTTTTAAATTAAACCTTCTAGTACAGGCATCCATTACCTGAAATGTATTTTTTAGTTTTTTAGTATTATTTTTTATTGCAACTTTAGAAATATCTATTCCTTTGCACTTTATGCCATTTTTTATAAAAAAAAAGGTGTCTCTTCCATTCCCACAAGCAATATCTAAAAGATCAGAGTTTTTTTTTATGTATTTAAGACAGAATTTTGCAAAATTGCTTTCTTTAGAAAATGAAAAATTACTATAAAAATTATTCCAGTATAAATTTCTTTTTTGATTCATTATCCTCAATTTAATTTTTCATTCAGATCATATATTTTATCTGCAATTTTTAATGGTTCATTTTCATGAGAAACAATAATTAATGTTATTTTATCTTTTATTTTTAAAAGTTGTTTAAGAATATTTTTCTCAGTTTCTTTATCAAGGGAATTAGTAGCCTCATCTAAAATAAGAACTTCTGGAGAAAAATATAATGCTCTTGCTAATCCTATTCTTTGTTTTTGCCCACCTGAAATTCTTATTCCTCTTTCACCCACTATTGTATTCTCTTTATCTTCAAGGCTATCAATATAGTTACTAAGACCAGAGTTCTGAATAGCTTTATCAAGTTTAGTGTAATTTATATCATTATCTTCAATTCCAAATGCTATATTCTTTTTAATACTTTCATCTATTAAAAAAACAGACTGTGATACATATCCTAATTTATCTCTCCATTCTTGAATGTTTTCAAAAATGTTAACCCCATCAACTAAAATTTCTCCCTTTTGTGGTTTAATCAATCCAGAGAGTATGTTTAACAAAGTTGATTTTCCAGTCCCGCTATCGCCTTTAACTCCAATAAAACTATTTTTTTCAATTAAAATATTAAAATTATTAAAAAGTATTTTTTTCTCTGAAAATTTAAAAAATAAATTTTTAATTTCAATTTTTTTATGAAAATCTATTTTTTTTGAAATCTTATTATTTGAGGATGTTGTAACTAAATCATTATAATCATTTAATTGAGAATAAATATTATCAAGTGATGGATTTAAATAATTAAAATTTTGAAAGGTTGAGAAGATTTTCAATAAAGAAGGTATTATTTTGAATGCTGATGCAGTATATAAAGCTAAAATTGGGATTATATTTTTAGGTTCATCATTTATTTTTAGTAAAAAATAAATAAGTGATATTATAATTACAATACCCAATATTTCAATTATATACTTAGGTAAAAATTCTATTATTTTAAATTTAAAATTAATATTTAAAAGTTTTTTCTTTATTCTAAAATTTTTTGATATAAAGAAATTAGAACTATTATTTAAAATAATTTCTTTAAATGCATTAATGCCTTCATAAAGATTTTTTGTTAGAAAAAAATTGCTATCAAATCTTTGCTTGCCCCAAACTTTAATTTTTTTCTTAGTAAAAAAATTATAAATGAAGATTATCAAAACTACTGAAATTATAGTATAAACTGTGAAAAGTGGTTGAGCTAAGATAAGTAATATGATTAATCCAAAAACAATTATAACATCATTAATCAAGGTAAGAACTCTTAGAAGCACAGAATCAATTACTCCACTTTCATTTATGTTTCTAATTAAAAGAGCTGAATTTTTATTTAAATGAAATTCATATGTTTGTTTTAAATAATATGAATAAATAGAGTTCATAACTCTAAGGCTTACAATATTTATAAAAGCTGTTTGAATTATATTGAAAAAAACTAAATAAAGATTCTTTATAAAAAATAAAATTAATAAAATTATCAGCATCTGATTAAAGCTAAAATTAAACCCTTCAAAGCCAAGATTGCTAAAAAAATTTGATGTATAATTCTCATCTATCAAGGAACCTATTAAGGGAAGAAATGAACCAATGCTTAGCATTTCAAAAAGCATCGCAATTATCATCAAAAAAGCCATAAAAAAAGAATAAATTTTTTCTCTGTACGTTAAAATTTTAAATATTTTTGAAAAAACTAAATAGTTACTCATAATTATGCAATAATATTAAATTGGATTTTTTTATTAATATAGACAAATTAGTTTTTAATTTTAAAAAATCTTTTTAAGTTATTTATACAAATTTTTGAAGCTATTTCTTCAGACTCATAAGTAAGACCAGCCATATGAGGAGTTATATAAACATTCTCAAAATGAGAAATGTCAAAGATTTTACTTCTTGAGGTTGGAAGTTTATGTTCCTGACTAACTACATCAGCAGCAAAAAATTTAATTTTCTTTGATTTAATTAATTTAACCAAATTTTTTTCGTCAATAATTTCACCACGAGATGTATTGACTAAAATACAATTTTTTTTTAGTTGATTTAATTTTTTCTTATCAAAAAAGTGATAATTTTTTTTATTTAAATGAATACAAACATTTACAGCATCGCATTTACTTAACATTTTATTAATGTTAGAAAATTGTTTAATTTTTGGATTTTTAATTTTCAAAAAAGGATCATAAACAAAAACATTCATACCAAAAGCATCAGCATATTTTGCTATATTCGATCCTATTCTACCAAATCCAACAATTCCTAAGGTTTTGCCATTTAATTGATTGCCCCTAAGATACTCCTCTGACTCTCTCCAGTTTGCGGACTTACCATAAATTATACCTTTATATAAGTTTTTAAAAGCTGCTAATAATAATGTAAATGAAAATTCTGAGGAGGCTTTTATGCTTTTTAAATACCGATTATTTCTAATAGACATAACCTTGATATTCTTTTTTTTACAATCTTTTAAGGATATATGATTGGTGCCTGTAGATGGTGTAATTATAATCTTAAGATTTTTTGCTCTTCGGAGCAGATTTTTATCAATTAAAAATTTAGGAGAGGGATGACAAATCCATGCATCAAATTTGTTTATAATTTTTTTGATTTGATTAATATTAATCTTATACCCGTAATAAACATTAAAATTTTTTTCTAGCTCACGTTTATTTTCAATAAGAAATTCCATTGGAGAAGTAACCAAAAGATTAATCTTATTCTTTTTTTCATTAAAAGTTTTTTTAAAATTAAAAACTTTATGAGGAAAATTATTACATCTTCCATTTTCAATTAACATTTTTGCAATTTCAAAATCAAATTTTGTGTCAATATTTATGGATTTCTCATCAGACATTATATAAGGAATACTTTTTTCTCCGTTTCGACTATTTTTCTTAATTAATGTATTTCTTGTCATTGAGTAAATTGCGCCATTTCTGATATAACAAGGTTCAAAATCTTGTCGTCTAGACCCAATATCGGGCTCTGGATAATCTTTACAAAAATTTGTTACTTTATTTGCTTTAATTCTTTTAAGTCTAGTTGGATGTTTTTCTCCAGTATTTACATAACTTATGACTGAATCTACTTTTTTTTTTATTAAGATATTTAATGCTGCATTAATATCATCTTTATCTCTGAGTGGAGAGACACATGGTAATTCAATTATATATTCAAAAGTTTTACCATAAAATTTTTCTGCTTCTAGAACAGCATGTTTTAAAGCAGTAACTGATGGAACTTTATCTCCAGACAAAATTTTTGGTCTAACAAATGGTGCATCAGCTCCATAATTTTTAGACACATTTATAATTTCTTTGGAGTCTGATGAAACAATAATCTCATCAACTAATTTGCTGTTTTTTCCTGCATAAATTGAATAGCTTATTAAAGGATGATTTTGTATTTTTTTTATATTTTTTTTTTTTATTCCTTTGGAACCGCCTCGTGCTAGTATTACAGCTAAAACAGATTTTTTATTTTGTTTCATCTTAAAGAGTATATTTATTCATTTTTTCAAATATCACTGACTTAACATCATATACTAAATAATTCTTGGAAGACTGATTTTTCACGATTTTTGAAAAATTCTTTAGGATGATATTATGTGGTACGGCTAAAACAAACACATCCACAAAGTTTTTTAATTGACTAATTTTATTTATAAACAATTTTCTATGAAATTTATCCACATGTTTTAAATTAACCAATGGATCAAATATGTTAAGCCTTACTTTCTTTTTTAAAAAATGATTTACCAAGTCAATTACTTTTGAATTTCTTGTATCAGAACAATTTTCTTTAAAACCATACCCTAACACTAATAAATTTGGTTTTTTTTTGATTTTGTTTGTCCTTACCAATTTAAATATTTTATCACATATTTTTTTTGACATATTGTCATTTATTTTTCGTCCAGATAAAATAACTTTAGGATTATAGCCAACTTTCTTTGCTTTATAGGTTAAATAATATGGATCCACTCCTACACAATGTCCTCCAACTAATCCTGGTGAAAATTTTATAAAATTCCATTTTGTTGCAGCTGCATTTAAAACCTGATTAGTTTTGATATTTAATTTGTCAAAAATAAGGGAAAATTCGTTCACTAGTGCTATATTAAGGTCTCTTTGTGTATTTTCTATTACCTTTGCTGCCTCTGCAACTTTGATACTTTCTGCCCTGTAAATCCCTGCCTTGATGACATTTTTATATAAAGAATTTATTTTATTCAAAGAGTAAATATTAGATCCACTTACAATTTTTTTTATATTTTCTAATCGATGTTTCTTATCTCCAACATTTATTCTTTCTGGAGAGTACCCACAAAAAAAATCATGATTTAACTTTAACCCTGAATATTTTTCTAATAGGGGGACACATACCTCTTCGGTACAACCAGGGTAAACGGTAGATTCATAAATTACAATTGATTTTCTTTTTATAGTTTTTCCAACTATTTTAGATGCACTAATTACTGGTTTCAAATCAGGTTTTTTTTGATTATTAACTGGTGTAGGAACTGTTATTATAAAGTAATCTGAATTATTAATATCTTTCTCACTTGAAGAAAATAATAATTTATTATTTTTCAGTAAGTCCTTTTTTTTTTGATCGTTAAAACTATCATATCCATTTTTTAACTCATTAATTCTATCCTTATTAAGATCAAATCCAATAGTTTTAAATTTTTTTGAAAACGCAAGTGCTAAGGGTAAGCCCACATATCCTACACCTATAATTGAAACCTTAGTATTTTTTCTCATAATATTCTTTAAACCAATCAACGAAATTTTTAACACCCTCCTCCACAGAAACTCTTGGTTTATAATTTAGGTGTGACTTAATTTTTTTAATTGATGATGCAACATGAACCACATCTCCTTTTTGGAGAGGTTTATAATTTATTTTAGCTTTTTTATTTAAATATCTTTCTAGAATTTTTACGTAATATTTAAGGTCAACTCTTTTATTAGCACCTATATTATAAATATTAAACGGAAAGATGCTTGAACTTGGTTCAGGTTTTCTAGCATTCCATTTCTTATTACTCTTTGAAATTCGAATAGTAGCCTTAAAAATTGCCTCAGCTATATCTTCAACATAAGTAAAATCTCTAGAATGGTTCCCGTAGTTGAATAAATCAATTTTTTTATTTTCTATAATATTTTTTGTAAAAATGAATAATGCTTGATCAGGTCTTCCCCAAGGACCATAAGCAGTAAAAAATCTCATGCCAACGGTAGGTAAACGATATAGTGCACTATAAGCGTGAGCAATCAACTCATTCGATCTTTTTGATGCAGCATATAATTGAATAGGATGATCTGCAATCTTTGTTTCTGTAAACGGTAAATTCTTATTAGACCCATAAACACTGCTTGAACTTGCATATACAAAATTTTTAATTTTATAAATTTTTGATAACTCAATTACATTAAAGAAACAAACAATATTATTCTCTATATATGATCTTGGATTTTTTAATGAATATCTTACTCCAGCTTGAGCAGCAAGATGAATTACTTTTTTAATCTTGTTATTTTTAAAAATTTTATTTAAAGACTTGAAATTGTTCAAATCCATTTTTTTAAAGGTAAATTTATCGCTAAATTTCTTTAAATTCTCCAGCCTTTTTTTCTTTAAATTAACATCATAGTAATTGTTTAAATTATCAATACCAATCACAGAAATATTTTTTTTTAAAAGTTTAAGTGCAACGTGATAACCAATGAATCCTGCAACCCCAGTAACTAAGATTTTCATATTAAAATTATTAATTTTTTCAGTTGATATAACTTATAAAAGTAAAACTTAAAATAAAAATATCATGATCTTAAGAATTCAAACCTTTTTTTGATTTCCAATATCCCATAGGAAAAAAAGATTGATAAAAAAATCATGTTGGGGGCAAGATATCTTGGATTACCTTGCCATCCACCTAAAAAAGTAAAATAAAGCACTGAGAGTATCAAGAATATAGTTAAATTATAATTTTTTCTATTTCTTAATAAATTAAAAAAACCCATCAAACTAATAAGATAAATTATAGAAGAATAAAAAACTCTAATTTTTACATTTTTTTTGTGTTCATCACTTTTATAGTACTCATACTTTTTTTTATTTGCAGGCTTATACTCATATTTATAAAATGTATTTATCTCAAAGGGATTAAAAACCAGAGAATGTAAGCTCTTTTTAAAAATTACCTTAATAGTAGATAAAGGATTATGTAATATATAATTAATAGATACTTTTTGGACATATTTACTATATTTTATTAAATCCTCTTCTGAATTTGTGTCAATCTCATTTTTCATTTTGAAAGTTTGAAATTTTTTTTCAAAATTTTTTAATTCTTTTTTTGATTGATCTGAATTTTTTTCCTTGGAAATATTTGGAATTAAATACCTATATAAATCAACTTTTGATTGAATAGGTGTAACATAAAATACATCTGATCTTAAAAAATTATGTATTCCAAGAAATGACAAAATTAAAATAAGTCCAGATAAATATGAAAACATGAATACAAGTTTTTTTCTCTCAAAAATAAAATAAATTAGAATTGGCAAAAAATAAAAAATAGCAATAGATCTTTGTAGATACATAATTCCAACTAACAATCCAATATTAAATGCTGTGATTTTAGAATTAGAGTTCTTTAATATTTGAGACAATAAAATAATTGTTAATGAAAAAAAAATAGACTCGCTTAAAAATGAATAATGATACTGATTTAAAGTAGGTTCTATTAATAAGATAATTATTGTAATTAAAGCAATTTCACTATGTTTTTTATTTAAACATTTATATAATAGGTATAACGAAATAAAGAAAAAAAATATTTGTAAATAAATAAAATATATTTTTTTATTTCCACTCTTTACCTGCCGTTTATTATCAAGTGTTAGTTTGTCAGTATAAAGATCTTCGCCTGTAACTATATAAAAAAAAGCAATAAATTTTGGTGGAAGATAAGAATTCCAAAAAACTCCACCAAAATCATAAATTGGTTTATCATCTTGAAAATTTTTTTTTATTTTATCAGCTTCTACCCAAAATTTATGTACATCACCTTTTATTAATGAATGATTGCTTTTATTGTCAGTAGACTTTTCGTATTTATCAAATTTGAAAATGACTAAGTTGGCTATAAAAATTGATGATATAAATATTAAAATAAATATTATTTTTAATTTCATTAAATT
>MDTA01190506.1_pt1 | contig 10169 bp, 9 predicted proteins | sample 811151 | NCBI WGS metagenome assembly MDTA01 (sample SAMN05326648, study PRJNA326480) | marine metagenome | isolation source: seawater | place: Indian Ocean: South | collected 2010 | reverse complement strand
TTGTGGCACTGGGATGAGCGCATTCTCGACCACTCTGGGAGAATCGACATCTTCTTCTCGTAGCTCAATGATAGCAGAGTCTATGTGGGGCGAAGTACCAGTTTCCCTGGTTAAACTAGACCTCGGCCATGTTTTCGTCATAGATCGGCATCATTCAGAGGGCGAATCAAGAACCCCGCCTCATGCAATCGAGCACCGTGCGATCGTGAAAGCAGCCTCTAGTTGCTCACCAGACCTAATCGTTAGCGTGAACTCGGTTGGTTCGATGACAGAATCTATGCCTCCGGGTACAGTTGGAATTGCAAGTGGAATACTAGACCTTTCCATCAAGCCATGGACATTTCACGATGACGATGCGACTCACGCTGATCGGACTCGACCATTCGATCAAAGGTACATCTCGGTTTGCGAGGCAACCCTCATGGAGAGACAGGGCACCTCACCGACGGGGTTGATTGTGGCACAGTGCGTAGGGCCACAGTTCGAGAGCATATCAGAGATCGATGCACTAGAGAGGCTAGGGGCACATCTAGTCGGGATGACCCTTGGTCCAGAGCAGAGGCTAATATCAGAGACAGGAATCCCCCATGTCTCGTTGCCATGCTCTTCGAACTGGGCCGCAGGAAGGACACCAGGGGAACCTGATGCAGAAATCAATCACGAAGAGGTCGACGAGATGGCATCTCAGATGCGAGAATTGGTTTCATCGTGCATTCTGGCGCTTCTTGAAGACATCAATTAGTGCAACTACCTTGATGGAGCCCCCCTCACCTGTATTGCCATGGTGGAAAGGCTGAGTGTAGATGATTGGTTGCAGGTGGAGCACGGTGAGGAGTCCGATGGATCTTGGTCGACAATGATGGCCAGAGTCGCAAAGTTCCACCATAAGCACAAGTTCGAAGACGACCAGAACCATGGGCATGACATGGGATTCCGGATTGCCCTCACTGTGGAGGAGCTCGGAGAACTCTCTGCTGCGATAACTAAGGGAAAGCCAGACGAGGAGGCGGCTGAGGAACTGGCCGATCTTCTGATACTGATTCTAGGGCATTCTCTCGCAATGAAAGTAGACCTAGAGGCGGAATTCCACAAGAAGATGGACAAGGTCATGACTAGGAAGGCCCGAACAGGGAAGCTCGGAATCAGAGTCACAGAGTACACTGATTAGTGGAATTAGCAAGAATTAGTGTGTCTATCAACACCCATTTTAGTAGAAATTACTAGGTGTAGATAGGTACACCGGCTTTTCTGAAAAAGTGCGTTTTTAGCCGTTTTTCGCAGGTTTAGTACCTTCGCTATTATATACTCCAGTGAAACGAGACGAAGTCACTCGTTATACGAGGAGATGAAAAAATGAACGTAGATATGAATGCAATGAAAGCAGAACTAGGTGGCGCCTTTGTGCTGTCGTGGATGGTGTTTGGAATGGGTCTGGGCACGTTGGAGGGAGCAGTCGCTCTCGCTGTCGTGTGGATGGCCTTCTCCGGCGCTCACGTGCTTCCCGTTGTTACCTGGAGTCACATGATGACAGGGGACATGGGCGACACAGAAGGCAACTGGATGCCCAATGGGATGCGCTTAGTGGCGCAGGCCCTAGGTGCGATGCTAGCCCTAATGATGGTTACCAAATTTGGTGACCATGAGACTGGGTGGTCGGCAACTGACATGTGGATAGCTGACCTGGACGGAGACGCAGTATTGGGTGCAGCGCTTGGTGATACTGGAATTATCGGTATGATAGCAGCAGGTGCAATTTGGTGGCAGATCCACACCAGGTGCGACAGCGTTTGGGCTAGCGCCTTCGGAATGATGGTTCTCGGCGGGGCGATGACCCTTACCGGGGCCCACGAGATGGGAGCATCATTGGCCAGCTTCGGTGACGGCATTGTCGACACACTGGTAAACTGGATCTTTGATGGTCTGTTCGTAGGCCTAGGTGCCTTTATTGGCGTAAAGATCGATCAAAGTCTTTGATGTCATAGTGTATCAACACAAAAACACACGAAAGCAGGTCGGGGGGAAAATCTCCCCGGCCTGTACACGAAATACCGCCTAGTGACTACTCGCTCAACTATTGAAGAAATCATTTTCGATTTCAGTAATTTCCTCTCTGGAATAGGCATTACCGTATGCTTCCAGAGGTTTCCTGTTCAGATCCATGAACTGTTCCCCGAATTCGAATGGCTGTAGAATTCTAGTAGCCTGTTCCTGATAGCCTAGTATGGCCAGAGTAGCTGCCAATGCCTCCACAGAAGACAACCTACCTACCCTTCCCCAGGAAACGGGGTTTGCAGCTAGCAGTGCTGGCAATTTCCTCCCTACTAGTTTTGTTTTTCCAGATATTTCCTCCAATGACTCATCGATCCTCTTCCATGAGCAGTCTAGAACTACAATAGAAGCACCTATCGAGATGAGGTTGCTATCTTCGGGAGCGAGTGTTGTTGGTGATTTAGGATCTAGGAGATACCCCCTCCTAGGTGCTCTTGATATCGATTCGTGGAATTCTACTAGACCATTGGCATGCATCTTCCTAGCAGTACACTTCCGTGGATCATCCTGATCGAGATGAATCACATGGAGGGGGACCTCTTCCACGAAACTATCTCCTCGATCTTGCACCAGACCGGGAGACTCCTATCCTTCTCCCTTTCTTCTTCTTACTCTTCTTCTTGGGTTCGGACTCGGGTGAATTATTCGCATCCGAGATGGTCATCTGCCTATCATTATCCGAAGCTACGATTGTATGGGCATGTGAAACTGACTCCACGAATAGCTTGATGTCTAACGCCTTCGCGAATTTGTTCAGGAGGGAGTCAGTCGGCCTAATGCCATTCTCGGTCTTCTGAATGGTGGCAATCTTTTCGTTCATCCGTTTGGCAAGCTCTTCCTGTGAGAGCCCTCTATGCTTCCTAGCATTCCTAATTCGCGAATGGAAGTCATTTGCTAGTTCCACCTCATCCTTAGTCATGATATCTACTCCAGAGATCCCTTTCCCTGAGACTGAGCTTTGATTCTCAGTTGGGGGCAGATGTGCCGGAGTCCTCACCGCTTCGACAATTAGTCCCATGGATTGGATGCACCTATTGCAGCACTCGAGCATCGAATTATTTCCAACGGGTTTCGAAATCTTCGCCCTCTTTGTGCTAATTCCCTCAGCCCCACAGAGCTCGCATGCACCCATGCATTGCCGGCTCGATTGAACATCATAGTCCTTCGCAGGAGTCATAAGTATCCGTTTAGTGTGCACTACATGGCATCAGAGGCGAATGAGAAACCAACTGGTAACGATCCCCTCGAAAACACAAACTCCCACAAAGACGCTCTAGACCGTCTTTCCAAGGACTACCGCGAGCTCTCCGACAAGGCTCAGCAGTTATTGACAGAGAAGCTATTCCTGGAGAACGAGCTAACACAACTCAAGAAACGCTCGAATAGGCTCGAGGAAGAGATAAGCAACATTCGAACTCCTCCGTTAATCATCGGTTACATACAGGACATGGTCAACGAACAGGCGGTTGTCAGGAGTTCCAATGGCACGGTATTTCTAGTGTCAATTAATCGCCGTTTGGATAGTACAAAAATCAAACCAGGCACCAGGGTGGCCCTAAATCAGGACACTCTATCCGTAGTGGAGATTCTCTCCGATTCTTGGGATCCGTTAGTTAGTAATGCAGAGATCATCGACACCCCGGACGTGGACTATTCATCAATAGGAGGCCTTGATAAGCAAATTAAGGAGCTAAAGGAGGCAATAGAGCTCCCTTTCGAAAATCCTTCAGCATTCTCTGACTTCGGGATAGATCCACCAAAGGGAGTCCTCCTTACCGGACCCCCGGGAACTGGTAAGACAATGCTTGCCAAGGCAGTTGCAAACTCTACCAATGCTGCATTCCTGGGATTGGTCGGTGCAGAACTAGCTCAGAAGTACATCGGCGAGGGGGGAAGAATGGTCAGAGAGCTTTTCGAAATGGCGAGACAGAAGTCCCCATCGATTATCTTCATCGATGAAATAGACTCCATAGGTTCGAAGCGTCTCGACGTCGCTACATCCGGTGACCGTGAGGTTCAGAGGACCTTGATGCAACTCCTTTCTGAGCTTGACGGTTTCGAGAGTCTGGATAATGTCAAGGTTATCGCCGCAACCAATCGCCCTGAACTGCTCGATGCTGCTCTTCTTCGACCTGGTAGATTTGACAGAATAATCGAGATACCTATTCCAGATCTGGAAGCTAGGGAGGCCATCTACTCTGTACACACCAGTTCCATGCCAATGGCCAAGGGTTTGGATAACAGAACATTGGCTTCAATGTCAGATGGTTTTAGTGGAGCCGAAATCAAGTCTGCTGTTGTTGAAGCCGGAATATCAGCAATATCTAGCGGGCGCAAGTCTGTGAATAAGTCCGACTTCATAGGGGCGATAAAGAAGGTCGAGGACAACAGGAAAGGCCCCACAGAAACCAACTCTGAGGGGATATACGGATAAGCAAAATATCTTGACGAGCAGTGACTTCGAACGTCCATGCAGGGAACCCTGGTTGAGTGCGTCCCAAATTTTAGCGAAGGAAGGGACAAGAACGTAATTGATCAAATCACTAGCCCGATTATTGAGGCATCGGGGGTCTCTCTGCTCGATGTCGACATGGGTCACGATTTCAACAGGACAGTCGTGACGATGGTGGGTGAGCCGGAGAGGGTATTGGACACGGTAATCCAGTGTACAAGGGTAGCAACACGACTGATCGATATGAGAGAGCACTCGGGTGAGCATGCAAGGATGGGCGCAGTAGACGTGGTCCCTTTCATACCAATACGAGGAATTTCCATGGAAGATTGCGTAAAACTTTCTGAAAGATACGCTCAAGCAGTCTCGGAAGAGCTTGATTTACCAGTCTACCTATATGCCAAAGCAGCAAGAACACCACAACGGCATAGGCTTCCCGATATTCGTAGGGGCCAGTACGAGGGAATGGCCGAGAAGGTAACTTCTCCAGAATGGGAACCGGACTTTGGACCAGCCGTATTCAAGCCGAAGATGGGGGTAACTGCAACTGGGGCAAGACCCATACTAATTGCCTATAACGTAAACCTGGATACTGATGATAAAACATTGGCAAACTCGATTGCTTCCAAGATAAGGACAAGTGGATCACTCGTTAAGGACGAGAACGGCGAGAAGGTCATCGGAGACGACGGCAAGCCGCTCAGAAATCCAGGAATGTTCGAGTCATTACAGGCTGCTGGATGGATGTATGACCCTTCTACTGCACAGGTATCGATGAATCTTCTTGATTACGAAGTTACAGGCCTTCATGATGTTACAGAAGCAATACGACTCGAGGCGGAAAAGATTGGACTAAACGTTACTGCTGGGGAGTTGGTCGGGCTAGTTCCATTGAGCGCCATGAAATCTGCTGGGAATTATTACAATGATGGCAGCGTCAATAATGATGAAAAATCAATCGTCGAAAGGGCGATTTCAGGACTCATGCTGGACAGGCTTAGAGATTTTGATCCGCAATCATGCATTATTGAATGGGCAATTGAAAGGGGGGCCTGAAAATTGAATGAAGGGTACAAAGAGGTTCTTCGCTCGATCGCCTCGTCTGAACCTACACCGGGGGGTGGTTCAGTTGCCGCCCTTGCTCTGGCGCACGCGCACTCTCTTGCAATGATGGTGGCAAGGCTAACTGAGGGCAAGAAGAAGTGGGCAGATGGCCATGAAACAGCTCAATCTGTCATTTCTGAATCACAAGCTGGTCTAGCAGAATCGCTTCGCCTAGCTGAGATTGATGCGGAGGCATTTGAGTCAGTAATGTCTGCCTATCGCCTTCCCAGGGAGACCGAGGAAGAAAAGGAAATCAGAAAGAAATCGATTCGTGATGCGACCATAGGAGCTGCCGAGGCCCCACTTGCTACGGCTTCCTCTGCAAGGAGGCTTTTGTCTAGCCTGGAAAGGCTATGTGAATCATGCAATGAAAATGCTCTAACCGATCTAGCATCATCATCGGAACTTTGCCTTTCTGCAGTAAAAATCGCTGCAATGAACGTACGGATAAATCTCGATTTTATCGATGGAGATGACGTTGACAGACTTTCATCTCAAATAGATAAAGTCGTCCAACAATCAACTACTTCTGCGGAGGCAATTGCCTTGAAGGTTAACGAAAGGTTGGGTTGGTGATGGATTACGCAGATTTTACCTATGGCATCCCAAACGAACTTCCACCTTTCAGAGAAATTGATGATTCTGTCCCCCATGCACCAAAAAGGCCTCAAGTACTAGACGAAAAGGAGAGGAGACTGGCAATAGAAAACTCTCTGAGATACTTCCCTAAAGACTGGCATCACATTCTGGGACCTGAGTTTCTTGAAGAGCTAGAAAGATTAGGCCACATATACATGCACAGATTTAGGCCAAATTACGACATGTTAGCAAGACCGATTTCGCAATATAGATGCAATAGTAAGAAGGCTGCTTCTATAATGCTAATGATCCAGAATAATCTGGATCCAAAAGTTGCCCAGTACCCACATGAATTAATCACATATGGTGGAAATGGAGGCGTTTTTCAGAATTGGGCACAGTACCTGATTACTATGGGTTATCTTAGTAAAATGAATGAAGATCAGACTCTAGTCATGTATTCTGGCCATCCGCTAGGCCTATTCCCTTCCAGCAATGATTCACCGATGGTAGTTGTCACAAACGGGATGGTTATTCCAAACTACTCGTCCCAGAACGATTACGAGAGAATGAGTGCATTGGGTGTCTCCCAGTACGGCCAGATGACTGCAGGCTCTTACATGTATATTGGGCCCCAAGGAATCGTCCACGGGACTACGATAACCATATTGAATGCTGCAAGGAAGTACCTAGGCAAAACATCAGATCAGGATCTGGGCGGGGTCTTGTACGTTACTTCAGGTCTAGGGGGGATGTCTGGTGCTCAGGCGAAGGCTGCAGTGATTGCAGGTGCGGTTTGCGTAATTGCCGAGATTGATCCAATACCAGCACACAAGCGGCACTCACAGGGCTGGCTATCTGAGTTATACGAGGACTTGGAGGATCTAAGCACTCGAGTCGAGCAGGCCATCTCGATGAAAGAAGCCGTCTCACTGGGATATTTGGGCAACATAGTAGATTTGCTGGAGCATCTAGTGGAAAAGGGCATAACTCCAGAGTTAGCTAGCGATCAAACCAGCCTCCACAATCCTTGGTTGGGTGGATACATGCCTGCCGGCCTATCCTTCGAAGATGGTTTGAGTATGATAGAGAATGACCCAGAAGAATTCAAGAAACACGTTCAGGAGTCACTTAGGAGGCAGGTATCTGCAATAAACACCCTAACTGACAGGGGTACGCGTTTTTGGGACTATGGAAACGCCTTCCTTCTCGAGTCTAGACGTGCCGGAGCCGATGTCACAACAGCTGATGGCTCATTCAGATACCCGTCCTATGTAGAGGATATAATGGGGCCAATGTGCTTCGACTATGGTTTCGGGCCATTCAGGTGGGTTTGTACTTCGGGAAGCGATGCTGATCTGCAAACTACCGACAAGATAGCAATGCAAGTTCTGCAAAGACTCTCTTCAGAATGTTCCGAAGACATTAGAACACAGTACCTAGATAACATCAAATGGATCAAAGAAGCAGAAAATCATGAGCTCGTAGTGGGCAGCAAAGCACGAATTTTGTATGCTGATGAAGTGGGTAGGAGAACCATTGCTAGTGAATTCAACAATGCTATTTCCAATGGTTTGGTATCCGCGCCAATAGTATTAGGCAGGGATCACCATGATGTGGGAGGTACTGATAGCCCCTTCAGAGAAACTGCCAACATTTACGATGGCTCAATGTTCACTGCAGATATGGCCGTGCATAATTTCGTTGGGGACTCTTTCAGAGGGGCAACTTGGATCAGCCTACACAATGGAGGCGGAGTTGGCTGGGGAGAGGTTGTTAACGGCGGTTTTGGAATGGTTATCGATGGTTCAGAAACAGCTCAGATCAATATCGATTCAATGATCTCTTGGGATGTCAATAATGGTATTGCAAGAAGGTCTTGGGCCAGGAATGCCGGTGCCATATCAGCAATTAATCGAGCCATGGATTCAGACAGTAGGCTAGAGGTCACCATCCCTGAGATAGTTGATGAAAACATCTTGGACAACATGTTCGATGACTCTATTTGACCGAATAGCCTCGCAGTCATATGGCACAGATTGCTATTGACGGCAATTCTCTTACACTTGAGTCAGCATTAGCAATAGCAAAAGGTACTGCAACAGCCTTTCTGCCTGCATCATCTAGGGAAAAGATGCAAGATTCTCGTGATGCGGTAGAAGATGTATTGGAGTCAAAGAATGTCGTGTACGGAATAAATACAGGTTTTGGAGCACTATCATCTGTAGTGATAGAAAATGAACAACTCGAGACACTGCAGGAGAACCTCGTGAGAAGTCATGCTTGTGGGATAGGAGAGCGGATGGAGCCAGAAACCGTCCTCCTAATGATGGTTTTTCGAGCAAATTCGCTCGCCAGAGGAGTCTCCGGGTCAAGGCCCGATATCGTCGAACTAATCCTCTCCATGGTTAACTCGAGAATCGCACCAGTAGTCCCTAGGATTGGTTCTTTAGGGGCATCAGGAGATCTCGCACCACTTTCTCATATGACACTAGGCATGATGGGCGAAGGCCAAAGCCATAGATTCGTGGCAGGCCAATGGGAGCTCGCCGATTCAGGAGTTGCATTATCCGATGCAGGATTGAGCCCAATCAAGTTACAGGCTAAGGAAGGACTCTCTCTGATTAATGGAACTAGCCAAATGTGTGCCTACCTGACATGCACGGTCATCAACATGGAAACACTATGCCTAGCAGCCGATGCATCAATAGCTTGCTCACTGGAGGCGATCAAAGGATCTCACAAGCCTTTCGACCGTAGAATCCACGACTCTAGGCCACATTTGGGACAGTCTATTTCAGCTGCTAGAATCTCCGAACTCGTCTCCAACTCAGAAATTATGCTTTCACATATCGATTGTGATCGTGTACAGGATGCCTACTGCTTCCGATGCTCCCCCCAGGTTCATGGTCCCGTAATAGACATGATACGGGAAGTTCGAAGAATCCTCGAGATTGAGATTAACAGTGCCACCGATAACCCATTGGTATTTGTCGATGATGATGGTAGTGCAGATATTATCAGTGGAGGTAATTTTCATGGTCAGAACCTCTCATTAGCCAGTGATTCAATTGCAATAGCGTGCCACGAATTAGCAAGTATTTCTGAGCGCAGGATTAACCAGTTGCTAGATCCGAACTGGAGTGGTCAGCATGCATTCTTAGCAAAAAACGAGGGGTTAGAGAGCGGTTTGATGATTGTGCAGTATGTCGCTGCTGCAGTAATAGCCGAGCTTCATTTGCTAGCCAACCCAGTTTCAACAAGCAACGTCCCTGTGAGCATGGGCAAGGAAGACCATGTTTCCATGGGTGCTACTGGAGCATATAGGGCGCTCCAATCATCAATCCTTCTATCTCAGGTACTAGCAAATGAGCTAGTATGCTCTACAGAAGCTCTCGACGGCGTCTCAGAGTCACCAGGGACAGGAGTAGCCAAAGTTGCCGAGTGGGTCCGGAAGCATGTGAGCAAGCTAAATGGTGATCGCTCACTTACAACAGAATGTGAGGCCCTGTCCACAGCCATTCTCGATGGTGGTTTAACTAGTATTTTCGGGTGATATCATTCAAGAAAAATTGCACATGCAACGACATCCTGGGACCGATCCCCCATCATTTACGAGCAGAGTTTTGGCGACTGAAGGCGACTCTATCATTTTGGAAGAAACACATTGCTATCCAAGGGGAGGCGGGCAACCAGGAGATACAGGTTTGTTTAGATTGGAAGATGGCGCCACCGTCAAACTAGATGAGGTTCTACCGGGCGAAATGATTCTGCATCCTGTGGAAGAGATTCAAAAGTTCTCAAAGGGCCAGAAAGTAAAATGCGAAATTGACGTGATTAGAAGGAACGGTCACACTATGATGCACACTGCTCAACATATCTTCTCTGCATTAGCCGAAGACTTGTGGGGGTGTGAGACCGTTGGAAACCAGATTGGTGCTGATCAATCTAGAGTAGACCTACTTTTTGAGGACAAGGAGTTATT
>MDTA01003022.1_pt1 | contig 10170 bp, 7 predicted proteins | sample 811151 | NCBI WGS metagenome assembly MDTA01 (sample SAMN05326648, study PRJNA326480) | marine metagenome | isolation source: seawater | place: Indian Ocean: South | collected 2010 | reverse complement strand
TGTCTGCAGTGCTGACAGACGCTGCAAAGGAGGCCGCAATGAGGGTGCCTGCAATGAGCCCGACTTGGTGCAGATGCTTCATAGAATTTACCTAAGATTTTCGACCGCCAGACAATAGATTCTCCACGCCAATTTGCCAACTACCAAAGGCGGTATGACAGGTGACAATGTCGGGTTAGAGTGGAGGCTCGTGGAATAGTAAGTACGGAGATGTCGATATGCGACGGTTTGTTGATTTATCAATATTCTTGGAGAACGACGTGATTAGCGATCCGCCACCCATGCGTCCCAAGATCGACTACATCCGGCACGACACCGGCGCGGAACAGATGGCCGATTTCTTTGAAGGGCTTGATAAGAGCGAACTGCCTGATAGCGAGGGTTGGGCGATTGAAATGGTACAGCTGTGCACGCACAACGGTACTCACTTGGATGCGCCTTACCACTACCACAGCACGATGAACGACAAGCTTGGCGGTGCTGAGCGTGCAATCACCATTGATGAGGTGCCGCTTGAATGGTGTTTTCAGCCGGGAATAAAGCTGGATTTTCGGGATAAGCCCGACGGCTACGTTGTTACTGCGCAGGACGTAGAGGATGAGATAGCACGCATTGGTGTAACGCTAGCGCCGCTGAATATTGTTCTAGTCAATACCTCAGCCGGCAAGCGCTATGGTAGCGAGGATTATGTCAACGCAGGCGCTGGCATGGGTTACGAGGCAACGATGTACCTGTTAGAGCGTGGCATTCGGGTCACGGGTACAGATGCCTGGAGTTGGGATGCACCGTTTTCTTACACCGCAGAGCGCTACGCGGCCGACAAAGACGCCAGCATTATCTGGGAAGGGCACAAGGCCGGCCGCGATATTGGCTATTGTCATTTAGAGAAGATGCATAATCTCGAAGCTTTACCTGACTTTGGCTTTACGGTGAGCTGTTTCCCGCACAAAGTTCGCGGCGGCTCCGCCGGTTGGACCCGCGCGGTTGCCATTATCGACGAGGACTAGCTCGCTTTTTTGATGACCTCGTAGGCATCAAGTGCTCCTTGTCGCGCTGTTTTGTGATCAACAATTGGCATTGGATAGTTTGTACCCAATTCAACACCTGCGCTGGCGAGCGTTAGTGCGGGCGCTTCCCAGGGCGCGTGAATAAATTTCTTAGGTAGTTCTGCGAGTTCAGGACACCAACGACGTACGTAATCGCCCTCGGGATCAAACTTCTGTCCCTGCGCAATGGGGTTAAAAATTCGGAAGTAGGGCGCAGCGTCAGCTCCTGAGCCGGCTACCCACTGCCAGCTGCAGGCGTTGGAAGCGATATCCGCGTCTAAAAGACAATCCCAGAACCATCGTTCACCTTCTACCCAGTGAACCAAGAGGTGTTTGGTTAAAAATGAGGCCACAATCATTCTGACCCGGTTGTGCATAAAACCTGTTTGCCATAGCTCACGCATACCCGCATCGACAATGGGGTAGCCGGTCTGACCTCTCTGCCACGCTTTGAGTTGCGCTTGGCTGTTGTCCCAAGGGAAGGCCGCAAACTGGCCCTTAAATGGCGTGTTGGGCATTTCATCGAAGAGATCAATGAGTTGATAGCAGAACTCGCGCCAGCCGATCTCAGCTAAAAATTTATCAATGGCCGAGCTCCATTGGGGCGCTGACAGCTTTCGCTGTTGTGCCGCTGCCCAGACCTGACGCGGCGATATCTCTCCAAACTTAAGATGCGGAGATAGCCTTGAGGTATAACGTTTTGCAGGAAGGTCACGACCTTCTGAATAGTGGGCTACCGGTGCTTCAAGGAATGTATCTAACGCTTCTTTGGCCCCATCCTCTCCCGGTCTCCAAAGAGCTGACCACCCGTCTGCCCAGTCAGGTATACGGTCTTGCGCGCTGGGTTGAAGTTGCCAGTCGACTAAGGCATCTGTGGGCGCCGCTGTCACCGCCCAACTAACGTCAGGCAGTGGGACCGGTATCGCCGCCGTCAATTTATTAGCCGCGCGCCAGAATGGTGTAAACACTTTGAAGGATGTACCCGAACCTGTCAGAACCGAGCCGGGTTCATGCAGTAGTGTTCCGGGATAACGCTTCACCTCCACATTTTTCTCGGTAAATTCTGCGTTAATGGACGCCTCGAGGCCCGCTGACCAGGGTTGATACTGGCGAGAAAAGTAGATGGCATCAGCCTGTGTAGAGGCCTGAAGCTCAATAAGCGTCTCAATCGTGTTCCCGCGTCGCAAAAGGAGTTGGCCGCCGAGTGATTCGATCGAGGCCGATAGTGAGGCTAAACTCTCGTGCAGCCACCACTGACTCGCGCCGCCAAACCCCCATTCGCCGGCTACCTGCTCGTCGTAAATAAAAACGGGTAAGACATCACCGCGCTTTGCCGCAGCAGTGAGAGCAGGGTGGTCATGGATTCTCAGATCTTGTCTGAACAGTAGGATAGTGGTGCTCACGCGGATTTGCTCTCTTGAGAAGGAATAATTTGATCGATGGCGGCTACCAGACGGTTCATTGCCGACTGCTCGACCTTAAGGGTTGCCATGTCATCAGCGCGGGTTTCACCCTCATTGACGATGACAATGGGTATGCGCAGCTTTTCGGCCATGCGACAAAAACGAAAGCCCGAATAGACCTGTAAAGAGCTCCCTACCACGAGAAGTCCACCAGCGCTGGCTAGCGATTCAATGCAGGCCTCAACCCGAGACCTCGGCACGGTGCCACCAAAAAACACAACGTCAGGCATAACGACGCCGCCGCAGTGCTTGCACTCGGGAATGGTTGTTTTCTCCACGTAGGTATCGGGCACATCGGCATCGCCATCAGGTCTTGCAATGTGTTGGTAATCGGTAACAAAGGGGTTGGCTTTCAAAAGTCGGGTTTGGAAGTTATTTCGGGACTCTTGCGCCTCGCAATTCAAGCAAATGACCTGATCGAGTCGACCATGAAGATCGACGACGCGTTGAGACCCTGCTTTTTGGTGCAATCGGTCAACGTTCTGAGTGATTAACAGATCGATCTTGCCAGCGCGCTCCAGCTCAGCGAGTGCGTAGTGAGTTGCGTTGGGACGCGCACCATCGACACCAACCCAACCGACCATTGAACGCGCCCAATACCGTTTCCGTTTGGTTTCAGACTCGACAAATTCCTTGTGCTGAATGGGGTCAACGCGGAGCCATCGGCCGGTGCGATCGCGGTAGGTGGGAATACCTGAGTTCGCGCTGACGCCCGCACCGGTCAATACCGTCCATCGCTCGATGCGATGCAACCACGTGGACAAAGATTCAACCGTTTGATGCATTGGACGTATACGTTAGCTACTGTGTTTTGGTTGGCGCTAGAGCCTAAGGATAAGTCGGCAATGAAGGTATTTGTTACAGGTGGAACGGGCCTAATTGGACGCGCTTTGGTCAAGCGACTCCTTACGGATGGACACGATGTAACCGTCCTCACACGGCAGACCCTGACCAGCTCAGAAGCTGTCACCTACATCAATTCGATTGACGACTTAGATACTCGTCAGGACATCGTCGTCAACCTCGCGGGAGCAGGTATAGCGGACCGTCGGTGGTCGCCAGCCTACAAAAAAGAGATCCGTGCCAGCCGAATTGATATAACCCAAGCATTGGTGTCGCGTCTGCGAGAAATTGGCATGCCGGATGTGTTCATTAGTGGCAGCGCCATTGGCTTCTACGGTGAAAGCAAAGAGCGTGAGTTCAGCGAAGCCGACGCAGTGGGTATCGGTTTTTCGGCAAAGCTATGTCGTGATTGGGAAGCCAGTGTCAGCGACATTGGAAGCGAGAACACGCGCTACGTCCTGCTTCGAACCGGTGTGGTACTTGATAGAGCTCTCGGTGCCTATCCCCAAATGACCCAATCCTTCAGGTTTGGTTTGGCCTCGTGGATGGGGCAAGGAGATCATTGGCTTAGCTGGATCCACCTGGCGGACATGGTGGGCGCCATTCTGCATTGCATTCAAAATGAGACGGTATCAGGACCTGTCAATATGACAGCGCCGAACCCGGTGACGCATCGATCATTTTCGGACGAGGTTCGCAATGCCACAACCACGGTGATGCGGATGGGAATGCCTGGCTGGGTTATGCGGCTCATGGTGGGGGAGATGGCAGACGAACTGCTTTTGACCGGCCAACGAGTAATGCCAACCAAACTGCTGTCTACGGGTTACGAGTTTCGTTTTGGCGAATTAAGGGACGCTATTGTCGACCTCGAGGCGCGATAGCAGCGGAAAGTATCACCAATTCCCGCTTTGCCGGTAGTCATCGAACGCGTGTTGCACATCGATTTGGCCTTTGAGCTTCTTGAGAGCTGAACGCTCCAGCTGACGCACCCACTCACGACTGACGCCCAGCTTGTCGGCGATTTCGGCCCGGCTTAGGGGTGGTCCGTTTTGCAGACCCCACCGGGCGAGTACAACTTGTCGTTCATTGGCTTCAAGTCGGCCGATGGCATTGCCAAGAAAGTTTCCGAGCGAGGCCTGTTCAGCGTCATCACCCGCTTCACCAAAGGTTTCACCGACAAGTCCGTCAACCAAGGTCTCGTCATCTTCATCAAACTTCGGGGCGTCTAGCGACACCGTAAGATTGCGTAGTTGCAATAATTCTCGTGCCTTATCGGGATCCATGCCCGCATTGGCAGCAATAGTGTCCGCATCCGCCTCTTGTCCAGTCCTCGCTTGCTCCGCGTAACGCTCTTTATACAGGCGCCCAATTTGCTCTTGGACGTGAGTAGGGAAGCGAATAAGCGTACCGGCATCGCCGACATAACGCCTGACAGCCTGCGTTATCCAGTTAAAGCAGTAGGTGCTGAAACGAAAACCTTTTTCGTACTCGAATTTCTCAGCTGCACGGATCAGCCCAAGCGTCCCTTCTTGAACAAGATCGAGATAGCCCACACCCCGGCCCTTGTAGCGAGATGCTATGGAGTAGACGAGTCGAAGGTTGTGCATGACCAGACGGTCTCGAGCCTCGGTGTATGTGCGCACTTGTTTTTTTATGGCGGACAGCAGAGCGTGGTCCAGTGCAAACGATGGGACCGGCGTCTGCCAGTGCCGTTGCCAGTGACCAATGGCGTCTGCGACCGTGTCAGCAAACTGACCACCCGCCCGTCGCAGTATCGCCACGGCAATGCCGATAGTTAGGCTGGCTGGAAGTTCCAGCGATTCAACGTACTTAAGTCGCGCGGCGCTCGACTTGAGCTCTGACAGCTTCCTGGCGACGTTTCGTGACTGATCGGCGTGCGATCCATCACTGAACAGGGCGGCGAGCTCGCGGCGCAAGACAAAGTGCAGATCTCGATTTGGAAAGCGTTGAATCTGTGGGGGGTTCTCCAGACACTCGCGACAAAACTGCGCCAGATACTGACTCAGCTCGTCGTTCTCAGCGATCAGTGCGTAGATCTCGCGAACAGCACTCCATTTAGTGCTATCTATCGACTGCTCTTGCTCGGCGGTTAACAGGTCGTAACGACGTGCTTCCGCAAACATCAATTCGATGTCTTTTTCGTCTGTGTTGTCGATCATCTGCGCTGCCCCATGTGCGTCTTATATCTATACGACTCATCGGAAAGGCTGCCCAGAGAAAACTGGACAATGTCCAGCTGTTACATGAACAAGTATTGGACAGAGATAGAAAATACTGATCTGGACCCCGAAATATCCCGTAAACCACGACAATTGATGAACAAAATCCGGGGTGAAAGATGAACGCACCAGCCAAGACCGCAAACCTCCTCGAACCAAGACCGCTGTATGGCATTGGAACCGTCGCACGACTGACAGGACTAAAGCCCGACACTCTTCGAGTCTGGGAGCGTCGATATGGACTGGGCGCAAGTTACAAGTCGGCCTCTGGACGCCGGCTATTTACCCAGTCGGACCTCGAGCACCTGCAGCTCATCACGGCTTTAGTTGAAGACGGTGTGCGTATCGGTGAGATTGCGTCTTCTGATCGTAAAACGCTGGAGTTGCTGGTCAGTAACCGTGGCAGCCGAATGGCCAAAGCCATCCCCGCGGCAAAGTCACGGGTTGTGTTCGTCGGTGCGGAGCTATGCCAGTGGTTAGACGGTCATCAGGGCTGTTTATCGGGCATCAGCGCGTTTTTGTCGCGCATGCCACTTGCAAACGCAGTTGACGCTTTAGACGTGAACGAGAAGGCGGACATGTTGGTCGTTCATTGCCCGTCCGTGTCAATGACCAATATCAATGCCATGGACACGCTCGCAAATCGACTCGGTGCAAAACGTACGTTGGTGCTTTATCAACTGTGCAACAGTCGTTGGATTGAAGAGATCGAGCGTCGTGGCATGACAGCGCTCGAGTATCCGCCCGAATCAGCGCGCCTTGCGTTTGAACTTGGTCGTGTCGCAATCGATCACGAGGCCAAGCAGGGTGAAATAAACCTAGGTGAGCTCATTCAAGCGAAGCCCCGAATGTACGATGACAGCACGCTCAATGCTGCAGCTAAGCTCAAGAGCCTGCTCGATTGTGAGTGTCCAAAGCACATTTCAGATCTGATCAAAACGCTCAGCGAGTTCGAAAATTACTCGACTGCCTGTAGCGTTGAGAATTGGCACGAAGCAGCCGTTCACTCCTGCATCTACGCCTACACGGCGCAAGCCCGTTATCTTATGGAAAAGGCGCTTCAGGCCGCTCTGGAAGGTAGAGGCGAGGAGCTCACTAAGATCATGCGAAGCCCCACTTGATTAGTGGCTTTTAAGCTATTGATCTCGCGAGAATCGTCGCGATTATCGCGGGGCACACAAATCTGACATACCAAGGCCACCAGCGCATAAAGAATGTGCTGGCGGTTGCGTCTTCGTTCTTGGCGAGTTCTTTCAATAGGACATCCCTGCGCCACACCCATCCTGCATAAACGCACAGAGCTAAGCCGAGTAGAGGCTGCGAGTAGCGAGTGCTGACCGTAATGACCAACCCGAACAACGTATCGAAGTTCATGACGATAGCAGCACTCATTGCCGTGATGATGGCTGTCGCAATGAAGGCAGCTCTCAGGCGTCCCCACTGAAAACGCTCAACCAGGAACGATACGGGCACCTCCAACATGGAGATAGACGATGTCAGGGCCGCAATACTCATGAGACCGAAGAAGGCCAAGGCAAGCACCGTTCCGGTTTCATTCATGGAGTCGAAGAGGGCAGGGAGCACCACAAAGATCAGCGTGTCTTCAGACAAGAGTCCACCCGCTTCATTGAAGATCATGACGCCACGCTCGGCGGCGACGTACATTGCCGGCAGAATGAGAAACCCCGCTAAAACGGCAATACCAACATCAACCAGGGCCACTTGTACCCCAAGGCTAGGGAGATGCTCTTCATCTGAGACGTAAGAGCCGTAGATGAGCATGGTGCCAACGCCCAATGAGAGTGAGAAGAACGCCGCTCCCATGGCGTTAAACACCAACTCGGTGGACCAAAGCTTAGAGAGGTCCGGCACGAGGTAGACAGCGAGACCTTTGCCGGCACCTTCAAGTGTCATCACATACAGCGACAGCAAAATAAGCGTAACGATGAGTGCTGGCATTAGGCGCTTTGACCAGCGCTCGATCCCTTTTTCGACACCACCGGCAACCACGGCCATGGTCAGTGTCATGAAGATGAGCATCAACATAAGGTTCCGCGTTAGACCGAACTCGGACAGCCATATTGCGGTCTCGCTCGCGCCTAGGGCATCGAGCGGATAGGCGGCGCCAAACCCGATCATCCAGCCCGAAACAATGGCATAAAAGCTAAGAATGACACTCGCAGTGAAGATGCCAACAATACCGACCAGTGTACCAATGCCACGCTGTGTACCATTACGGGAGACCTTTGCTAGCGCAGCGATCATGTTGCCGTGGGCGTGTCGGCCTAAAGTGAGTTCTGCCATTAAGACGGGGTAGGCCAGAAGAAAGGCGAGCAAGAGGTAGACGACGACGAATGCCGCGCCGCCATTACTGGCTGCTTGAGTCGGGAAGCCCCAGATATTGCCTAAACCGACAGCTGATCCTGCCGCTGCCATGATAAAACCAAACCGTGAACCAAACTCGCCGCGTTGCAATGCCACTGCTGCTGCCCCGTGTTTATTCGTTATTTTACAAAACTGTACTGTAACACTCTCAAACAGGGTCGCGTATGCGTTCTGACGTGATATGATCGCGCGCTCTCGCCCACCCCGGGTGGTGAAATTGGTAGACACAGGGGACTTAAAATCCCCCGCTCATTGCGAGCGTGCCGGTTCAAGTCCGGCCCCGGGGACCATGCAAGTCATTGTTTTTTATAAAATTAATCTAAAAATCGTCGTCATTAGACGTTTCGAGCTTCTGGTATTTATTTGCTGCTGACACGACCTTTCGTATTGAGATAGTCCTGCGGTAACCTGAGTGTATGCAGATTGTCTATCAAACCGCCGTGCCGCTGATACTCTTGTTGAGCGCATTAATCTTGAGTGTTGCGCCTGCTGTAGCGGGCGGTGACGCGCGTTTGGATCACCATCATGATGCCCTTGAGGAGGTCGTAGTCCATGTAACTCGCTCCCACAGAGGTTTAGCGGAACAGCCAACTCGAGTTGAGGTTATTGCTGGGGAAGAGTTGAAAGAGAAACTGATGATGCGCCCCGGAAACATTTCAATGCTCTTGAATGAAACTGGGGGTATAAGAGTGCAAGTAACAGCTCCCTCTATCGGCGCAGCAAACATTCGAACTTACGGTCTGCGCGGGCGTTACACACAATTACTTGCAGACGGATTGCCGATATATGGCGGACAAGCATCTTCTTTAGGGTTATTGCAAATCCCACCTAGTGATCTTGGTCAAGTCGAGATTGTTAAGGGCGCTGCATCTGCAATGTATGGCTCTCAGGCCATGGGAGGAGTAATCAATCTGGTATCAAAGCGACCGGGAGAGACGCCTAATGGTGAACTCACTGTCAATACCACAAGTCGCGACGGCAACGACTTTTCAGCTTATTTTGAAGGGCCATTGACGTCAGAATTTAGTGCCTCACTATTAGGAGGGTACCACAGACAGAACGAACAAGATTTAGATGCCGACAACTGGTCTGATATGCCAGGTTACGAGAGATTTTTGATTCGTCCGCGCCTTTTTTTAGACCGGCACACCGACCTAGATTTATTTATAACTGCAGGTCTAATGATCGAGAACCGGTTTGGTGGTGCATTGAACGATGAGATTGATACTGCACTAGAGCTGTTACCTCAAGATCAGAGGACTGAGCGCCTAGACCTGGGTTTTGTTGCTGAAACCACAATCTCTGATAACGCGTACTTTCAAGTGAGGTCGTCGGGTATGCAACAACGGCACGATCACAGGTTTGGATTGCTAATGGAATCAGACCGTCATGAGACGACTTTGGCAGAAGCCTCAATTACCAATCTGTTGGCTAATATGTCTTGGGTCACTGGCTTGTCATATCAAGTTGATCAGTATGAGTCTGAGGCGCTCCCAAACTTCGATTATAAGTACTCGGTACCAGCTGTATTTTCTCAACTAGATTACGATATTTCGGAGAGTATGACTGTCGTGGCGAGTGTTCGTTTGGATGACCATAGCGAATATGGAAGCCACGTCAGTCCAAGAGCTTCTGTCTTTTACAAGCCGGGATTTTTGTCCCTGCGAGCTACTTGGGGACAAGGTTTTTATGCACCTACCCCTTTCATCGAAGAGACAGAAGCTGCGGGTCTGTCCAGACTGCAACCGCTGGCACTTCTGCAGGCAGAAGGCGCAGAGACATGGTCGGTAGACATTGGTTATTCGGCAGGTACTGTCGATGCTGACTTAACTCTGTTTGGGTCAAGTATTGACAGAGCTGTCAGATCCAGCCCAGTCAGCACGGAGTTAGTGCGCCTCATAAATCAAGAGGGCGTTAGCCGAAATAGAGGTGTTGAAGCGGTATTTCGCTGGCGTCAAACGCCGTGGACTGTTAGCGCGAATTACATGTACCTTAAGGCTGACGAACCAAAGCTTAACGGTCTTGGAAACGCAGCGGTGCCGCTGACTCCGGAGCATTCTGCCGGTATGGTAGCGATGTGGGAGCGGCATGGATCCGGCAGAGTTGGAATGGAGCTTTACTACACGGGCAAACAATCACTGGAAAATAATCCGTACCGTATGCAGAGCGATCCATATCTTCACATCGGTC
>MDTA01133649.1_pt1 | contig 10171 bp, 8 predicted proteins | sample 811151 | NCBI WGS metagenome assembly MDTA01 (sample SAMN05326648, study PRJNA326480) | marine metagenome | isolation source: seawater | place: Indian Ocean: South | collected 2010 | reverse complement strand
TAAACTAAATATGATAAATAATGCTTTAGTTGAGAAAACAATTTATATTTCATTATGGGTTCAGTTTATAACGACTACTCTTTCATTGGATGGTTTAAATTATGATTTAGCAATTGAAGATAATATCTTAAAAGATATATTGATTCTAGAAGCATTTGTTCAATTTGTTGAAGCATTCTTTTATATCTGGGTAATTTATGCTCTGAAAGATCTAAGAAAAATGACTAGTCGTCGATACATTGATTGGTTTATTACAACACCGACTATGCTTGTATCCACAATTATCTTTATGGAATATTTAAGAAAAAAGGAGGCGAATGAAGATACATTAAACTTTTGGATATTCCTACAAGATCATAAAATAAACATTATCAAAATAATCTCTTATAATTTCTTTATGTTAGTATTTGGATTATTAGGTGAATTAAATATTATAGATAAGAAAATAGGTGTATCTATAGGATTTATATTCTTCGGATTATCATTTAAACTGATTTATGATGAATATGCTAGATATACCGAAGGAGGTAAAAAATTATTCTTATTTTTAGTATCTGTTTGGTCTCTCTATGGTATATCTGCAATGATGCCTATGGTTCCTAAAAATACTTGTTATAATATATTAGATATTGTTGCTAAGAATTTCTATGGCTTATTCATTTATTATTATATTACAAGGATAGGGACTCGTAAAGGATATTTATTAAATTTTATAAAAACGGAATAAGGGAAGAGTTCGGTTTAATATAAATCATATCATCTTTTAAGTTCGTTCTATTGATACTATTTAATGTATCTATTAAATATTGTTTATCTAATTCATCATTAATATTTTCATTATCAATACTATTAATATGCCATAGATAAACAGGTGCTACAGGAGATTGTAATGTAAATACAAAATCTAATAATCTTTTTATATTTTTATCATTTACAAGGATTAAACTTTTTTGTAAATAATGATAAGGTTGTTTTCTTAGATTTTTAATAAATAAAGTCATTTTGATGGCATATTTAATATTTATATTTTTCATATTACGTGTATCAAATATGTATGAAAAATCTTGGCGATTATGATAGAGGAGCAACCATTCGTTTAAAAATTGATCAAATTCATTTTCAGAATTTATGTTTTCTGAAAATTCTACAAATATTACTGGGAAGTTATCATAGTTATATTTAGCGAACATGTTATTAATTTATATCTATTATTTTAATTATTTATATTCAAACTAAGATTAAGACTACCAAGACCAATTTAAATAAGATTCCAAGCTCAATCGCACACAAATTAAAATTATAATTAAGGCTATTAAAATTATGGTCCACCCCCACTCTTTTCTGTCGTCATTGTTTAATCCAACTATGACTTTAATGGCGCCAAAAAATAAAGAAACTGATATAGCTATTAAAATCCAAAATGATAATTTATCACCTTCTTTTTTATGAACACATCTACCCACTATATTATCTTCTTTTTCTTCTTCGGTCTGTTCATATTTTTTATCTTTATCATCGCATTCACATTTAAACTCATCATCATCTTTATTATATTTAGTAGTAGAATCTTTGGGACACCTTTGATATGTCATTATTTGATAATCACTTGATGATAAATAATCATTGAAACCATAAAAATTATATATATACATAATCCCTAACGCACATATTAATTCAAATGCCAATACTCGACTGTCAAAGCCAACCTTATAAATTCTATAAACAGATAAACAAATAGTTGAAAAAATACCAAATGCTAAACTTCCCCACGTAGTATATGCATAAAATGTTTTAGCATCAAAATTATCTTCTTTTAATAATAATATAAGAATTAATATTAATAGCGTGAATATAATTAAAATAAAACGCACCAAAACACTATCCGAAGAATCATCATATATTGGTGATCCCGCCCATGCCCATATGTTAACGAGAAATGGCACCACACAAGCAAACAGCAACAAAATCCATAATTGATATTTCTTATTATAAAAAGTGTCAATGAAATAATCTTTATTATTAATACATGCTTTTTCGCGGTCTCTCTGATATTTAATACCATTAAAAAACATATGGGTGGTATCACCAATATATGATACTTTTTCTTCGTCCTTCTTACACTCGCATAATCCAGATTCCTCGTTCATTTCAGAATCAGCGGGACAATCGCCGCAACCAGTAAATTTAAATAATTCTCCATCTTCAGGGCAAGTTATACTTATAGGCCCAGCTTCTCCTACAACCTGACTATCAGAGGAGAAGGGCGGATCCTCAGCGCATCTAATCCATCCTAAATAATTATACAAACGCGAGATAGAATATAGTATGTCCGGATCTTGAAGATACCAACTACCCCCAAATCTGTAATTATTCCAAATTTTATTATAAGGTAACTTACACTCATTTTCAGAACATCTAAGAGATTGTAAAGAAAGTTGTAAATTATTATTTTCTTCATTACATATAATCTCTTTACTCCCTGTAACATCTTCCCATGTATCGCTATCACCTCCAGTTTCTTCTAAGTGATAATTTTCATTACATTCAACCTTTAATAGAGAACCATAATCTACAGTATCTGTATTTGATAAATCTCTATTATTGTCAGCATTAATGATTATCATATTTTCATTCAAACTGGGGATTACACATTGTCTTAGTTCGCAACCTGTAAATTTAAAAAAACCATCTTCGTTACACATATTATCATATGTTACATCCACATCTGGAAGATTTATAACATTCGAACCCTCAACCGCAGAATAATCTGAATCTGTGTCACATTCAACATTTCCGATATTACTATCATCAAAATGATCAAAATCATATAGTCTATTTTCGGTTCCATCAGAATAATTATAACCATCGGGGATTGTACATTGTCTTTTCTCGCAACCTGTAAATCTAAAAGAACCATCTTCGTCACACATATTATCATATGTTACCCCCCCTCCAGTTGGATTAATCTGTATATCACTCCCCTCATAATTTTCAGCACAACTAATACCTTGAATATTTGTGTTAATATCAAAATGATCAAAATCATAAGGTCCAGATTCTCCTGATGGATGTGAATAATCATAACCATTAGAGGGTATCCTACATTTTTTTTTTCGACATTCTCTGGCACCATCACTCAAGGCAAATACTTCTTCTCCTTCTTGATCACAAGTCATACTAGGTAGATCCATCCATGTTTCGCCTATGTCGATTCCTCCTGGCCCCATATTTTCTTCGTGTCGAATTATATCACTTAATTCTTGAAGAGCCGGAGTCACAGCACCTCGATCTGATCTCCATGCAACCCAATCATTATATGCATCAGTTGCTAGATCATTTCGATCTATTGCTCGATAATTTATAATATTCTGTAATTCATCTTCATTATCCCCAATAATCGTTATTTGGGGATAAGATACATAATCATCAGCACATGTCAAATAATATTCACGTCCAGTCTCTCTATTAAAAGCATTATAATCAAATGTGCGCGATCCACCATCCAATGATACTTCATCACCATTACTATCTAAAACCTTATAAACATTCATGTCATCTTGCGAAATTGTACATTGTCTTTCGCATCCGCTGAATTTAAACACATGACCATCATTACATGTTATATCTGGATTTTGATCCTCCGTATTTACACATTTGATCAAATTAGGGTATTGAGTTTCAAAAAAATCATAATCATATTTCATGTCATTGGATGATTCTAAACTAAAATTACTAGGGGCAATAACATCAGGATTTTGAATATAAGCTGTAATATCATAATCACCAATCGTACATTGTTTTTTACATCCTTGAAATTCAAATTCATATTTCCCTTCATCGCATGTTATACTTGGGGCTTCCCCACTTTCACTGGAGTAATTCGGTGTATCACAAGTAACTTTACCACTGAAAAAATTATTCAAAAATGTGTTTCCAGCATTGTATTCTGTCCCATCCCCCATGTTTTTATCATTAACCTTGTAACCATCTGGTATTGTATCGGGAAGTGTACATACCCTTTTACACCCACTAAATCTAAAAAACTCGGCACTAGGTCCATCACAAGTTATACTTGGACTAACACTGGAATCTTCCCGATCACTTTGTTCAACACAACTAATAGTAGCCCCTGTAAAAAAATCATAATCATACTTTCCCCCCTGTGTAACAGGTTGTGTTTCTGGTGTTCCATCTCCACCTATCTTCTCTATTACATAACTTTTGTATATACCTTCTGGAATAGTACATTGTTTTTTGATTCCTTCAGATACAAATAATTCACCTACATCATCTAATTTAGATTGTAAATCTTCTAATCTTTCATTCAATAATTGTATTTCTTCCGGTGAATAAAAATCAGGACTTAATGTATCTATTGAAGAACCTTGATTACCTGCTGTATCTTCAAATACAGCATAATCGGGTAACCCCCTTTCTTCAACAGCACTTGGAATTCTTCTGCCCGATGTAATTGTATCTGCATTTTGTATTGTCATCTCATCAGAATTATCTATTTCAGGGTCATCTTGTAATGATATAATTATTGTATCCCTTGAATCAAATGATAAACCAGGTTGTAATAATACTTGATTACCAAATGGTTCAATATTCTTTAATAAACAAAATATTAATAAAATAGATAATAGGAATAAAAAAATATGTAATTTTTTATTCATTATAATTAATATAAGATAATAAAAAAAAATTTTTTTAAAGACTTGAATTGTAAACGAATAATATTATATAGTATTAAAAATTTAAGCGTTCCTCACGGGGGGCATACATTTATTATTTCAGAAAGGATAAAAGGTTCACCATACGCCTCCTGAAGTTTACTATATAATCTTGGTATATGTTCATTTATAAGGGCGGGACTATTGATTCGTCCGAAATCTCCTTCGAAGCCAAACCATATTGTACTCGCTACAGCCCAAAATTCATAGTGGTTATTACATCCATATCCGTAAGCATCCTTGCAATCATTATGTCCGGCCTGACCGGTATAACCCTCATTTTGCCTCCAAGCATGATATATACTATAAATCTCATCATGACTAGCATCATTTTGATCATTAACAAATCCTGTCATATGAATATGATGGGCAAACTCGTGAACAAAAATACGCCCACTGATTCGACGCAGTCGATTGCATAACAAATCTCTTACACATGAAACTGAAATACCAGCTGAACCTTTCCCCTGATCCCAGTCGGGCGCATAACGTTGCCATTCTGGGAGATCAGATAATAATTCATATCTTTGATTCCCATAAGTCATTTGATAAGTGTATATCCCCTCAAATGGAGTACCACTACAATAAAAAAACCCCGTATATTGTTTTCGCCTATCCCAAAAAAATGCGCTCTCTCTCGTGACCCCATAATCGGCCCCGTTTATTTCATCTTGTGATAATAATATCTTAACATTATCGCTTAAATTTTCCGTCATTTTAGTAATAATAGCAGCAACCTTCGTTTGTAATAATTCAAACTCGGAAGTCTCGAGAGATGTTACCACCAATGGAGTATATTTTACTTTCATATTTAATGTTTCACCCGTGCTTGTCATCATAGGGACAAGTTGTTCAGTTAAGATTTCATATGTAAGATCAGGGGGTGTATCCACGCAAGTTAAATTCGTAGTTGTAAGCTCACCATCATTGCAAATAGGTTGTTCAGAAAGATCATATCCATCATCACATGTAATATCACAAAGAGTAGCATGTCGTATTATATTATTATCTGCGGAACACACGCTCCCCCATCTCCCATGTTCGGGCAATTCAAGATCAGACAATTGGCAATCGGACCAATATCTAGGATTTGCAGTTATGTATCGAGAACCCCTTCGCAAATCATCATCTCTCGTGTTTTGAATATTTATCCCAACACATCCATTTAATTCATAAGGATCTCCTCCATTCTCACAAGGAGTAGCACTTGCTGTGCCAGTATAACCTACGGCACATCCTACTCCACTAACATCAAAATAATCCCCCATACTTAAATTATTTTCCTCAACATTGATTAAATTATATCCTTCTGGGACAGGATCGGGTCTCTTACAAGAATCACTTGCTGTGCATCCAGACAAAGTATAGGGTCTACCAGCTAAACCACAAGCAGTAGCACTTGCTTCACCAGTATAACCATATGCACAATCTACAGAAACATTAAAAGAATTCATATTTAAATCAGTTTCTTCTATAATAGTATAACCAGTATTATTAGGCGGACTAACACAATCACCAGATTGGACCACATCTGGTTGTGGTTGACGAGAACTGGACCCTGAAGAATCATCAGTAGGTATACATTCGAATGATGCGCCGCGCCTCGTTTCTCCTGGCATAATAAGTGTTCCATTATCACAAATGGGTTGTATTGGAGGATGGTTTCCTTCCTTACAAGTAAAATCGCAAATAGTGCCATCTTGAATTACGCTACTACGTAGGGGACATTTTGTCTGTCCCCATCTCCCATCCATCGGTATTACAATACTTGATAAACTACAAGGGGAATTAGTTTCTCCTGTAGAACCACTAGCTTGAACTGGTGAAGGAGACTGTTCTGGTTCTGGTACATTTGGTGAAGGAGACTGTTCTGGTTCTGGTACATTTGGTGAAGGAGACTGTTCTTGTTCTGGTTCAGTTGGTGAAGGGGGTTGTTCTGTTTCTGATGATGGGATTAATATTTCACCTAAAGAATCTATAATAGATTGTGGATTATTTAATAAACTACCACCCAAATCTCTTTCTTCTCCTAATGATTTTAATTTTTGTTCTAATGTGTTTATTTTATATAAAATATGTCTTGAATCTATAGTTTCTTCTTTTTCTAAAAATTCTATATTTGTATATGTTGAACAATTATCACATGATACTCTACAAGCTTCATCAGCAGTTCTATCATCTTCACCTACATCGCTACAATCTGAACCAAATATTGAATAATCTCTACAGGTTTTGGTTCCTTTTCTCCATTTATAATCATCTAAACATTTTGATTCATAAAATTTATCATTCTTATCAAATTCAATTACAGGTATCATATTAGAATCTTCTGATGTATCAAATGATTCTATATCCTTACATAATACTAATATAAGTATTAATAATCCTAAAAATATAATCATATGTATCCATTTATTCATATTACTAAAATTATCATATATAAAAAATGCGTTTAAATTACTTAAAGAAATTAATAAACTTAATTAACAAATGTTAAATAATGTAATTTTATTAGAATCATTAAATAAATTTTATAGTGTTCCTTATAATCGTGATAAATTAATCAATATTTTAAATGATCATGATAGTATTTCTTTAAGATCGATTGATTGGTTTATAACTAATTATTCTAAGAAGAATAATACATATTATATCGTTTATCATGATGAAAATAATATTCCTACATTTGATGAAAGTGGGAATTATAAAAGTAATATGAATGTTTTTCATTCATATAAATCTCAATTAAAAGCATATTCTAAAAAAAGATTTGATCCATTTTGTAGAAGAGATAGAATATTATTTCATTTAGATGAAAATAATTCAGTTGAAACTACAATTGGTCAATTAAATTTCTTTAAATGGGCTATTTCAAATTTAATTATAGATTATATTGAATTAAATAAAATTGAAATTGAAAATGATATGAATAATTCTTTAAAATTAATGAAAGAAAATTCTAATAAAAAAAATGGTGAAAGAAAAAAAAGACAAGAATTATCATTATCAGCAACAAGAGGATTAAAAGTAAATAGTGTCCCTATTGAAATAAATTTTGATTAAAAAATATTATATTAAATAAATAATATGGAAGAAAAATTTAATGTTAGAATTTTAGATAATTTTAATCCCACGATAGATCCTATAATTATTATGGTTAATCCGAATACAAATGTATTAGAACTAAAATTAAAATATAGTAGACATCGCGATTTAAAGACTATTAATTATTCTTTTATATTTGAGGGCACATTATTGAAGAATAGTGATAATTTATATAAGCATGGTATAAGTAAAAATAGAAGTACTATATTTTATGTTCCAAACCAAGAAAGAAAGGATACTTCTATTAATTATGAAAATAAAGAATATTTAAATGAAATGAAGGGGGGTAAACGAAAACGAAGTAAAAAACGAAGTAAAAAACAAAGTAAAAAAAAGAATAAAAAACAAAGTAAAACCTATAAAAAACAAAGTAAAACCTATAAAAAATAAATTTCTATTTAAAAAATACTATCTTAAGATAATTTATAATAAATAAAGATGATTCAGATGTATGTTAATACTCCGAAAAATAATGTGGTTATACTGAATGGTGTTCGCGATTCATTTCGTTGTAGGCAACGAAATAAAGATAAAAATGACACATTTAGATTTATCAGTTATAAGAAGATGTTAAAAGAAAGAAAAAAGAAAAATAATAGAGTTTATGGTCCTATGCCATTTTATACAATTTCAAAATTATAAATCATTTAAAATTAAAATAATATTAATATAATAAATAAATATGCAGATTTTTGTAAAGACTTTGACTGGGAAAACAATTACACTTGAAGTTGAGGCTTCAGATAGTATTGATAATGTGAAAGCTAAAATCCAAGATAAAGAAGGCATCCCTCCCGATCAACAGAGATTAATTTTCGCTGGAAAGCAATTAGAAGATGGTAGAACTCTTGCTGATTATAATATTCAGAAAGAATCTACATTACATCTTGTATTACGATTAAGATAAAAATCGTAATGATAAAAAATAATATTAAAATATATTTATAATTTCTTTTTAAAATTTAATTAATTAAAGTTAATTGATAATATCTTTATACTGTTTAAGCTGCTTCTACTAATTCTTCTTCATCTTCCTCATCACTCTCAATAATTTGAGCATGTGAAATACGCTCATCATCCTTACCTTCTTCATCGTCATCCATAAATGCGTATCCATCTGAAAAACTCTTTGCTACCTTGACCTTAAGTTGCTGAGCAGACCAAGTGCATCCAAACTTTCCAGGTGAATGCCAAATGAAATCACACTTGAAAAGACCCTTAATAGATGAATTCTTCTTTAGTACATCGGCAACCATAACATGATTATCCGCATCTGGATTGTTAAAATTTAGTTCTTCGCGATTTTCATCAAAACAGCGACACAGAATGTTTCCTTCCTTCTTCTTAACCTTGAATGAAAAGGATGGTGGATAACGTCCACTGGGTTCACCAGTTTCTTGATCAATATGTTCCTTGACACATTGAGTATACATACTATCAACTACTTCATCAGACATATTCTTCTTCTTAAACCATTCTTGGGAATTTTCCTTTCCTAGTTGCTTAAGTCGATCATCAAACTGACTCATCTTTTCATAAAATTCCTTACATTGTTCATTAGACATGTTTAGAGAAGTCTTAACACTATACTTAGCATCGGGTCCTTCTTCAAATACTTGAGGATCAAATGTCACAGGCATATCTGGGCTCTGAATTACAAGTGGACCACCATTGTATTCTAGGAAGAATAGCTTGGCACCACTACCCATGACCCTTGAATTTGTGAAGTTGACCTTAGATGGATCAAAATCCTTAGCGAGAACTGGTCGAAAATCAGCCATATTCGTAAACTCTTACGCTTCCTTGTAAACTCTTTGAAACTCTTTGAAACTCTTTGAAACTCTTTAAAACTCTTTTTGCTTTTTTTCTTTTTTTACTTTTATCTATTCTTTGTTGCTCTTTGTTGGTTGTTTAATGTGTATTACAATCAATCTATCAAATCAAATTTTTAAGTAGTTTTGATGTTGACGAATCAAATATTGAATCATATTTAAAAATTTTTCAATAAGAATATTAATAATGAATAATATTTGTATATTTATTGAATCAAATAATTCTCAAAATTGTAATCATAAAAGTAAATATGGTAATTATTGCTATAAACATAGAAGAAATTATTTAGTGAAAGATAATATTATCTGTAGAGATAAATTTACATGTGAAAAAAAAGATTATCTTAAGAAAGACATTGAATACTATGTTAAAAATGTGATGAAAACTAAATTTGAAAAATGTGATAAAAAAGATATATTTGAAAAGATTAAATTATATATCTTGAATATAAATCGATATTATGAAATTGAAAATGACCCAAGAATAACTATGATTCAAGC
>MDTA01084258.1_pt1 | contig 10172 bp, 13 predicted proteins | sample 811151 | NCBI WGS metagenome assembly MDTA01 (sample SAMN05326648, study PRJNA326480) | marine metagenome | isolation source: seawater | place: Indian Ocean: South | collected 2010 | reverse complement strand
GGGCTTGAACCGCCGACCTTCGGCTCATAAGACCGATGCTCTAACCAACTGAGCTACAGGAGCGTATAATCCATAATAACCTAGCTTATTACTGGATTTTGCAGCGATTAACCGGTTACTGCTACCCGCGCTATAAAATTAATATGAGATTATTGTTTCAATTTTATTGGGCGGGTCCTCTAGGCTATTGTTCTTTCTAGTGAAAGTGTAAATTAGGATAGATTTTTTGCATTAAAATATTTTTTGTTGTGGTTTTGATATCAATATTTGAAACATCAAGTCCAAAGTTTTTGCAAATGTAATACAAATCTGTAATAGAGTGGTAGCGTTTACAAGGCATTATGCGTCTATTTGCTTCATATTTTAATTTCCTGTTGCTGTTTTTTTGTTTGGCTTTATCTGCCTTTGAAAGATATTGAATGAATCCACAAGAATAATTATCGTGCTGCGAATACCAAAATATATCTTTATAAACATGATTTTTCTTTAAGGGTCTGTATGAATATACTATGTTTCTACGCGGCGGTTCTTCAAACAATGCTCGTGATTTGGCGTAATTTGTTCTTTTTTGTATTTCTTCAAAGACACTAAGTTTCCAATATATATGGTGAACCCGATCACGATTTTCGATCGGTAATCCGGTTAGCCAAATGTCATAAATAGTTTCTACTAGGCTTTGCCTAACTGAACTAGCTTTTGTAACGATGCGCAGGAATTCATTGAATGTAACTGCGATACGTTGAGATTCATCTAGATTTAAATAAATGTAACATTTCACTTTTAAACTATCATATTGAACTTTATCAATATATCTCCATTCAGGAAAATATTTGTATATTCCTTGGTGACGAGGATGTTCTCGTTCTTCGTGCAAAACAGTGACGAATCTTTTATAAGACGAACATGCCGAAAGATTAGGACATTTTTCATTTTCTTTATTAATTTTCTCATAAGCATTATTAATCGCGGTCGACATCATAGTGCTTATAGGATTGTTGAAATATTTGTAGATATCATATTTCATTTTTTTTATCGGCAATTTGCTTATGATACTGTCGTGTTCGGGCATACAATAAGGGATGCTGTAACGCCAATCGTTGGACATATTACAGGAGATTCTTATTGTTGGACAGCGTATATTCTTTTACTTGTCCCCTGAAATTTTATTCAGACGAATAATATTTTCAATTTTTATAACAACAAACATATTGCTTTAATGCTGTATTAATAAAAATTAATAAAGCATTAATAAAACAATTAAATTAGGAGATTGGGTTTATTTTTTTTCAGGTTTTTCCTTAGGGAAGTATTTCATTAAATTCATGTTTTTTAAAATTTTGCATTTGGGGTGTTTTTTTATTGTTTGCTTATATGCAATATCCAAAATTTCTTTTTTATTTTTCATCTGTTTTGATTTTTTCTTGTATTTGTGAATTGTTTTTTTAATATTATTTCTAAAATGTTGCTTACATTTTGCTTTTGTTTTTGCTTTTTTTTTGGCTTTTGTTTTTCTGCCGGCCGGAGCGGGTTTGCTTTCATCTGGTTCTACTACTGGTTTTGTTATTTCCGGTTTTATATCGATTGCTTCCTTTAATAACTTTTTTTTACGCAATGAATTTTGAATTACATATATTAAGTAACTTGTTTCAAGCCTATCCGCATTTTGAACTTTTTCATAAAATTTTTTTACTCTTTCATCCGAGTAATCATACAAGTCAAATCGTTCTTTTGGTGGCTTTAAGTTTATTTTTGATTGCATTAATGTTATAAAATCTGCTTTTATTTCAGGAATATCATTTACTCTTGGATTAAAATCTCCACTTGATGATGTATCGTTTTTTATTATTGATTTTTCTATACTTTTTTTAGATATACTTTTTTTTGGATTAACTGTCTCGACTAGAGGCAGATCCGATGGCTTTCTAGAAACCGAAGTTCTTCCGCCAATTTGGGGTGCAGAAAGTGTCTCTGTTAGTTCATGTGCTTGATTGAATAAACTTAGGGTTAATTTATAATTTTCTGTATCGATATTTTGACTGTCAAACATATCAGGTACCACCTTTTCATCAAGACGTATTTTAATACCATTACTAACCGTGCCAAAAGGAGACCTTAATCTAAAGGTGGCCGGGGCGCCGTCGGCGCGGGCTCGGCCGGTTCTGTAATCTGGAGCAAATTTTCTTTCTAAAAACCCCCTAGTATATAATTTCTTCTGAAGGTCAATATTATTGCTTGTTATATCAGCACTATCTATCATTTCGCGGATACCTTCTTTAATCTTAGTATCATCGCCTTCTTCGGATATCTCAAAGACTGCCTTTAATATACATCTAATATCTCTAATTTTAGCTAGGGTAAAAGCTGTTTCATTTGAATATCTAGTAATAAATGCTCTTCTATCTGGAGATGGTGGAGCTGGATTACTTAAGAAAACACCGAGTGGGTCTCGCGAGCTTCCACCGGTCGGCGTTTCTAGATGGAAATAATTGTCTAAATGCTTTATAGCAGTTGATAGTGCGTCACGTAATCCATCGGCTAGCATTGTTGTAGGGAAGGATTTATCATCAATGAATCCTCTATAGATTAAATGATCTTTCAAACTCTTCGTTGGATGAGTTCCTTCATTATGATATACTACTAAAAACTCATATTGCGTATGATCATTATTTAATATACTTTCTGGGGTTACTTCTTCTAATCCAGAATCGGCGTCATTCATCATTGACACGGCTAAATAAGTTAACTTTTCCATTAAGTTGTAAGATCTTTTAAAAGTTTCCGAATACGGACACATGTATCGACCAACTCGGTTATCTAGTGTAGCTCGTGATATTAAATTGCGATCTATTGTAAGTAATACATTTTCATCATTAGGGTGCAAATCCATTTGTAAAATATGCGATTGATCGCCCGAATACTTCAAAAACATGCAAATTTTATTAAAAAGTAGTTTTTTATCAGCTTCGGTCTGATTTTCTACTGGAGTAGTATTTTTATAATAAATATAATAATCTTCCTGTAACTTCTTCAAAAAATATATATGATGTTCTTTCGCGGACGATTCGCCGCCATATAATACCGCTCTAATTGCTTCATTTGATAATGAATATTCTACATCTTCGTTTATGTTAGGTAGTCTCACTGTTATAGTGCTTTTTTTCGCCGCGGGTATATTGGATTGAAACGTCAATGTTTGCAAATAGCGTTGTATTTTTTGTTTATTGGAGTTTTTACTGCAATAGACAAACATTTCATCTAATAAATAATGCCAGTAGTGCTTTCCCTCAAATATGAAGTTGAGTGTCTTTGTATTATTACCCATACTTGCACTATCAAAAAAGTTATTTTGAGACGGGACTTTACTCATGTTTCTCCCTTCAAAAGGGCTAAAAATTGTATCAATTGAAGGTGCATTGGTGGGACTTATGTCAAGATGTAAAATCGTTTTTAACGGGTTTAAACCAGGAATTTCATTGGTATATGCCATAGCGGTATTTATGAATTGGTTAAATTGTGGTGTTGGGTTTCCGCCTAGTGTATTTTTTTTTACTGCTATTATTTGAAAATATTCAGCTTTAGCGGCTGCACTATTTTTCAAAATATAAGTAAGTATCGTATCTTCAAGACATTGGGGAGTAGTGGAATTACTTATTTTATCGTGTTTATTATCTTCGCCTTGAGTTATACAAGAATCATTTTCTTGATTTTGTTTAATACCAGGACAAGCACTCTTATGAGTAGCTTCTACATCAGGTTGAAGACTCATTTTATATTATTGCAATATTTTTTTTCATGAAATATCGCCTCCTTTTAAAATTAATTTTATTGAATTCAAAATTTGCATTTAGGATGTTTTTTCTTTGTTTGACTATACGCTATAGCCAACGCCTGTTTTCTATTTTTAATCCCTTTTGTTTTTTTCTTGTATTCGCGCATCGTTTTTTTAATCTTATTTCTCAAATATTGTTTGCATTTTTTGGTGGGTTTAGATTTAGTTTTTTTTCGCCTTTTCTTGCCTGCTTTATTTTCTCCTACTGCATCGTCGTCGACTTCGTTTTTCAAATTATTAATTTTTACTATTCTTTCTACATCTTTACGTAATTTTTCCGCATATCCACCTACATCATCTATTTCATCATGTAATCTATTTGTTTCTTCATTATATGCTTCAAGAAAACTTACCATTTTATCTTCTAGTCTTTCAATCCTTTTTTCATTAGTTTTCGAAAATTCATTTAATAACCGAACCTCTTCTCTTAATCCCGAGGACTCCGAGTCGTACGCTAATATTAAATTGTGAATAGTATCTATTTTTTCAGAATCTTTTTTTGTAAAATCAATCCGAGCGTCAGGTGAATTCGCAGACATTTATTATATCACAATATTAAAAAGGATTTTGAGGGGTGGTCACCTAAGCTTCTATTTTTTCAAATCATCGCCAAATGAAAGAAATTGATAATCTGGTGACAAAAAGCACACCGCACCTAATAACCCTAAAGACACCAGATTATCATTTTGATGACGTCATTGGGTATTTTTTTCGACGCCAATAATCTCCTAACAATCATAACGTTGGCAATCGCAGCCAAAACCTCTTGTCTATATTTACACCACTGCATTAACATATCTTCATCACACCATGGATTATTATACGCACAATCATAATCATACAAAAACTCTACTATTTCTTTTCTTTTTTTGATTTCGTATACATCAATTTCTTTATCCAGGTGACAAAAAACCCAATTCCATCGCATAAAATTCATAGACCACGTCCTTTCACGCATATACTAATATAGCTTTATATTCTCTCATTATTTCAATAGTTGTATTGTAGCAATTTCTAGTATATAAACGTAGAATGGTAGTGTTTGACACCGCTTTTCTAAATAAAAAATATTCAAAAATAAATTCAAATGCCAATAAATGTACCAAAGTGTCACTTTGTTTTTAGGTGCACCATGAAACCCGTCTATTATTTTAAAAGAAATCGTTTTTCCTAATGTTGCGAACATTTCGTCATTATTACATATTTTACAATGGTCATTATACAAAACAAGGCAATTAATTAATGCTAATGTTCTATCTAAGTAAATCATCTGTTTATTTTCCGGATATGTCCAAATATAAAATGAAAATCCAGATTGCAAAACAAGCAATATCCTTCCTGTAAACGAATAATTTGTTAACATTAGACTTAATATAAAAAAACTCATACTTGATACCTGAGCATACTTGTATGAATAAAATCTTGATCCGAAATTTAAATACATAAGATATTTATTTTTTTATAATTATCTTATTAATTTTAAATACATTTTTGGCTCCTATTTTTTCCAACACTTTTTGTCTATTTTTAATGTTTTACATCGCTTTGTGCTTGGGACAATATTAATTACTGTCTTTGTTTTTTTATGATTTTTGAATGCAACCGAACATCCGTCTTTTTTAGTTTTACGTGTTTTTGATCCACATCGCGATCGAAAATGTTCATACCTTTCCTTTACTACATTATATGTTAATCCAGAATCTTTTCCCAAATATTTATTGATTTTTTCGTGCATACAATAAATATATCTTGAAAATGTTTTTCGGTTTTTCATAGCATTATCAATTGGGTTTTTTTCTAAATGATTTGTTAAATTATCCCTACATGTTTTACATGGCAATATATATTTGAGATCATGAATGAATCTTTTGTAATCTCTTTTTTGTTTTTTTGTAGGGTTAACTGGGTAATTAAAACTCATCAAATGTAAAAAATGCCATAGAGGTGGTCCCCATACTGTTGTTAACATTCCGTTGTTGCTGTTATAATCTTCCTTTTTATACTTCATCTGGTATATATATACATATTTTTTTTTTCTTTTTCTTTTTCTTTTTCTTTTTTTTATCATTTTTCTTTTTAGTCGCGGCTTTTGATTTTTTTTTAGTTTTTTTTGCCATGACTAATTCGTCTTGTTCCCATAGTTCTTCGTCATTATCATCTTGTATTGAATCGCGAGCATGTCTTGTTCTCCAAGAGCTATAACCTCTAGACGCGGGTCTAGCTCTTATATCTCCACTAGAAAATCTAACTTGAGAAATTTCTCCGCCTGTATTTTTTCTTGTAAGTTTTTTAAGACAGTCGCTTTTTGGCTGCACACTAGTGTCATTTGTATCAAAAAATATAATAGGTTTAACACTTTGGGGAATGCTAGCAGACATTTTTTTATGTATAGCTTGATTTTTTAAAAATTCTTTATGGGCTTCCATTACTTCTTCGGGAGGCAATAATGGTTTTGGGGGGCTTACTTTCAATCTAATAATGTTGTTTTGCATTGCTATATTATATAATAATATTTATATTTAGTCAACTATTATATAATCTGCTGTAATTATTTGTTGATGTGAACTAATTTCATTTGCTATCGGTATTGAATTTTTTATCACCGTAAAGGTTTTGTTTTTTTTCATTTTAATAATTTCGGCAACTATCCAGGGTTTTAGATCGTTTACTGGTATTTTATTAATTGAAATAAGACGTGAACCTATTAAATTTGGGATTTTGCATGTGTTTTGTTGGGATGCAAATATTGTTAATCCTAAATCGGGTTCTTGTTTTAGATAAATTCCTAGCTCGCCATTTGGAACTGGTATTGTTGTTTTTTTAGCGGCCATTTTTCTTATATTAATTTATATAAAAATATTATAATAAATAATAAAAATATGCAGCCGCGAATTACAAAAGGAGATAAGATTTTAATGTCCGAAATAATACACAAGATGTTTGGTAATAAAGCAAAAAAAATGAACAATTTGAAAGATCTTTTTATGAATATTGACGATTTTAGTGTAATAGATTTTATAACTTTTTTTGAAAACATAGAAAGAATTTATATTCGTCATAAAAAACACCAAATAATAAAAGTTTTGCAATTAAAAAGACGTAACTTAAAAAAAATATTGGAAACAATATCTGCATATAAAAATATTCCTCACGAAATTCAAAGTCAAATATTTGGATATTCTTTGTGATTTATTTTTATTTTTGAAAATTGAAATTTTTTTATTAACTTTTAATAGTAAGTTTGAAAAAGTATGTTTACAAAAACAGAAGTTATGTGTATGAATTCAAATCCTTTATTAAAAAATTGTATTGATATTGTAGAGAATACTTTATGTAGCGAAGGATTTTATCGCATATACAAGAAAAAAAATGAAATACGCTTTTTGGCGATACCAAATGATATGCCGATAAATAATGATTTGTTGGCACAAATAGAAAATAGCACTGTTCAAAAAATACATAACAATAAAATTGGACTTTGATATCATATTATTTCTAGGCACACGGATAATATTCATCGAAATTTGTCATAATTTCATTTAGTCTTTTTTTTTGATTTGCAGATAGTGAAGACACGTCGATTTCGTCTAACAAATGTTCGAAAAAATCTTCGAAAGGTTTTTTCTTAGACCATATGGGCATTGGATTGAGTGAAGATAAAATATCTTCGCGGTTAAATTGTTTCCTAAAATGTAATTGCTGTTGTAAAATTCGCATATAGACTAACGATTTTCGTCTGATTATTTTCTTATTATTCTCTACTTCATGTTGTAGTCCTTTACATGTATGCTTTAATGAATAATATATATCATTCCAATCCATATATCGTGTAGTTAAATACAACAATTCACTATGCAAATAATTCAACATTTTCTACTACAATTTATTTATATAAGTTTTTTGGTTCAATTTTTGGAGGTTAAATATATCCTTTAAAAATTGAATATATATATGCAGTTTTTTGTAACTTTAGTAACAAAGACCACATACATCTTATATCATGTATGATCTATCGACAGACCTTGTGCGAGAAATTTACTCTTATGACGATACATATAGAGTGATGTTTAATTGTGTTGTTGAGCAACTTGAATACAAATCTCTTAATCATAAACGCGTAGATATGTCGATTACGCGTGAAGATGTAATATTGTTCATAACAATTATTGCTATTGGACTGTATATTTTCATTGACGAACATTTAAATAAACTTTAATGAAACTCGTTAATTAATATTAATATTTATTATCAGTTAAATGTATTACATGAGCAATTTGATAATTATAGGGGCAACAAGTAGCATATGCAGAAATAAAGTATTTCATAATTTAAGTACAATAGACGTTTTTGAAAAAATATATTGCTACGGATGGGAAAATTGGAACACTGACAATCTTGTTTTTTATTTATTGAATGAAGTTAATGGGGACGTATCTAATATAATTTCCAAAGTAGAATTCATTCAAGGCGATTACAATGATTATGAGTGTTCGTTGTTAAATATTATTAATGATAAGACAATCATATATGTTTCTACTCCACCATGTTGTTATTATCAAATCTTAGAATTTAATAAAACATTATCAACAAAAGGTCTACGAATAGTATTCGAAAAACCGTTTGCTAATAATTATGAGGATTATAAAAGACTGAGACCATTAATAAAGCCTAATGTTTATATTGTTGATCATTTCATGTATAAAGTTGATATTCTTGATCTTGTTGATAAATATAAAAATTCTAATATAGAAAATTTTAAAATATCATTTTTATATTCGGAGGGCGTAGAACATCGTTTGGGATATTTTAATAAAACTGGTCTTTTTAAAGATATGTTTCAATCGCATTTTTTGGCGGTTTTATACAGTATAATTGGCGACAAGCTCGAGGACTTATTGAAATGTCAAATAACCACAAATATTCGGAAACAATATGCAAATTATGGTGGAGATTTAGATATTGATACTTATTTTTGCATTGAAATGAAAGACGAAAACTGTAACTATATTTTTGAATCCGGTAAATGTTGTCCGGATAAAAGGTGTGTATTTATAAATAATAATGAGTATATCATTAATAGTTATGAAAATGAATATAGTTTGTTTTTTGTCACCTTGTTGGCAAATAATCATTGTAATTTGATGGATTGCCAAGATTTGTTTTGGAGAATATATCATTTTATACAAGATGAAAAGTGGCGCGCGAACCTAATTGATGCTAAATATTAGGCTCATACGATTATTTGTGTAAATTCTATTTCCAGCGATTGATTTACACGTGTTAATCTGTATGGAACTTGTGATGTTATTGTTTCATTTATTGTTGTTGTCTTGTTAAAGTTTGTGTCAATAATGTTAATAGTTTTGTCCATGGATTTTGTTCCAAGTTGATCTAAATTGTATGTGAATATTAATTCGCTTTGTTTGCTTGTAATCGGTGCAAAACTGACATCTATTGTCCCGTAGAATAAGGTTGTGATGTTGTAATTGTATGATAGATCGCTATAATTAGTATGAACATGATCTACGGTATATGTTAAGGTAGACCCGGTTTGTTTTGTGAGTAACTTGTTTGTTGGGGCGGTTATTACTGGGTCTATATAAACGACATTTATTAGCAAATCTTTGGTATAAACTATATTTTGAGAGCCATATATTAATTGGAAATTTAATGCAACCGTAACTGACGTAGTTTCCAATATGGAAATTTCTTGAACGTTGTTAGAGAGGTCCAATGTAAATAGACCATTTCCTGTATGGGTCATGCTTGAAAAGTATTCAGACGAACTTGTTACAACTATATTTAAATCGTTTATTCCAAATGGGAGGAATGCAATATTATTTGATAAATCAAAGTCGTGGGCTAGAGTATCATTTGAAATGTCCACCAAATCTCCAGTAAATGTTGGAGTAACATAGTTGATAGAAAATTGTTTAATTGTATTTGTAGTTGTTATGTTTTCATATGCGTCTTTGAAATATCCACTTGGAATGTTTATTTCATATGTTCCCGGGGATAGTGTTAGTGCTACATCATTTGTTAAAGACGTTATTTGGTCTGTTGTTAAATTCTTTATTGTAGGAATATTTAATTGAGTAATGCCTTCATCTACCATTCTAATAAATGGTATAGGTGTTCCATTATTGAGCTCAATTAAATATGTTGTCGCGGATAGTGTTGGTGTTAGGGTGATATGTCCGGTGGATTGATTTGGCGAAAATGGGGTATCGTTTACTATTTCTACTTGTGGTGGCATTACATCTTCTGGTTCGGGTTCTGGTTCGGGTTCTGGTTCGGGTTCTGGTTCGGGTTCTGGTTCGGGTTCTGGTTCGGGTTCTGGTTC
>MDTA01205200.1_pt1 | contig 10174 bp, 10 predicted proteins | sample 811151 | NCBI WGS metagenome assembly MDTA01 (sample SAMN05326648, study PRJNA326480) | marine metagenome | isolation source: seawater | place: Indian Ocean: South | collected 2010 | reverse complement strand
TGCTAAATCACTCATATATTTTTTGGAGCGGGCAAAGGGGGTCGAACCCTCGACCTTCTCGTTGGCAACGAGACGCTCTACCACTGAGCTATGCCCGCTTCTTAATTAATTATTATAATTATAGCTTTTTGTAATTGCAAGAAATAACCATTGATAAATTTAAATATCTTACGTCTAAAGTTAAATATAATTTTTTTACTTTAATCTTTAATTAATTTAATTTTTAATTCATTATATATATCGTCTATTATGTCGCTCCAAATATTAAATCTTTTTTGTCTGAAAAGTTTTAGAGAATTATATGTATGAAATTTTTGAAATTCGTTCCAACGCCAATCAGGATACAAATTCAATAACGCCCAAGTTTCTTTATCTAAACTTGCCGATAAATGTAGAATAGATGTATCTACAGTTATAACTAAGTCTAAGTTATTTATAATTTCACCAATTTGAACTAAATTAAAATTACCACAATCGGTAAGATTTAAGGATTGAAAATAATTTAAGTCGCTATTACGAATTTCATTTTGCAAACAATAATAATTTACATCTAGTTCAAATAATTTTTCTAAATCAATTAAATTTAATGACCTATAAGGTTCATTTGGTCCATAAAATGAACCAGACCAAGCAATACCTACATTCATTTTAGACCTATCAATTTTAACTAATTTTGTTACTTCATTATCATCACGTGCATTTAATATTTCTACTTGATTATTAATTTTATCTTTATAAAAAAATTTAATTAACGAACCTAAGTCAATTTTAAAATCAAAATTTTTCTTTTCAAAGTTTTCGATTGGCATTATAGTTAAGCCTTTGATATCTTTTCTAAAAATATCCAGTATTTTTTTTTGAACCAAAAAAGTTACATTATTTGAAATTTTTAATAAGGAAATTAGATATTTTGAAAATTGAATTGTGTCACCAAGTCCTTGTTCACTAAAAACTAAAATTTTTTTATCTGTTAAATTTTCACCACGCCATTCTTTGATATTAAAATACTTGCTATTAATTTTAGATATTCTTTTATCATAAAATTTCCAACCTTGTTCAAAATCTCCTTCAAATAAAAAAGTAGTTGCAAGAAAATTACTATAATTAGAATCATCATATAATTTGTTTTTAATTTTAAAAAATAATTGTTTTGCATCTTCATAATTACCAGTTGTAAAATTTAACCTTATTAATTTTACAGCAAAACGAACATCATCTAAATTTTTTTCTAATAATTCTTTAGCTTCATTTGTTTGGTTTTTTAAGATTAATAACTCAGCCTTATAGTAGAAATAAGTTTTTAAATCTTTTTCAATTAATTTATATGTTTTTAAACCTGTTTCTAAATTATTTATATCTCTTAATTCTGCGTAATTAGATAATAAATTATAAATTACATAAATATTCTCAGTATCTAGCTCATGGGCTTTTTTAAAGTAATGAATAGATTCTTCCGGCTTTTTAGTGGTTAATAAAATATTTCCAATATTATTTAACGCATTTCTTTTTTCTATATAATTTAAATCAATACTCTTTTTATAGAGTTTTATTGCGTCATCATATAAATGATTTAATTCAAATGCTAAACCTAAAAAATAATTGTATGCAGGATTGTTATTATTTAAATTTATTAATTTTTTTGCAAAATAAAGCATTTTTGAAATTTTTTTTTGCTTTAGGTAGAGCAAATATAAATTTTTTATTGCTGGCTCAAAAACATCATTTATAAGGCATGATTTTATAAAATTTTTTTCAGCTAATTTAAATTTATTTTGTTTAATCTGAGTTAAACCTAACAAATTTAAGGCTATATGATCATTACTTAAATTTTGAATTTCATTACAAATTTCTTCAGCTTTTTTAAAATCTTTGCTTTCAATATTTTTTAAAATTTTTTCATATTGTTTCATATGCTGAATATTTACTATATTAAATATAATTTAATTCCTTTAAATTTTCATTGAATATTGAATTTAGTCTTTTCTGAAATTTTATATCATATAAAGTTCTCCAATCATTATTTGGTCCTAAGTGAAAAAAGGGAATTTTATTATAATTAAATTTTGATAAGACAGACTCACCAAATCCCTGGCTATTCTCAATATCTCTCATTTTTTTAAAGCTTGTAGACTTAACTGCGTTTCTAGCTTTTTTTATATTAATGCTATTTTTAATTTTTAATGTTTCATTTATAAATTCAATAATTTCACTTAAAACCCCGAATGTTCCGATATTTAAATCTTCATACCTTATAATTTTAATAGGAAATGTTTTTTGATTCTTCCAGGATTTATAGTGTTTTTCCCAAGAACTTATAAATTGGAAATCACTATAATCATTAGACTTAAATTGATCAAATATATATTTTTTTTCATTAGTCATAAATTCTAATGCTTGATTAGTATTAAACTCAAAATGATTCTTTAAAGAAGTAACAACATTTCGTGGATCACGTACAATATAAATACCACCAATTGAATTTTGTTTATTAGTAAAATTGCAATCATTAATTTTACCAAGAAAATTATGTGTTTTGAAAAACCTTAATTTATTATCCTGGTTGATTTTTTCCTGTGCTTTAATCCAAAATTTTGAAGTATCTGTTACTATTTTTGAGTTATAATTGTAATTAGCAAAATATTTTTTTTCAGGAAATTGACCAATATGATTCAATAATGACTGATTAAAATTACCATTTTCAGAATAGTAATATGCTGACAATAATGCTCTTAACCATGTATTTCCACTTTTGGGGTACGATGCAATCCAAAATATCATTATAAAGTCAATTTGTATAATATAGTATAAAATGTCTGAAAATATAAATTTATATAAAAAACTATATCAAGAAAAAAAATATGAAGAAATAATATATAAAATTGAAAATTTAGAAAAAAATAAGTCTCCGCAAATATTTCACATCTTAGGAATATGTAAACTATCAAAAGAAAGTGTTGGTATTGAAGACAAATTATCTGCAAGGGAAGATTTTAGAAAGGCATTTGATAATGATAAAATTTCAAATCTTGGGATAGAAGCTCTGACAAATTTTATTAACATAAGTACTGATTTTTTAATGATAGATGAGTCATTGAAATATTATTCTGAAATAAAAAATAAGTTTTCTAGTAACATAAAATTATTAAAAGCCATATCAAGATTATATCAATTTAGTCTGAGAACAGATGAGCGGATTAAAATTTTAAAGAGAATTATTGACCTTTATCCTTCATCCATCGATGATTGGTGTTCTTATATTTATATTAATAATTTTAAAGAAAATTGGAAACAAAAAGATTATTACGAAATTTCAAAAACATTTTCCAAAAATATAAGTGTTATAAATCAAAAAAAAATTAAAATTGACAATTCTATTATGGAAAGAAAAATTAAAATTTGTTTTTTTTCTTCGGATATAAACTTGAGTCATTCTATAACTTATTTCTTAAAAACTGTTTTAAAAAATTTAAATCCACAAAAATTTCAAGTATATATAATTTCAAATGCTGTCAAAGATGAATACAAAGATGATTATAAAATATATCTGAATGATTGGTTCAACATAAGAAGCTTGAACGACTTAGAAGCTTTAACTTTTATTAGAGAAAAAAAATTTGATATAATTTTTGATTTAATGGGTTTTACCAGTGAAAATAGAATAAGTTTATTTAAAAATAGAATTGCACCCATTCAAATTTCGTGGATTGGATATTGTAATACACTAGGTTTAGATGAAATGGATTATATTTTTTCAGATAAAAATTTAATTTTTGATAAGGAAGAAGAATTTTATACTGAAAAAGTTATTAGATTAGAAAGTATTTGGAATGCTCATACAGGTCTTGATGTTAAGAGGTATAAATTGTCAACACCAGCCATTAAAAATGGTTACATTACTTTTGGATCTTTTAATAATTTTAACAAGATTTCACATAAAACTCTTGAATCATGGATTTCAATTTTAAAGAGTGTTGATAATTCGAAATTATTATTAAAATCTTCAACTAAATTGAATACTGACTATTTTAAAGAAAAGTTAAAAAAAAATATTGTCAATAAACAAATCCAATTTATTAATGAATTTGATGACTTTAAAGACCACCTTAACTACTATGACAAAATTGATCTTGCATTAGATACTTTTCCATATAATGGTGTTACAACAACCTTTGAAGCTATTTGGAAAGGAGTGCCAGTTCTTACAATGGAGGGTTATAATTTTAATTCTAGGTGCGGTTCAAGTATAATAAAAAATTTGGGTATTGAATATCTTGTAGCAAAAAACCAAGAAGATTATGTTTCAAAAGCAATTTTTTTAAGCAATAATATTAAAGAATTAGTCAACATAAGAGATATTGTTTATGACAAAGCACTAGATAGTCCTCTATTTGATACAAAAAAATTTACAAACGATTTTGAAAAAAAAATAGATTACTTAATTAAAAAAGAATTAAAAAATTAAAAAAAAATTGAATTAACATAAATAAATTTACTGTTATATTTTAATATGCAAAAAATAAATTTACCTGAAACAATACCTGTTTTTCCCTTAAGCAACTTTATTATATTTCCAAACACAACAGTCCCTTTAAATATTTTTGAACCAAGATATTTAGATATGGTAAATGATGCTATCAAAACAAATAAAATGATAGGTATGATACAGCCTAGAAATTCGATTAAAAAATTTAACGTACCGGCTTTACATAGTGTTGGATGCCTAGGAAAAATCACGACTTTTAAAGAAACTGAAGATGGTAGAATTTTAATAGAATTAAAAGGTCTAATAAGATTTAAAAATACTATGGAAATAAAAACTGATAAAAAATATAGAATTTTAAAAGTTGATTTTAATGATTTTTATAATGATTTAGAAAAAAAAAATGAGGAAATTAAATTTTCTGACCTTGAATTAATTTTTAAAGATCTAAAATCATTATTTGAAAAAAAAGGATTTATAATTAATTGGAAATCTCTTGAAAAACAAAGCTTAGATGAAACAATAAACGCACTTTCAATGGCTTCACCTTTTTCTTTGGAGGAAAAACAAGTTTTGTTAGAAGCCTCAAATCTTAATGTGAGAAAGCAAAAAATTTCTGAAATTTTGAGTACTTACACTCACGATGAGTTTAATAACACAACCCTTCAGTAATTAAATTAAAGTACCTTTATCTGCAATTTTAGTGAATATTTTATTTAATGATGGACTTTTACCTAAAGCTTGTATCGATTTACTCAAAACATCATTTTTAAGTTTTCTTTCAAAGTTAAAAAACTCATAGATAAAATCAATGCTGTTTGAAAAAATATAATTTTTGTGTTTAATTTTTTTCTCAAATTCACTACCTATAGAACCATCCAGTGGTAAGCCTAAATCTAATTTTTCTTGTATAATATCCATTAAAATTTTAACATCGCGAATTGTCATGTTAAACCCTTGTCCAGCTAAAGGATGAACTTTGTGTAACAAATCTCCAAACGCTAAAATATTTTTATGAAAATAAGATCTTAAAGATAAAGAACTCAATTCAAAAGAGTAGATTTTGTCAATTTTTTTTATTTCATATTTAAAATTATATTTTTTAATTAAATCCTTGATACTAGATTTTTTTTTATTTTTTGAGTTATAAATTGAATACACAATTGAAGTTTCAGTATTTGATATTGGTAAAAAAGCTAAAGGCCCGTATTTTGTAAATATTTGAATTGCAGTATTATTTAATTTTTTTTCATGTTTAATTACTGTTGTGTGTGCATAACTGTTATACCTTTTTAAAATTTTTTTATTAAAATATTTGTTATTCATTTCATTTAGATAATCAATGTTGATTACAAAATTATATTTAGTCAAATAAGAAAGGGGGTTGTTTGAATGTATTTTCTTAAAGTATTTTGTTTTAGACAAACTTCTTTTTAAAATTTCATAAAGTTTATAGTTTTTTATTATAGAAAATAGTTCATTATTATTATTTTCAAAACTTAATAATTTTTCTTTTTTAAGGTTGTCGCTAAAGATTTCAATTTTATTGAGTTTCCATGCTATTTTTTTAATGTTAATTATATTTTGTATAAAAAAATCTACATTACTCTTTGAAATACCTATTGTTCTAGAATAATTTATTTTTTCAACTTTTTTTCCTTCAATGATATCTACATAAATCTTTTTATTAACTAATGCTTTTGCTAAAGTTAAACTTGTTAAACCATTTCCTAATATACAAACTTTCATATTATTTTTAATTTTAACAACAAAAATTAGATGATACAAAGTGATTATATTGATTTGAATATATGAATATAAAAAAAACATCACATTTGTTGCTCAATTTTTTATACAAAAGATTAGCAGAAATACTCGGTATAGCTATTCTTGGTTTAGGAGTTTTTCTTTTAGTCTCATTATTATCTTTCTCTCCTGAAGACCCGAATTTTATATTCCCAGAAAATACTGAGATTAAGAATTTTTTAGGTTTCTATGGAAGTTTTTTATCTGATTTATTTTTTCAATCACTGGGTCTTGTAGCTTATCTTGTATCCATTACATTAATTATAAGTGGTATTAACATCATAAAAATTAAAGAATTTTTTATAATAATTGAAAATATTTTTTTTACTATTTTATATTCTTTATTTGGAACTATTTTCTTAACATACTTTTATTCAAAAGCTTACACACTTTACATTAATGGAAATGGTGGATTTATTGGTGTATATCTTAATCAATCTTTTTTGGGGACATTTATTCAATTTAATGAAGATATATCTTATTATATATTAATTTTATTAATTCTTTCTTTCTTTCTAATTAGTATCAATTTTCACCCAAAAAATTTTTATCTATCAATTAAAAAAATGATAAATTTATTACTTAATAAAGAAAAAAATTATACAAATAAAAGCGAAATTATTAGTGAATATATCCCACAAGAAGAAATAAAAAATATAATTCAAGAAGATTTACCCTTTATTAAAGCTGAAAATAAAATTGATAATAAAATAAGATTCAAATTACCAAGTTTAGATTTATTGAAATCCCCAACTAAATCTGAAAGAAATAATTTAAGTATAAATGAAACTCATGATCCAGAATTCTTAGAAAAAATATTACTGGACTTTGGTGTTAGTGGTAGTATTAAAAAAGTAAGTCATGGCCCTGTAGTCACTTTAAATGAATTTGAGCCAGCTGCTGGGGTAAAAGTTTCTAAAATAATCAATTTGTCAGATGATATAGCAAGAAATACAAGTTCTGAGTCAGCACGAATAGCTACTATCCCTGGAAGGAACACTGTAGGAATTGAACTGCCAAATAGTTCAAGAGAAAATGTTTATCTAAGTGAAATATTAAATAATCCTGATTTTAAAAAGAAGGATATAAAATTACCAATAGCACTAGGTAAAAATATTTCTGGAAATCCAATAGTTGGAGATCTATCTTCTATGCCTCATTTGTTAATTGCTGGTACAACTGGATCTGGAAAGTCTGTTTGTATTAATACAATTATTCTATCACTATTATACAGACACACACCCGACAAGTGTAAGTTTATTTTAATTGATCCTAAAATGCTTGAACTCTCCACTTATGAGGGGATTCCTCACTTACTATGTCCAGTAATTACAGAGGCTAAAAAAGCTGCTTCAGTTCTTGGATGGGTAGTTAAAGAAATGGAGAGTAGATACCGATTAATGACTAAAGAAAGTGTGAGGAATATTGATGGTTACAATGCAAAACATAAACTACCAATGCCTTATATTGTAGTTGTAGTTGATGAGATGTCTGATCTTATGTTGGTTGCTGGAAAAGAAATCGAGAATTACATTCAAAAATTATCACAGATGGCTAGAGCTGCTGGAATTCATATTATAATGGCAACCCAACGACCGAGTGTTGATGTTATTACAGGCACAATCAAAGCTAACTTTCCAACAAGGATATCTTTCCAAGTTACATCAAAAATAGATAGTAGAACTATTCTTGGTGAACAAGGATCAGAACAACTGCTTGGAAAGGGAGACATGCTATATATGTCATCAGCAAATAGAATTGTCAGAATTCATGCACCATTTGTTTCAGACATCGAAATTGAAAAAATTAATAGTTTTCTTAGATCACAAGCAGAACCAGATTATGTGGACGAAATATTAAGCTTTGCAGATGAAAAAGAAATTGGAAACACACAAAATCAAGGGGAAAAAGATGAGCTCTATAATCAAGCAATTGAAATTATTAAGTCAGAAGGTAAAGCATCTACCTCATTTTTACAAAGGAAACTTCAAATTGGCTATAATAGAGCAGCAAGGATGATTGATATGATGGAAGCAGATGGAATAATCAGTAAAGCAAATCACGTGGGTAAAAGAGATGTTCTGTAATGTTTAAATACTTTTTCATCTTATTTTTTTTTTTAATATCAACCGCTAGTTCAAATGATAAAAACAAAATAATTGAAAATTTAAAAAATACTAGAAATTTAGATTTCAATTTTGAACAAAATATTAATGGAAAAACTGAAATTGGAAATTGTACAATTGAGTATCCAAAAAAAATGTTTTGTAAGTATGCAAGAAGTAGTAAAATATTAGTTTCAAATGGAAAATCTTTAGTAATTAAAACTAAAACAGGTTACTATAGATATCCGCTTGATAAAACAACTTTAAATTTAATTTTAGATAAAAATTTTTTAATAGAAAAAATTTCAAATTTAAAAGAAAGATTAATTGATAAGAAGTTTATAAATTTCTCCATAAATGAAAATAATACTACGATTAATGTTTTTTTTGATAATAAAACTTTTGATTTAATAGGGTGGCAAAATACAGATCCATACCAAAATTTTAACATAACATTTTTGTCTTCTATTAGAAAAAATAGAATTATTTCTAAAGATTTATTTAAAATTCCTTCTCAAAATTAAATATTAATTTTTTCACTTTTAAAAATCTTCATTCCTCTTGAAATATAATTATTTAAAGCATGCTTATGATCTAGAGAACATGTATGTAGCCACACCCGGTTAATTTTTAATTCGAAAGATTTTTTAATTGCCTCTGAGAGTAAATAGGAACCTAATTTTTTATTTTGATATTCCTCCAATATCCCAAAATAAGCTATTTCTACTTCACTATAATCTATATGAAAAACTAATTCAAAAAAACCAACTAAATCTTTTTTATTTTTTAAAACATAAGTTTTAACTTTATCATCAGAACAATATTTTATCCATTTTTCTTCTGACCATACAAGTCTATCAATCCATTTATGATTTTTTCCAATATTTTTATAAAAAAATTTATTTAATTGAAAATTAATTGGGTCGATTAAACTTAAAGAATAATTATCAGATGGCTTGTAACCTTCTTTAAGATCCTGAATTGAATTTATTTCTAGATAATTTCTTTTAACTTCTTCTGTCACTCAACCATTTTACCAACTTTTTCACCTCCAAATAAATGAAAATGCAAGTGAGGCACCTCTTGACCGCCATGATCACTAATATTGGCTAGCGCTCTGTAACCTTTTCCTACTTCTGTTGAAATACCAAGCTTTTTAGCAACTATATTAATTCCTTTTAACAAACCAACCATCTCCTCAGAAGAGGCTTTTAAGCTAAAATCATCTAAATCAACATATTTACCTTTAGGAATAACTAAAGCATGAACTTTTTTTTGAGGATTAATATCGTGAAAAGATAACACAAATTCATCTTCATAAATTTTATTACACGGTATCTCTCCACGTAAAATTTTCGCAAAAATATTATTATCATCGTAACTCATTTTTTTCTTTTTTCTAACTCTAACATTACTTCTTCAATTTTTATATTATTTGCCTCAAGGTACATTAATAGATGGTAAAATACATCTGCAGCTTCATGGATTTTATTTGAATTTTCTTCTACAGCTTCAATCAATTCATTAACTTCTTCTAAAACTTTTGCCTTACTTAGTGATTTGTCTGTAAGTAACCTATTAGTATAAGAACCTTCAATAGGAGAAGATTTTCTATCTCTTGCAAGTTTAATTAAGTTTTCTAATGAATTAAGCATATTAAATTCTAACAGGAATTCCTTTTGAATCCAAATACTCCTTGGCCTCTTTTACAGAATGTTTGCCATAGTGAAATATTGATGCAGCTAAAACTGCACTAGCATTTCCTAATTTAATTCCGTCTACT
>MDTA01103264.1_pt1 | contig 10174 bp, 4 predicted proteins | sample 811151 | NCBI WGS metagenome assembly MDTA01 (sample SAMN05326648, study PRJNA326480) | marine metagenome | isolation source: seawater | place: Indian Ocean: South | collected 2010 | reverse complement strand
CAGCAACTGGTAACACCAGTAGCTATTACCGATTGGGTTATGAACGTAGTAAGCTTGAAGGGCGCAATACTGGAGGGGGATCCTCGGTCACTACTTCTAAATCCGGTACTTGGACTTTACCTCAGGTCCAGCGTGGCACGAATGTTACCATTGCATCAGCCCAACGCCATGTACGGGATATGAATTCCCGAGGGCAGGTTGCAAAGGCTTTGCCGACGGCAGCTCCGGGAACCACGAATCGCGTGGTTGCCAGGCCTTCTTCATCGATTCCGCGAACGCCTGGGGCGAGTACTGTTAATCCTCGGCCAGGTACCTCCAGTAATTCGCCGTCTCGTGTAACCATTGGTGGGAGTGTTAATGGAAACTCAAGGCTGCCAAGTCGCCCAGGTACGTCACCTTCAATTTCCTCAAGAACGCCGTCTGGTTCTGTGCCAAGTCGGGTGAATCCGAGTAGCCCGCGGCCGACAGTTCCTAAACCGTCTGTCTCACCGCGTCCTTCGGTAACGCCGTCGGTTCCGCGTCCAAGCGTACCTTCGCCTAGGCCTTCTGTGTCTCCGAGGCCTAGACCGAGTGCTCCTTCACCGCGTCCTTCGGTAACGCCGTCGGTTCCGCGTCCAAGCGCACCTTCGCCTAGGCCTTCTGTGTCTCCAAGGCCTAGACCGAGTGCTCCTTCACCCCGTCCTTCGGTAGCGCCGTCGGCGCCTCGGCCAAGTGCTCCTTCACCCCGGCCGTCGGTTGCACCTTCGACGCCACGGCCTAGTGCTCCGGCTCCACGCCCATCGGCTCCGAGGCCTAGTATTCCGTCACCACGGCCTAGTTAGTCCTTAGTCACAATTGGGAATCATTGTTGTCAAGGCAGTGTAATGTGCATCGTGCACGTTACACTGCCTTGCTTCGTTCGCGAGAGAATTTCCAGATTCCGTGATAATACATCGAAACTCGCTGATACGTTCGCTGGTTTAAAGCCCACTTAATTGAATCTTAATCTGGTAAATCAAATCCGGAACAGGAAAGGTAATCTGTCATGTCCAAGAGTATCTCAGGTATAGCACTGCTTGCTTTGACAGCATTTTATAGCGTCAACTTACAGGCTCAGCCCGGACCTCGTGGTCCTCAATTTCCTCAGCGCGGTCCCAGGGCAAACGGCCCTGAAACTCGCCGTCCAGTAACTCATGGGCAGCACGGTCCGTCGCGAGGTGATGCTCACCATCGTCTTTATGATGGTGGCCACATGCATGATCGACGCCCCCAGTCTCGACCACCCCAGTCTCGTCCTTCCCAGTCTCGTCCTTCCCATGGCCCTCAACAACGAGGCCCTCAATATCACGGCCCTCAGCAACGAGGCCCTCAACACGACCGTCCGCAAAGTCGACCTAGTCATAGTCGACCTAGTCATGGTCCGGCAGTTCATGGGCGGCAAGACCGAGGGCCCCAGCAGCATCCCCATGATCGACATCACGGTTTCCACTCGAATGCTCCCAGAGGGCCTCAAAGTGGACCAGGTCAACGACCTCCACAAGGTAAGCCACAGGCTCGACCAAGCTACTCCCGTCCTTCTTATGACTCTCGAAATTCACGTCCCTCAACTTCATCTCGACCATCCACGATGTCCATGCGGATTCCTCCTGAAGTTCAGGATCAGTTAGGTCGTATAAAAGCAGCCGTAGCAGCCGGTCAGCTTTCCAAGACCGAAGCGGCTGAGAAAATTGCTGCTGTTCGCAAAAAACTAGAGGCTAGAAAGTCACAAAACGCTCCTCAGAGTAAGTCAGCTTATCCAGCCAAACCTCAGACTCAACAACGACCACAAGACCGACCACAAGACCGACCACAAGACGCTCGTGGAAATGCGGGAAGCGAGCGAGGTCCGCGTCCGGCAGCCTCACTGTCTCCAGCTGTCCGCGCAGAAGCTGGTCGCCTGATGATGGAGTTGCGCAAAGCAGTGGAGTCGGGCGAGATTACGCGTGAACAAGCCATGGAACGATTCAACCAGTGGCGAAAACGATTTGGCACGCAGGCTCCTCAGTCCGGTCGCCCACCAATGGCTCGTCCTCAATCTCAACGACGTCCAGATATCGCTCCGCTACCCGCTCAGGCAATCAGGTCAGTCAAGCAGGGTCCAGCTCAACCCATCAAGGCTGCTGAAGGGAGGTTGAAAAAAGAGTCGATCCCGGCAACGAAAATTCAACCATCTAAGGTATTTCAGTTACCACCGGAGAAAAAATAGAAAACTCGAGTTTCCAAGTCATTCATTGAATACTTTGCGGCGATATTCTCGCTTACGCGAGTAGAGAACACTCTTTGGATCGTTATGCCAACTCCGAAGAGAAGATCTCCCTTAGTGATCTGCAAATATGTAGGTCACTAAGGGTTTTTTACTTGTTTTGGCAGTTTAGGAAGTATAGAGTTGAGCTACGATTGCACCCCCCATTCGTATGGGTAAGCTGTTTTTTAATTGAATCGCTAGCCGATACTTCCTAATATCAAAATATTGAAGAGAGTCTAGCTATATTAAAGTACTGTGGTTTTTGATTTAGCAAAAACTCGCAAGGAACAAAAAAAGGAACGGGAAATGGTGCGTTTGTGCATTCTTTCATTGGCAAGTGTTTTTATGCTCGCCAGTACCACTCAAGCTGAGACTATCGATTCGGTACTTTCTTCTGAGAATCAATCACTCGGCGTGGCCAAAGCATCTGTCGGAATAGTGGACGACATGGCATTTATTCGTCGTGCCAGTGTTGATTTAATTGGTCGGATTCCCACCTTGGAAGAACTTAAAGAATATCAAAACTGGCCTGCGCAAACTCGTCGGGACCAACTGGTAGATAAGCTGATCGAACACCCTCGTTTTGCCGATCGCTGGACAGTGTTCTTTGCTGACTTACTTCGTCTTCGAAGTAATGTGACTGGAGGCTCAGCCTTGATTGCTCATGTACATCGCAACATCCGCGACGACGTACCTTACAACGAATTTGCCGCCACGCTCATTTCGACTAATGGGAAAGCCGGGCGAAGTCCTGAAGTTGGATTTATCCTTGGAGACAACGCAGACCCACTAGCGATGGCCAGTGTTACGTCGCAGGTGTTTATGGGGGTCAGAATTGGTTGTGCTCAGTGTCATGATCATCCGTTTGATGTCTGGACGCGAAAAGATTTCTATAGCGTTGCAGCATACTTTGGAAAAACTCGTCGCTATGAAAGTAACTTCACGCGAGTGGTATACACTTCGGAAGGTGAGCAAACGACCGTGTTATGGCCTCCAGAGGATGAAGCTGAAGAGTCAGAACGTAAGGCAATGGTGCCATCCTTCCCATTTGAATTGATTGGTGCTAAAGAACAGCCTGAATTCATTGCTCGCTATGAAGCACTATTGCAGAAAAAAGCAGATGCTTTAGCGGCCAAAGATAATTCTCCTTCGCTTGATGATCTGTTCGCCGAGGCCGACGGTAAAGTTGAAGCGGCGACAGGAAATGGCATTAGTGTTGCGGTGGCAGAAGCTAGAGAAGAGATCAATAAAATCGATGTCAAAGCTAGTCTCTACAAACGTAGTGAATACCGAGAGCAACTTGCACAGCAGATCACAAGCCCGCGAAATCGCTTGTTTGCTGAGTCATTTGTGAATCGAATTTGGCATGATTTGGTGGGGCGTGGATTTGTTGAACCTGTGGATGATTTCCGAGAAGACAATCCTCCAAGCCACCCTCAGACGCTGAGTTATATTGCTGACGAATTCGTAGCCAACGGCTACAGTTTCAAACAGTTGGTGAAGTCGATTGTGCAGTCAGACGTATATCAGCAAAAACAGGTGCCACTCGGTTCGAATGAACTTGTCCAGGAAGAATTGGAAGCCGCATTTTTGGCGACGCCGATGCGACGTATGCTTAGCGAATCACTGTATGACAGTATCGTTACGGCTGGTCATCTGTTCGAGCTGAAGTATCGACAAGGTGAAAACGAAAGAATCATCGAGCAGGAAGTCCGAGTGTTACTAGCTGCGGATGGAGAGCCTCAGGATTTGGCATCCGCCGACGTACAGGATCTGGCTGGTAACCCACAGCAGATGACCAACCAAGGTATGGCGATGGAAAACGGTGGCGGAGCCGGCTATACGCTGGAAGACGCGATTGAATTGGACTTCGATGCTTTGCTCAAAGATGAAGATGAAGTCGAACTGGACGTTATGGTTGCCAAGTCTCAGGAAGAACTTGAAGCTGAGCGGATGCAGATGGAAAACCAACGCCGACCTCGAGTTGGGATGAAATATGAAACGAAGATTGTTCAACGAACCGTCGATGACAATCCTCGCTTTAGCTCGGCTCTAAGGATGGCGACACCTGCTCCGGTCGGACACTTTGTGCGAGTGTTTGGGCAGACAAGTCGGAACGATCTGGGAGAAGCTCGAGACGACAATCCTTCCATGCGTCAGTCCCTGATGATGCTTAATGGCCGTTTGACTCATGAAGCTTCCCGCGTGGGAACACTTGAACCGGTCAGCAAGTATCTGATTGGTGGAAAACCTCAAATTGAAAAAGCAATTGAACTGGCTTACCACGAAATTCTCACAAGGAATCCAACTGCGGAAGAATTGGCGTGGGCTAAAGAAATGATTCAGGAAGCGAAAACGCCTTCTGATGGCATGGCAGACCTAAGATGGGTCATGCTAAATAGCAACGAATTTAGATTCCTGCCTTAAGAGGCGGGGTACTTTAATACACGATTTTTAATTTATTGAATATTGGTGCAAAACCAAACAGGAGAGTCAAACCCATGGCGTGTAATGATTACAAGCTTAGTCGAAGAGCAATGATGGGCGCTACAAGTGCTTCAATTCTCGGGTTTAGTATCCGTGACCTATTGGCCTATTCAGGTAAAGACCATGAAGCCAAAGCAGAGCATGTGATTTTGTTCTGGAATGGTGGCGGGATGTCACACATTGATACCTGGGATCCCAAGCCGGGCCGTCCTACTCAGGGAGAATTTAGTCCCATCAATACCTCGGCTCCTGGTGTGCAGATTTCCGAAATCTTTCCGAAACTATCCAAGCAGATGCACAATGCTGCTTTAATTCGATCGATTGCTGGAACGCAAGGTGCTCATGGTCGTGCCAGTTATAACCTGCAGACCAGCTATCTACCTGGACCAAATCTACGTCATCCAGGTGTTGGCTCAGTTGTTGTCCACGAATTGGATAACAACAGTGACTTGCCACCGTATATTACCATCAGTGGTCAGGCTCCTCGTGCTAGTTACCTGGGACAGAAATGCGAAGCCTACTACGTCGCAGCTCCTGGCGAAAAAGATCCCTATCTGGCGTTCCCATCAGGTATCAGTCAGGTCCGCGGTGATCGTCGGTTGGAGCAGTTGGCAAAATTCAATCAGCGGTTTTTGGACAAGAAGAACGATACTCGTCTCACTTCGACTCAGACGTCTATCGAAGATGCTGTCCGCTTAATGCGTTCACCGGCTCTGGAAGCTTTCGAGTTGGATAAAGTTGACTCGACGACGCTTGAACGGTACGGCGACACCAATTTTGGTCGTGGTGCTCTGATGGCAAAACGGCTCGTTGAAAAAGGTGTTCGTTTTGTTCAGGTTAATCGTGGTGGGTTTGATACTCACAGTAATAACTTCCCGGCGATGAGTAATCATGGTGAAGTGATGGATCCGGCTTTGGCTTCGTTAGTCGAAGACCTGAGTGAATCCGGAATGCTTGAAAAGACGATGGTGATCATGTTAAGTGAATTTGGTCGCACCCCTCGTATTAATGACAATGCAGGTCGAGATCACTGGGCATCTGTCTTTAGCTGTTTTATGGCTGGAGGCGGTATCAAAGGTGGTCAGGTGATTGGTTCATCGGATGAAGATGGTGCGATGCCGAAAGATCGTCCAGTGGAAGTGGCTGATATCCATGCAACCATGTGCCACGCAATGGGAATCGATCATGAGAAGGAAGTCATGACTCCCTTGCTTCGCCCAATGAAATTGGTGGATAACGGCTCGCCAGTGATGGAGCTGTTTAGCTAAGTCGCCAGCCAGTTACCTTTGCGAAACTATTGGTTTTATAATGAAACCTGGCATGGCCAAGTAACTTGGTCTGCCAGGTTTTTTTGTCGAATTTTTATCCTCCCCTATAATTTGAAGATCGTATAGATCGAGGTTTTCAGGATCATGTTGCGTTTCCCCCTTTACGCACCTAGCTTCTGGGCTACTTGGGCCCTGTTTGTATCAATTCTGCCAGTATCGCAGGCTCAAGAGGTTGAACCTTCAGCCGCACCGACCGCTGGTATGCGTGGTTCATTGGTGGAAGACCGAGCTGCCCGTCAGTTAATCGAAGCTGGTGAAGCTCGGATGGATGCCAATGAAACCGAAAAGGCTTTGGAAATCTGGAAATCGGTTATCGAAAGATATCCCCGCAGTCGAGTTCGTTTTGCAGCTCATATGAAACTCGGGAAATACTATCTGGATCGGGAACGTGCCTACGATCGAGCTCGCTCGCATTTTGAAGAAGTCACGATCGAAGATAATCGTGATGATGATCAGCGTGCCGAAGCAATGCTCAATGTAGGCGTTTGTCACTATTGGTCGCGATTGTACGGTAAGTGCTTTCAGGTCATGCGGGACGTGATTGAAGAGTTTCCTGTCAGTCCGCAGGTAAATCAGGCCTACTACTATATAGGTCTGGGGCACTTTCAGCAGGGACACTACAGTCGGGCCATTGAAGCCTTGGAAAAAGTGGGTACCACTTTGACCGACGAAGACAGTAACAATGAAAAGTTGGAAGCGGGCAAGCGATTCTTCGTCAAAGTGGAAGATGCAGACTTGGCTGTGCTCGATGCTGAAGATAGCGTCGACGTGATTTGTAAATCATCGGGCGGCGATGAAGAGGTTGTTGCCTGCTTCCCAATTGGACGAAATGTGCGCATCGTCTTGGGCTCATTACCAACCGGACTGGGTGTTCCCAAGGCTGGAAATGGGACACTTGAAGTCAAGGGTGGAGATACTGTCCAGGTTCTCTATAAGGATTCACACACCAAAGATAAGCAAGTCGACGTGGAAGTGATCTCTGAAGTCATTGTCGTCGGTGATGGTGTGGTGCAGTTTAAGGACGGAGCATTTCATGAATCGTTGAATGGTGTGGTATTAGGTAAAACAGCCAATATTGAAATCGTGGATGCCGATCGTGATGTTACTGAGAATGCGGATTCGATTCAGGCTACCATCTCGATTTATCGCCGTAAGACGGATGAGGAAATTGAAACCGAGCAGGCTGAGTTGATTGCCAAGCAGGGCGTTCCGGAAGAGGGAGCCGATACTCCAGATAATTCACCTTTGGATGATATCCCGCTGTTTGATGACGAAGAACAAAAGGTCGATCCATTCAAACTGATTGAGACGCTTCAGATTACGCTCGCCGAAGCCAGAGTGAAGCAGCAACGAAAACAGATTTTGCTGACGCCCGAGGAAGAGGATGCCTTGCGGCAGGAATCGGAGGAGCCGGCATCCGAGCCACAACCAAATTCGGAGGCAGAACCTGCAGAGCCAGCTAATGTAGAAACGCCGGCACCCGAACAGCCAGCCCAGGAAAATGAAGGAGTTCAAGAAGCTCCGGAATCAACGGCCGTTCATAGCGGAGTTTTTCGGGCGACAGTGGCAGTCGTGCGATCTGAAGAAGCTACAGCCGATGGTCAATTGCAGGCGTTGCCGGGTGACCAAATCCGAATCACTTATGAAGATCAACTGCATACCGGAGAAGGGATTGCCATACTGACTTCGAAAGGTCGATGCCTGGAAGGGAATATTGGCGGAGTCCGTGTGACGCGAGCACTCATCACCGACGAGGAATTGCGAGTACAGACGCAATTGAAGACAGCAGATGCTTTGACTCGCATCGGGAATCGGTACAAAGAATTCGGGCTCAAGAAAAAAGCAGAAGAGAAATATGCTCAGGCGTTAGGCGTCTGTGAGCAAATTATGCCGGAAGTACAGAAGTTACGAGGTCGGTTGCTAGAGGAAACCTATGTGCAGTTATGGCACGTGTATTTCGAAATGGATCGATTGAATCTGGCAGCCGCGATGTGCGAGCGATTACAACGAGAGTTCCCCGCCAGTGGATTTGTCGATGATGCACTTTTACAGTTGGCCGATGTGGCTCGTGTGGGAGGCGAATTGAATCGTGCGATCGGAATCTATACCCGACTAGCCAATATGAAGACGAGTCAACTCCGAGGGGAAGCTCAATTTGGTATCGCCGAGTGCTTCGAGGCAATGGCAGATGCTCAGACTAGTGAAGCCGCTTCGTCGCAGTTAAAAGACAAAGCGTTTCAGGAATACAAGAAAGTCTACGATCAATTCCCTGAAAGTGGCCGTGTGGGCGAAGCCGTTGCTAAGATGGCCAACCATTATTACTTACAGAAGGATTATTCCAGAGCGATCGATACGTTTGAGACGGTTCTGGAGAGCCATCCAGATGCTCGATTCCTCGATGTGATCCTGTTTAATTATGGACGTTGTCTGTTCAGGATGGATCGCCGTAGTCCGGCTCGCCAGAGATTTGAACAGCTAATCGCTGACTTCCCGGAAAGCCAGTTGGCTCCGGAAGCCAAGAAAATTGCAGAAGCTTTGAAAAATGCCGGTTTTTAACCGGACGCCATTCGATTTTCGGCTCTTACATAAATACAGGCGTTGATCACCGAATGTTTCCCTTAACTACTTTATAACTCGCTCCCCTAAAACTGAATTGCCACCCTGAGATAATTATAGGCATTCAGAAAAAAGTAAACACTAAAGCAACGATAGAAATAGAACTATGAAAAAGCTATCAACATCAGCACGGCCTGCGACGAAGGCCTGTCATCGGATCAGTTTTCTTTGCTTGGCTCTAACCGTTACTTTGAGTATGACCATGGAGCCCTTAAGCTCTCATGTTCTGATGACTCAACTCAATGCTCAGGATGCTCCTGAAGATGCTCAAGCGGAAGCGGCCGCTGAGGCAGCTCGGAAGGCCGAGTTGAATCAGCAGTTGAGTCAGTTAGAGTCTGAACTTGGTAAGTACAAAGACTCTGCGCCGGAAGCTGCCAATCTCATGTTGCAGTTGTCAGATGAGTATTACAAGCATGGTCGCGCGCTTGGGTTAGTGCGCATCACGCAGCGTTTCACTCAAGTGCATGTCAATCATCCTAAGCATCGTGAAATGATGCTTAAGTTAATCGATGCGCAGCAAGTCTTGTCGCGTAATAACGAATTGGTAGTCGCTTGCCGACAATATTTGGAACGATATGGTGCTTCAGGTGAAGCTGCCTTGATTGAGATTCGTCTGGCAGATGCACTGGAGCAAACGACGGACCGCGAAGGCGCGGCCAAAGCGGCTGAAGTAGTCTGGAAGCGTCATGGTAATTCAGCAATCGGAAAGCAATATGTCGAGCGAGCCGTCTACATCTACCAGAGTCTACCGGGAAATGAATTGCAGACTCAGGCTGCTGCGTTATCTGAAGAGGCAATGGAGAAAATCCCGGCGAAGGAATTTGCCAGAGCGATGGGCAATAACGCTGTATATCTTTATTCACGCCTATCAAAGCGAGTGGAATCGAATCGAGTGATCAATCGACTGTTCCAAAAAGGTCTGGCAGGCGATAGCGATCAGCAACGAGTTTCGTATCTGCAAATGGCCGCTAATTATGAACAGTTACAGCAATACACGAATGCCGCCAATATGTACCAGCGAGCACGTCAGATTCGGGACGATGCGGATGCGATATATAAGCAGGCGATGAATGTCTACAACAGTAAGACGAATCCTGGGCAGACCGAGTCATTGCTTAATCAGTTCAAACAGAAATTCTCGACGGATGAACGAAAGTGGACGTTGCAGCAATATGTGGCACTGCAATATTACAACGCCATGAACAACGCGAAGGCTTTACAGTTGCTTCGCGAAGGTCTGCAGGGCGATGCTGTGACACATAACGCCGCTTCTTTATTCATAACTCTCAACGGAACTGAGCCCGCTCGTCTGCAGGACACAGAAAGAGTTTTTCGGGATGCGATTAATAAGTCGAAGCGAGCGGATTCGAGGGCGCGCTTATACCGCTATCTTGCTTTCAATATCTACACGGGAGAAGCTTTTAATCAGAATCGGGCACTGCAACTGTGTCGTGAATTTCTGTCACGATATCCTGACGGT
>MDTA01078881.1_pt1 | contig 10174 bp, 20 predicted proteins | sample 811151 | NCBI WGS metagenome assembly MDTA01 (sample SAMN05326648, study PRJNA326480) | marine metagenome | isolation source: seawater | place: Indian Ocean: South | collected 2010 | reverse complement strand
TCTTAAAGAACGAGGAATCAAATGAAGAGGCTCCTCTTTTATAGGACAGCCTTCGATGTGGTACATGGGCTCGGTATCTTCAAGAACTGATTTGATATGCTCCATAAGAGCAGATTTCCCTGCGCCTACTGGTCCTAGTAAAAGTAAAACCTGTCTGCTTTCCTCGCCTTTCAGCGAAGCAGAACGGAGGAACCTCATGACTTTAGCAATAGATCTTTCCATGCCAAAGAATTTGCTTTGAAAATAATCATAGGTACGGACAGGTTCGCCACCAAAAAGCTTATTACACCGCTCCTCAGATGTTGTCATACGTGTAATACCATGGGAACTAATAGCATCGTACAATCTTTTGTGGGCGAGTTTGGTGGCTCCAGGGTGAGTTTCTAAGATTTTTAAATAATCTTCTAATACCCCATGAAATTTGTCAGATTTTTTTTGTTCTTTATGTTTCCCAATTAACTTAAGAAACTTATCAGATTTTTTCCCTTTTGTCATTTTTAAAACTCCCAAGCTTCTTCTTCTATGACTGTTGTGAATCGCACATCACCATACCACAGATCATTGATATATTCAAACACTTTATTGGCCTCGGATAATTCTAGGTCGCGACCATCATGTTGGTGTTCTAATATCAGTGTGCCATCCTTCTTTAATTCTTTAACAAGGACCACAGGTACACTGTTAAGTCCTATATTCTTAATTAGGTTGTCACGGACTGTTTGCCACCCCTCTTCGTCTGAAATATCAGTTATCTTATTATATCCTTCTCTTTGTTGGAAAGAATAATTAAATAAATTCAACTCTTTACATAAATCTTCATCTAAAAACATTTTTATAAATGTTTCATCATTATGGGTTTCACGAACCCTTAAACACTCTTCAAAACCCCACTTTTCTTCAATGTTTTTAAAAATATGATAACCTAAATGGTAGGGGTTAACACGACCTAAGTGAGGTCGGACTACTTGATTATGAAGCCTGATAAAAGAAAGATAATATTCATCCGGGAGATTTAAAGCTTGGATAATTTTTTCATGAATGCGACAAGCCCAACCCTCGTTCATGATTTTAGTAAAGGCTTGCGGGACAAAATATAAAGATTCTTGTTCTACGATACGAATAAGGTCTCTTTCCCATTCTTCTAGAAAACGATTATTTTCAGCGATAAAACCTAATAGATTACAGTCTGGCTCTAAGGGAATTTTTTCTAAATTAAAATGAGTAGACCACCATCCTGTAGTATCATTTAATACTAAATTCCTATAATACTTCTTTAACTCTTTGTGATTTCGTCTTTTTATTCCGGGAGTTCTTGGAACCTGAAACCTTATCGCATGGCAAGCATCTAATATTTTCTCTACTTTTTCTACGCCAATATTAGGATCTTCCATATATTTTTTAACTCTCTTGGAGGCACTTTTAAATCTTGCCAGCACGGTATCAGCCCCTGTTTCTGAGAACATTCTATTATTTTTGAAGAAATCACTATGACCCACACAGTGCGCCATTGTTAAAATATGAGTAGGCATTGGGTTCTCTGTCATTAAATAAGAGATGCTGGGGTTGGAATTAATAATCATCTCATAAGGGAGACCGGACATTCCAAGATTGTATTCTGTCTGGATCCTATCAAAAGATTTTCCAAATGACCAGTGACGATAATGAGTGGGTAGTCCGGTATAAGCCATATGTCCAATCATTTCTCGGTAATCGCAAATCTCATATTCAATAGGATACCAATCTAGGCTCAATCCCTCACCTAAAGTGCATATTTTTTTATCCCACTGTTGAAGTTCTTCCATGGACCAGTCTGCCATTATTCTTTGCCTCCAAACAGTTTCTTAAAAGATGGCCATATATCTTTACTTTCTTCTAATCTAATGCGTTTAAAATTTTTATTCTCTATCAACTTTGTCCAATCCCATAGTCTCTTCTCTCTACCACTAGCAAACATAGCATACTCCGAATACTCAAATAGTTTTCCAATCTCCGTATAACACATGACTTGGTTAATCTCTTTAAGCCTGCGAAAAGCAGCTAGTGTATCTTTGTTGTCTATCCCAAAGTTGTCTCCATCCCCACAATAAAAAGTATAAATATTCCAATTATTTGGGTGATATCTTTTTTCAATTATTTCTTCTACTTTTACCAGTCCGGAAGAAACCATAGTACCTCCGTTAGGAACTTGAGTGAAAAATTGCTCTTCATTTACTTCATTGGCTTGAGTGGTGTGTGATATAAAGACTACATCTACTGAAGAATATTTGTGATTGAGGAATTGATATAGTAGGAAAAAGAAACTGCGAGCTAAAAACTTTTTAGATTTTGTCATCGAGCCGGAAACATCCATTACGAAGAAAACGACTGCGGCAGTATTTTCCTTCTGCACAGGTGCGATATGTTTATATCGTAAGTCACTCTCGTGAAAAGAAAACCTTTCACCGCTCTCAGGATCATATGACCCTGCTTTGATTGCTGCTTTTTTACGACGTATCTTTTGTTTTATAGTTTCTTTTTTAGACAAACGAGGACGAATACCATATGGTCTTTTACCCTTTCGTTTCATTTTTTCTTGTGTGGTGAATTTGAAATTCTTTTTCTCTAATTCCGGAAGTTCAAGGTCATTAAACAAATAACCCGCTAACTCCTCAAGAGACATTTCAATTTCATACATTTCTTCCCCAGGTTTATCACCGGGCTTATTACCGTTTGGCTTTCCGGGTCTGCGTCGGTGCCCTACTCGCTGTCCTTTTTGAATGTCTTTTCCCTGAGCAGAGCCGGTCTGTTTGTTTTTTTCATTCATACCATAAACAAACCGGTGCTCCTTAATTCCTTTGACAGGAATACGAATCTTTTTAGTGCCACTTTGACCAATGATACTTTCTTCGGCTACAACATCTTTGATGCTTTCTTTTATAGCTTTTTCAATCTTATCTCTGTGACGGCTACGGTCACTAGCTGCCCGATCAGCGATTGTCTTGTGTTCTCTAAAGATACTCATATTACTATAGACCTCTTAAATAAATAGTTTATTCAACCGGTCTAAAAGTAATTTATTTTAGCGAGTTTCTATCTCACCGGCATCCATCAATTCGCGAACTTCACGATCATCCAAGAGATCAAGCAAAGTTATTTCTTGTCCATTTTCTTTGAAGCGAGCCTTGTCGCCGTCGTCAAGGGTAGCTACGATAGGTTGATCGGAACGCAAAAGCGGCTCGCGTGTCTCGCGATAACCAGGCAGTCCACCATCTGGGTAATCTTTTGAGGGTTTATCAATCACTCCGGAATTGATAACCCTTTCATAATCTACTTTCTTTCTTCCTTTAGGGGTTACCTTTTCTTTGCGGATCATATCACGCCAGTACACCCTTTTCCCAAACATATCCCGAGCACGCGGTCTCATCATAGATGCTTCACTAATAACGTCTGGAGAAGATAAAAGCGGAACTTCTACCTCTGAAATTGTTTCTTTAATTAACTGTTTGAGTTCTTTTATTGTAATTTTCATTTTAAATTCCTTTTGGCAAACATATAAGCATCATAAAGCTCATCTTCTGACTGGGGTAGTTTTTCAATTGACTTTACAACTCTAAAAAACTCATCAAAATCTGTCATATGGTAGTTCTTAGACTCACCTTCTGGTCCTCGAAGCCGAACAAGCATCTTGCCAAGTTCTAGTTTTTCTTCATCATTTTTTTTTCTATCTTCGATCACAATACTAACTTCTTCTTTGATAATTTGTCGTAGTTGTGATTTGGTAATTTTCATTACTAGTCCTCTCTTGAGGGATCCAAAACAAACTCTTCAGCAACATACATCTTGTTATCTCTAACAGATTGAAACAATCCATCAAGGTGGAGAACCAATAATTCCAAGTTTTTAAGATTATTAACGTCAGAAAATTTATTATTTTTTAACTGGCGTGCAATCTGATATCTTTTGTTGAGTTTTTGTTTTTCATCACTCAAATGTGCCATAATAGCCTCTATATTCTCATCTGGCATCATTTTCAGAACACCTGGTGCAGAAAGTTTTCTGTAAAAGTGTGCTGCTTCCGCTATATCATTCCGAATATCTTGGTCATTAGATGAAATTCCTGGCAAATTCTTCAACAAATTCCTATCAAGAGCTTCGTTCAATTGAGCGTTCTCAATTTCTTCCTTGATAATTTCTATGAGATGTGATTTTGTGATTTTCATGTTATAAATAGTCCTTATTTACGCTTAAATTATTTTTTACGTAGTTTGTTGTAGATATCTAGAGCTTTTTTTGCTTCAGGATCATCACTGATTTCCAACTGTTTAACTAGAGACTGCTGGTCTTTGAAATCTTTCGGAACTACTAAATCTTTTGTAAGCACTGTTGTGCCCATAATTCCTGCACCAATTAAAAGACTTATCAATACATCTCTCCAATAACCACTTTTTATTTCTTTCTTGATGTCTTTTAGAAACCTAGAGGGTTCTAACCCAGACACCCAGGGTTTTATATTTTGCTTTAATGTTTTGAATGAAATCTCTTCTAAAGATGAGGAATTAGAGCACTCACATTCAGTGATAAATTTTCTCCAATTTTCCATTATCAAGTGGTGGTTCATCTTATTTTTCTTCAACTGACATCATTCTGTCATATGCATTTGTTTTTGCATCTGACAGTTTTCCTAGATACCCATTGCGGCGAAGGGTTTTAAACGCTAGGTTTTCTACTGAATATTCTCCCACATCATCAAGTCCGCTCTGTCTTAATTTTTTTATTTTTGCTTTTAGTTTATCGGCTTTCTCAATTGTTTCTTCGTATTTACCATCATCATATAATGCTACAACGCGATCAATTTGATCCTCTATAGCTTCTGCTTTTACTTTGATATCTTTATAATCAATTTTTGGATCTTGTGCTTCTGGTTTAACAATCCATTCATCATTCAAGACGGAATAAAGACCCGAAGCAATGTGAGGATCCTCAGAGTGTTGACCATAAATTTCAACCTCATATCCTAACATTCTAATATCATGGGTAAAATTCCATACTGATTTTAGTGCTTGAAAATATTCTCTCACCAACTCCTCGTCATCATTGATATCAGAAAAGTCAAAAAGAACATGAAGATCTACATCAGAGTGAGGAGAATAATTGTAATTGGCCAAAGAACCTGTAAATGTAATATCTTTAATAGGAGCATTTGCTGCTTCACTTTTTTCGATAAAGTCTGTGGCGATCTCTAAGAGTCTTTCTCTTATTTCTGGATCAAGTTTATCACCGGGCTGATTCCAAAAATCTTGGTTGAGTTCTTTGTGGGGTGTAAAAGAAGCAGGAAAACGAATAGCAACATTTTCTTTAAGATACTTTCGCCATTTTCTTGACATATATTGCATCTTATGGCATCCCTACTGGTCCAGATTTTCCAATATTGGCTTTTTTTGTAAAAGGCGGAGTGTTGGGTTGTTTCCCTCGGCGAGTTTTTGCAATTAAATTAATAAAGGTTTGGCGATATTTCTTTTGTATCGCGCCGTCAGCCATAGCTTCGGTGAGCTTGGATATAAAATCTTTTCTAGAAATGTTGAATCTTTTCATCTATTGGAATCTCGTAGGTGAGTCCGGAGATACTCTTCCTTTGCGTAATCCGGGTTTTGTTTCTTCATCCTCTTCTTCTTCACCCCAGTCTGCGAATGGATAATTACTATATACATCGTAATCTTTTATATAATCATCTCTTTCCGCTCCCATCATCTTGTCCCAGTCGGATTCTTGTGGTTTGGTTGGTTTTGCTTTAGGTTCTACAGGTTTTCCCTGCAAGACTTGACCAAACATATTATGAGCTTCAGGACTTAGTGTTTTCAAGGCGGACTTAACTAAATTGATGGCCACGTCGCGATTGAGTTTCTTTCTAGAAATCCCTTTAAGAGCCTTGCCTAAAAGCATGGCTGTTATTTCGGGATTTTTCTCAATTTCATTAAAAGCATTTATAACCATGCCTTCAATTGCTTCTCTTTGTTTGACGTTGGGAGAAAGCTTCTCTAAATTTCTAAGCAGAGTAGTAAGAGTCCTATGCCAGACTGCTTGATTCTCTTCCTGTATTTCTTTCTCAATCTCTTCTTTTATGATTTTCCGAAGGCGGGCTTTTGTGATTTTCATTATCAAGTTTCCTTATGCGTTCCATAACGGTGTTAGTGATATGTTGTGATCGCGCAAGCTCTTTTAATTCATTACGAATTTTTTTCCAGAGTTTGTTTTTTGTGATCACTGCTCAACCTCCACACTATACATAAGTAGTTTGTTTATTTTATTGTCTGCCTTCAAAAAGGGACTTAATAGGATGGACCGCTAAAATCTTGCCCCCTTTCGTGTAATACCCAAGACTTTCCACAATGTATTGTCCCTCATTTAGATTAGGAGAGAAGTGAACTTTTACTTCATAGGAAGTCTTATCCGACAATCGTGTGCTTGGTAGTACTTGTAGAGTTTGTAGTACGCCAGCCTGCTCTCTAAGTTGATCATAAGTAAGACGAAGAGCAATAAAGTGACTTAGCCCGCTTGTTGCCGAAATTTTTGCTTGATTGTTCCTTCTTTGGTTGCCGGCTATCATCATTTCAAGATTGACGGTAGAAAATAATAACATGGCACTCATACCAATAAAGGCTGACATAACTAATACCAATATAAGAGTCATACCTCTACGGTTGGACATTGATCATCCGATCACGATGAGGAAGTCTTTGAATATTGTTTGTTCGCCGAAAATTTTCTCTTAACATCAAATTGTCCTCTACCCAAGCTGCGGTGCGAGCTTTACATAAGTTTTTAGGAATATTGTTAGCTAAACAACCTCGTTCTTGGGGTAGCACTACCTCACAGTAACAACGTACCCGATTTTTTAGTTCTAATTCCGGGGATAATGTTATGCCGGGAGGCAAGATTTCATTAGTTCCGGGCACCCATCGCGGACATGTAATATCTTGCATTTGATATGCTTGGTTGAAAATATTTGCAAAAATAAGAATAAACAATGACTTATATAACATTTTAAATTCCTTTCAATAAATCCGTAATCAATGTGACGTGATTTATATTATTTCCATTTCTGGAAAAGAAAATAACAGGAGTTCCAATCAAATCATATTGCAGGACCTCATCCATCCCTGTGTAATCTATTAGAGCCTCAATCTCGGCTTCGCTTAATGATGTCATCGTATCTCTCTTCCGTAATTTCTTCAGGATAGCCAAAAAAAGCCGCGGCAATAATAAAACAAAAGCCGCACCCTATTATAAACCACAGTAACAAGTAAAGTAGTATCTCAAAAACAATCATGGGTTGGAATCTTCCTTAGAATCTTGCCTAAAACTAAAAGATATTTTATTGTTATTTAATTTAAGAATTAATTCTTGAGTGATGATCACGGGCTCCCAATCAGGTCCGGCATGAAGTTCTTTACCGTGAAACTGCCAGTGGGGATTTTCTTTCAAGAAGTCTTGCACTGCTAGCTGCATTCCTTGTTTTGCACCATCGCGAGAAATTTTTTTATGATTCAATCCATCATGAGTGGGTTTGTCCGCGTAGTAATCATCTTTATGAGCGTATTTCCCGTAATAATCGTCTAAAACACACAAAGAGTGGGGAGAAGTCAATTGATTAAAATATTTTAACTCTTCAGTAACTGTGTGATAATTGTGATCACCGTCCAAAAGCACAATATCAAATTTAAACTCAGGATTAGTTTCAGTAAACTGTGGCAACCAATCTAAACTATTCTCGATAAAATAATAAAAGTTTGGATTTTGCTCTGAATCGGGAGTTTGTTGAACTAGCGGCCACGATCTTACTCCGTCCATTTGATGCAGTTGTTCTACTACTGTCCCATCTTCGCGAATATCTACGCCAATATATGTAAATGCCGTATTACTCGCTACTAGGTTGTGTAGAAAAGGAATCGTAGTTTGTCCTCTGTCAATCCCTATTTCTAGAATAGTAATTGGTGCTTCTTTAAATTTGTATAGAAAATTGGCATAATGTGAAATTAATTGTGTATATCCTAGGTAAGACATATTTTCCTCTTAATGAAAGTCATCATATAAAACAACCCGAATGCGGCCGGGGTGATAAGGGTATCCCATAGTATATTGTACACCATATTGGTCTAATACTTTAGTGACTTCTTCAATCATGCGGGAACTATTTCCCGTGACAATATCAATAAATATCTCGTTGTTTATCCAACGCTCTAAAAAGCGTGCAACCTCGTTACCCACCTCGTGATGCCGGAACCCATGGAGATCTAAAGTAGGGATCATAAACCCGACCCGAATTTTTTCACATCATCACCACTCTAATTTTGCCAGGATAGCCAGGCATGTCGGTCATGTATTCTAATTCTTTAGCCGTAACAACCTTGAGAACCAATTGGGACAGCGTTTTACTATCACCAATGACAAAGTAAGTAAATAAATGTTTACCCACCCATGCAGATAAGAATTTTTCCACTTCATTTTCCACCTCTTCAATTTCAATGTCAGTTAAATCTAATGTAGGTACCACGCAAAAACTCCGAAATTTTTTCTTAAAATTTTTTTCAACTATCAACTTTGGAAACTAAATTAAACTGGTCAGTACTCCAAAGATGTACTTCGCCGTCATGACCGCAGAGAAAACCATAGAAAAATGTTTTACTCGCCGGCAGGCTGTCAGTAACCACTACAAAGCCGCCATGGCTGCCAACCATGTTGCGAAAATTGGGAGACTTGTTGAGCCACCATGAATCTTCCTTAAGCTGCACAAGGTCGCCAACTTTAAAATCCCTGCTCATGTAGCCACTCCTTGTAAGGCAGGCATTGGCTGGCAAAAGCATACCATCTTCCTGTAGCAAACTGGCAGTCCAGAAGAACCTCGCCATTGTTGGCAGTTTCAAAACTCTTCACAACACCAAAAGCAGCAGGCGCGCGAGCACCCTCTCGCTCAACAATAAAATCACCTATTGCGAACATGCTGAATCCTTTCTAAAAGATTGTAAAGTATTGTCAGCTTCTTCTCTACTAGGGGAGATGCTGAATTTGTTTCCGACGATTTGACAGCTACTGCTAGCTTTTTACTTTGTTTATAATTCATTTAGACTCGGGGTTAGCAGCTTTAGATAGTAATACTAACTCTTGTTCATAGAATATGTGATTACTACCATTTGTTAGCTTTACTTTATAGTAATATCCTTTTGCATGATCGGTAATATCTTGCCCAAAGTTTGAAACAATGATTGCTAGCTGCCCTTTGAAGTAGTGAAGATCGCAGTCATCGCTGATTTTGATAAGATCCCCCGGCTCGAACATTAATGAACAGTGGCTGCCAACTCTTCAAAAGGGTCTTTGTCTTCTACCATCATGGTTTCAATAGCCATGGCTGCTAATACTACACCATCGTAGTCTTCGGTAGGCAGATCGCTGACAACTAGCTGGGCATAGAACTGATTGGCAGTTGGGTTGGGTTCATTGCCAATCTCCTGTAGTAAGGCAGCGGCTTTAAATAGGTTTACGTTATCGCGGTCAATTTCTGGAATGTTAGTTTTAATACTAATCATTATTTTACCTTCCTTGAGTGTGTTGATAGGCACGTTGGATGTCATGTTGATAATACCATTGAGGAGTCTCCTGATCAAACTGAACATAGTATTGTGGTATAGCTCCTTTTTCCTTATGCTCTTTTATAACTAGTCCAATTGAATCAGTAACAGGGTAAGCTTTGTCGTGGATGAATCCCCCTCTCCGTAATCGGTAGACAATATCCCCTACTTTAATCATTATATCCTATTTTCCTTAAAAAGTCAAAAATCTGGAAAAATTACTTACGCGTTGAAAATGTACTTGGAACCCCCCAGGGGGCTGGGGATCCGCTAGGGACTTACCTGGGAGGATATGGCAGGCAGGGGGCTGTCACGGCTGTCAATCGCTGATCAAGCCAGCTTCCAAAAGCTGGGCAGCCAACCGCTGATAATGACCTTGCAGATTCATGATCATACCGCTGTCAACCAGTTCTTGAAATAGCTGGAAGGTTTGCTGATCAGTTAGCTCTCCTCTTTCATAGCTTACTATTCTCTCTGTTAGGTTTTGCATTCTTTTATTTCTTTCCCGCAAAATGGTTAGTCGATTACGATGACCTTTTCATTGGTCTTGAAGTAGGGACGGCTAGCACCAC
>MDTA01075453.1_pt1 | contig 10175 bp, 3 predicted proteins | sample 811151 | NCBI WGS metagenome assembly MDTA01 (sample SAMN05326648, study PRJNA326480) | marine metagenome | isolation source: seawater | place: Indian Ocean: South | collected 2010 | reverse complement strand
GGCTCGAAGCTCGCCGAGGAAACCCCCTCGGCTCGGTTTCGGCGGCGGTGCCGCGCCGCCGGGGTCGCCGCCCGCGACTCCCGAGATATCCACGCGCGCAATATCCCCCGCGGACGACATGTCCATCGCCTCTTCCTCGTCGTCAGCCGACCTCGCGGCGGATCAGTCCTCGACCCGGGCTGGCGATATCTGGCGCGATGAGCGGTACGCGGCGGCTCGCGCGGGTTCCATCGAGCTCACACTCCGCGCGTGGTACCTCGCCTTCGCGTTCATCCCGGTGTTCGTGTGGACGGTTCCGCTGCTCGTCCTCTCCGAGAGCGCCGCGTACGTGCGACTCTCGCTCCTCTTTTCCCGCGCGATGTTCGCGGCGAGCGAGGACGCAGCCGCCGAGTGCCGAGCCGGCATGCGACGCCGCGCTTGGAAGGCGCTCCACATCTCCGTATCCATGTGCGGCGCCGCTCTGGTCAAGTGGGCACAGTGGGCCTCAGTCCGCAGGGACATATTCCCCGAGGACTTCTGCGAGGTTCTCAGCGCGCTGCACGACGATGCGCCGCGTCATTCAAAACGGCAGACTGCGAGATTGGTTCGGAAGGAGCTCGGCGCACCCATCGAGGCTGTGTTTTCGCATTTTCCGGACGAGCCGGTCGCGTCGGGTTCGATCGCACAGGTGTACAGGTGCGTGTTGCGGCCGGAGGTGGCGCGTGCGTGCGCGAGTCACGACCCCGAGCTGGCGCGAAGACTCAGAAACCAGTCAAAGGACCTGACAATGGCGGGCGCTCAGGCGCACGGACTGGCGCGGGCTGGCGGCTCCTCTTCGCGTCGTCCGGCCGGGCTCTTGACGAGATGGTTCGGGTTCGGGGGGTCTGAAAGGGAACGCGGGGAGAACGTGGACGCGCTCGCGCCGGCGGCCGGCCGCCCCGAGGATGAACCATGCGTCGTGGCGGTGAAGGTTCGGCACCCAGAGGTTGACCGGCAGATATTCTTGGACTTCCAGATTCTCAAGCGCGCAGTTCGGCTCGTCTCGCACGTGCCGGCGCTGCGGGATCTGAACCTAGAGGAGACTCTCGGGCAGTTCTCGCACACGATGACCGCGCAGACGGACCTTCGCACCGAGGCGAGGAACCTGCGCAGGTTTGGGCGTAACTTTTCCAGAGAGCGTTGCATCAACGCGCCTTGGCCGCTTCCTGGCCTCGTTACCGAGGGTCTGTTATGCGAGACTTTCGAGAAGGGAGAGTCGGTCTCGAGTGTCATCCGTCGCGAATGCGAGCACAATGACACGCTGTGCTCTTACGGCGTGGACTGTTACTTCAAGATGCTGCTTCGCGACAACTTCCTCCACTCGGACCTGCACCCGGGGAACATTCTGTACCAGGATCACGTGCTCAGAACGGTGCCGAAGATCGAGTCCGAGGTGCGACTGGTGCTCCTCGATTTTGGTATCGCCGACGAGCTCCCCGTGGACGTTCGCAACGAGTTCCTCACTTTTCTGTTCTGCCTCGTGCACAAAGACGGAATCGCAGCCGCCAACGCCATCCTCCGCTGGTCGTCAGCGCAGACATGTGTGGGCGCCGCCGCAGACGCCCTGCGCGCTGACATGACAGCGCTGGTGGACTCCATGTGCGACCTCAGGACCATGCGCGTTGACATCGACGCGGTGCTCAAGGCTGTGATGGTTCTGCTCAGACAGCACAAGGTGGCAATCGACCCGGTGTACGCCACGCTAGTAGTATCCTTGTGCGTTTGTGTGGGATTCGCCAACTCCTTGGACAAGGACCTGAACCTGTTTGAGGTGGCAGTGTCGGCGTTTGTTAGCTACGCGACGGTGGGCGAGGTGGTTTCCGGGAAGTTATACACCTGACATAGACGATAGACTATGAATCTTACGTGGAAAACGATCTCTCTGACCTGCCCCGACCTGCCCCATTCCCCCCATTGTTGATGCCACTCCCGTGCGACACCTCCGATAAGAAAGAGAATTTCTGCGGGCTTGCCGTTGACTTCTTAAAATCCAGTATCCCGTAAACGTCCGATCAGTCCGCGTCCCTCCGAGGTCCGAGGCTGACCCAAGCTACCGTGGGCTTGGGTCAGGTCAAGGATCGCGTTAAATCTCGAGAGGAGGCCATCAGCACGTCGGCCAAGAAGACTTACCGATCACATGTCGGTCCCTCGGGGTCCATCGTTGGCCGTGACGGGTGTGTCACCCCGGAAGGGGAAGGACCGCGACGGGGTAGGGAAGGGGACCGATGTGAGCTATCATCGCAGAAACACGACACCCGATACGGTGCTGGATCCACCCCGAGCCTCGGCTGGCCTCGAGGATGCCCCCGAGGATCCTATCGTGGAAGCCGCGGAGGAATCCGAGGAAGAGGATGAGGGGTACCAGGGCAGTGAGCACTCGTCGACGTCTCGTTTCGCCACCTCCGAGATCGCGGCCGTGCTGGTACCGGATCCAATCATCCCTGGGCTCGTGCGTGTGGACGTGCCGGGACTCAGGGTGGAAGGTCCGTGCCACCGCTCCTGCTGCGGGGGACCGAGGGAGTGGCTGGCGAAACAAGTACCCACTCCGCACGTCCTGCCGCCGCTCTTCCCCGGGGCAGACCCGACGGTGATTTTCGGGGTGGCGACCGAGGAGGCAAATCGAACGACAGGTCTAGAACCGTGGACCGGGAAGCTCTGCGTGAGGTTCGGGGGCGTGCAGAACAACGGTGTGAAGGCAGCGATGAAGACGGCAGGATTCCGGGTCGCGTCGAGCACAAAGGGCGAGAAGCTCACGTTCGACTTCAACGTCGCCTGGAACGGTTGTTTGAAGGATGAGGATTACAAACGCGCAGACAGATACCAGCGGATCAATCACTTTCCCGCCACCTGGGAGCTGGGCAGGAAGGACAGGCTGGGGCGGAACCTGATCAAGGCGCGGCGTCGCGGGCCAGAGTTTTTTGACATTCAACCAAAATCGTTCCTGCTCCCCGCAGACAAGGACGACTGGCGATTGGAGTGCACTTACAATCCGGACGGTATGTACATCCTCAAGCCCCCCGCATCTTCGAGGGGCAGGGGAATCAGGATGTACAAGGGGCCCAAGGACATCAAGCCCGAGAAGAATGTCCTCATTCAGCGTTACATTCGCGACCCTCACCTCATCAATGGGTACAAGTACGACGTACGAGTCTACGTGGCATTGACGAGTTTGGACCCGCTACGGGTGTACGTGTACAAGGAAGGGCTCGTTAGGCTTGCCACAGAAAAGTACACTGAAGACGGTGAGGATCTTAAGAGGCGGTGCATGCATCTGACCAATTACACAATTAATTCAAAACGCGAAGGGTTCACCATGGGCGAAAGCGCGACGGAGGACAACGTCGGGTTCAAGTGGAGCCTCTCCGCATTGCGACGACATTTCGAAGAGCAAGGGCTTGACTACGGCAATGTCTGGTCGCAGATCAAGGCTATCGTGACGAAAACGATGATGGCAGTGGAGGGTCCGATGAACACCAAGTTCAAGATGCTGGTGCAACACCGCCGAACATGCTTCGAGGTGTTTGGGTTTGACATCATGTTGGACTCGAAGCTTCGGGCATGGCTTATCGAGGTCAACACCGGACCGTCTTTGTCCGCGCCAAGTAAGATGGACCTGCATATCAAGCACAAAATGGTGGCAAACTTGTTCAACCTTGTGGGTATCGTGCCGTATGACCGTGCGCATTTTGCCGAGGCGGAGAAGCGCCGGCGGATGGAGCGCATCACGGGCGTGTCCTCTTCAGGTCGCGGCACCACCAAGAAGACAGTTGCGTCGCGGCGCGACTTCAAGTCATTGGGTAGCCTGAACTTTCACGACGTTCCGGTCGATAAGCTTCCAGAGGTGATCGTGGAATCTGAGGCTGAGTTAGCGCGCGCGGGAGAGTTTGACCGGTGTTTCCCGTCCTCCGATCCTGGGGAGAATGATACCTACCTGGAAAACTTTGAGTTTCCTCGGTTTGAAAATGCGCTGCTGTGCAGGTGGGAGCGTCACAAACACGCGCTGAGGAATCCAAAATTGTACCAAGATGACTCGCGTCCGAACACGGCATCTTCAGCATCAAGGTCAGCGCAATCGCGTGGATCAACCCCAGCGGCAGGTGCGACCAGGAGGCTCAGCTCTACCGCGACCTGGAAAAGGGTGTCGACGGGAAGCAGGATTGCATCCGCGGCACCTTTGACAATCATCTCGGCTGAGCCGTTCAGGGCAGGTCAGGTGCTGCCACGATCCGCTTCAATGGTCGATAAGCTCACCGCATCGCTGAGGCGGCTGAGCAGAGTCAGCGGGAAGAAGCCTGCTGTGAGTGTGGCTCCTGGGCTTGATCTGACAGGTGTTGGGGTTGGTGTAGGCTCGCGTGATGAATCTGGCGTGAAGAGCAGTGGGCACGTATCTCGTTGACTTATGTACACGTACTGATGATAATATACCTATAGCATAAAGTATGTATGCGCCACTGTGATTTCTAGGCTCTCGCGGGGTTGCGACGCCGAACACTCCGCGTCCTCCTAGTTGATTCGTCAACATCAGGCTCTGCCCCTCCCTCCTCGGAGGCAGTGTTCTGGCTGAAGTGCGCCTGTCGAATCACCTCCGACTGTCGGCCATTATCGTGAGTATCCGAATGTCCTTGCGTCCTCATAAAGACCGTCCTGTAACGGTTCTCCACCACGAACGTTGTGAGAAGGGAAACAAGCGTGTACATGAGCAAAGGGAGAAGTATCATCTCAGTTTGCGTTTTGTTCTCGAACCAGCCAAAACTGAAACCAATCTTCTCGAGGAGAATTGAGGCTTTCACCCCTTTAATCCTTGAGAATAACCCTTCCACAGCCATTCGCCTGGTTACTTCGAAGGAGACGACATTCATGGCCGCAAATGTCATGATGAACGAACGCATGAGCAGGTGCATACCAATAGCCTGGATCACGGCCAAGAGAAGTGGAATCTCCATCACAGACAAGTTGAACCCGCCTTCGCTAACGACCTGGGAGTTTAGGAGATCGAAGAAATTTGTTACGCTGTTGGCCATTAACACCATACGTAAGCCAATGATAAATTGAGTGCGGTACTGTACGTATGTTCTTTTGTGTGTCAACATGATGTATGTCTGCAGCAAGTTGACAAAGAAGTAGAACAAGGAGGTAAACCACATCGACTGGGAAGCGGACCTCACGCGAATGTAGTATAACGACGAGGTGACCAGGGACACCCCGCACTTCAGTAAATCCACGGTGAGCATCTGCGAGCGGTGCCAATACTCAAATCGTGCCTCCATCACTGGGTCACGAAATTCCATGAGTGGCGCCCATACCATCGAGCCCTTCCAAAACTTTTTGAACACATCTGTTATCTGGGACCCAAACCTAAACGTCTCGTCGATATCCGATGTCCTTCGCATTCCATTCGATCGTACATTCATCGATGGACGCTGGCCAACTTCTTGCGGGTGCAATCGTCCTCGCGAGGTTCTTCTGGCTCTCTGGTTCTCGATAGCAAACATCAGCCGAGAGTGCCTCTTCTTGACGAGCAGGAAGAGCGCCGGCATCACCACCACGAAGCTGAAGTCGAGGATGAAGCCGCGCTTCGTGAAGGAGAAGTCCAGCTCAAGTTCGAGTTCTGCCCGCCGCACAGCCGACAACTTGGATGACGGCCAACAGATCGCCATCGGCGCGCACCTCCAGTCCTCCTTGTCGAGGACAAACTCCTTCAGGGCCAGTCCCAATCGCAGTAAGGTGAACAACGCCAGCTGGAAGACCAGGCTGAGCAGAGTGTTGACCTGCCACCCCACCGTGCCCCACAACCCCCAAAACAACCGCGCGATCACGAACCACGACTTCGACACATTCCACGTGCCGCTGTGCACGTACCCAGCCATGATGAATGTAAACGTCAGCAGACGAACGGCAACCACGACGGCTTCGCGATGTACCTCGTACCACCCCCGCCTCGCGCGCATCACCCACACGTGCGCGACCAAGGTCGCGGTCTTCAGGGCGTTGGCCCACACGAGCGAGACATCGGCGGTCAGCCCCGACCCGGGCTGCGCTGACCACGGCGCAAACAGGAAGATCATCGCCACGACCTGCAGCACGAAGCTCATCAGGGTGCAAAGCTTGTCGGTTGCGATTAAGATTCTCCTCTCCCACGAGTCGAAGCGGCCACCGTCGTCTCCCCGCGACGGAGTGCCGCGAACCGGTCCGCGCGAGTTCATGTCCGTTCCACGCGACGCGATGCACGCGAACATGAGCGCGGTGACGCCCCCCTCGTGCCCCCCTGTTCCTTTCTGTCACTGGAGCGGACCGAAAACTGGAGCGGACCGAAAAAGCAGAAAGACGGGACCGAAAAAACTCGAGCTTTTTAAGGGTTTTACGGGTTAAGAGTAACTCGTAGTAGCCGGATGCCTTTTTCACCAAGAAAAAGAGGGGGTTTTCTCCCGAGTCCCGCTCGTCCCTGATCCGTTTCCCCGCCTTTTTGAAGCCTCCCGAACCAGACGTTTGCCGCGTTGGCGGCTCTCTCCATTCGCGGTCGGCGCCGCGCACTCGGTCGCGACAAAGTGGGCGAAAGTATCGCGCGCGAGGGATGTCCTCCGACGAGCGCATCGCTTGTGAATCCCCCGAGAGCTGGTCTCGGTGCTCTCCGGAGGAGGGATGCGCGGCCAGCGCGAGCCCCCGCGCCGAGCAGGCTCCGGAGCTCAGCCACCTTCCGTTCGACGTCGCCGCGCGGGTCTTGGCAACGTTGCCGCCGCACACGCGCGCCAGGTGCGCCTCAGTGTGCAGGTCCTGGCGCAATATGATTCGGGAGCTCCCGCCCGAGCAGCTCTGGCGCGAACTCGACTTCGTTCGGGGCGCGGACGAGACGTTCAAGGTGCGCAGAGTCCCTGTCCTGCCGAACCGCCGCGCTCGGGGACACGACGAGGGGCGCTTTTCAGAAACTTTCCCCGAATTCCGAAGCTGACGCGGCAATGGCCTCCCGATGCGCAGGTGAACAAGGAGAACGTGACCGCCGCCGTGGGCGCGGCGAGGGGTAAGATGAGGGTCCTGAAGGTTCCCGGAGAGGCGGGAATCTCCCGCTCCGCGCTCGTCTCCCTCGTCAGGGACAACCGCGAGAGTCTGAAGGAGCTCCACGCTTTCTGCTCGGCCGACGGGGAGCGGGGATACTGGACCCCGAAGCAGGTGCACGCGGCGATGTCGGCGGCGGGACCCAGGTTTCGAAGGCTCGCCGTGGATGTCAAATCTAGGGGCGTGTGTCTCGCCCTCATCCAGCAGCTGGCGTGCCCTGTGGTGCGCGTGCGTCGCCTGGACGTTCGAGCCGCCCAGCTCGGCGCGGTTGAAAAGGTGCAGCTGTTTGAAGCAATCGCTCGCATGCGGAGCAAGGCTGCCGCGCTCGTCAGGTCCGGCTCGGCACTCTCGTTGACGGACATGGCGAAACAGTTCGGGGCGGAAGGGGGCTTCAAGGGCCTCGGCGGCGGGCAAGAGGGCGAGGAAGACACCCTCCGCCGCCTCGTGCTCGCGTCGTGCGGCCTCGACGGGGACGACGCCGCAGCGCTCGCGGACGCCATCGCGGCGGGTGACGGCGGGGACCCGGGGGACACACCGCGCGGACCCGCGACCGCGCTCGGGCGGCTCAGGCCTGGCGGGAAGGGCGTCGACGATGAGCGGGGCGTCGATGATGAGTGTCGCGCGCCGCCGCTCGACCTCGACCTCGGGGATAATCCGTCGCTGGGATGCGAGGGCGCTCGGTCCATCGCCGCGCTCGTGGCGGAGGGATCGATCGGTACGTTGAGCCTGGAGAACTGCGGGGTGGGAGAACCGAGAGCGACGGCGATTGCTGAGGCGTTAGCGTCGCCGGGGTGCGTCCTGCGCTCGCTGAACATCGGACGTAACTTTGTGGGTGCGGAGGGTGCGAGCGCAATCGCGGCGGGACTCGCGAGGGGCGCGAGGGCGAGAGCCGCGTTGGGACTCCACGCGACTCTCACGGAGCTAAAGCTCGGAAACAACGCGATTGGATGCGAGGGTATGGGCGCACTTGCGTCGGCGGCGGCTCATTCCGGGGCGTTCGCCGTCCTGGAGCGCCTGGAGGTTCCCATGAACGGGATCGGCCCGGACGGCGCTGCGGCGATGGCGAGGTCGATCCTCGTCTCCGGCGTCGGCGGGGATGACGACGAGGAGCCTCACTCACCGTCCGCGGTGAGAGGCGCGCCCGTACTGCGCGAACTGTTCATGCACGGAAACCCCCTCGGCGCGGTGGGCGCCGCGGCCATCGCGGACGCGTGCGCGTCGGCTGGGCCGGTTGACGGCGCGAGACCGAGCCTTGAGGTTCTGAGCCTGAGCGCGACGCGACTGGGCGTATCGGGGGCATCCGCGTTGGCGACGGCGATGATCGTCCCGGGAGGACCCCTCTCGCGCGTCTGCCACCTCGACCTATCCGCAAACGACATCGGCGAGTCCGGCGCGGGGTTCCGACGGCGGATGACGCCGGCGGCGGATGACGGCGACGGCGACGCGCGCAAGCCCGACAACCGCCTCGTCGGCGCCCCTCCGTCGGACCTCCTCCATCCCACCGACGCGTCGCCCGCCACGGTCGCGGAGACATCGAGCCTGATTGCGCTTACCTCGAACCTCGCATCCGCGCCGTCCCTGCGACGCCTCGACCTCGGATACAACAACCTCGGCGACGCGGGCGCGGGAGCGATTGCGTCGGCGTTTCCCCTCGGGCTGGGCGCCTCCGTCGCCGAGCTGGACCTCCAGAGAAACTCCATCGGGGACGAGGGAGCCGCGGCGCTGGCGAGGGCGCTCGAGGAGTGCATCGAAAGCGTGATGGTGCGGAGTTTGGACCTTCGATCGAACGCGATCGGCGACGCTGGGATGGAAGCGCTTCGCGCTCACGTCGCGGCTGGCACGGCGAGGCTGAACTTCATGCCCGCCAGATGGACCGTGCCGGGACCGGCGACGCCGGACGAGGCGGTCGCGGACGTCGCGGTCACCGTCTGAACGTTGATCGACGGCCGTGTCGCTAGACTTAATCTCACGATGCAAGCAAATTAGTCTAAGATCTATCCATGACCACAATCCATGAGCCGCCCGCCCACAGCAGAGCTGTGCCAAACAAGTCTTGCTCACACTATTCATGCCGGCGGCTGCGGCAGCTGTGACCGTCGCGCCGCCGCGCGGCGAGCGACGCGTCGACGCCGGCGGTCGCGCGTCCGAGGCTCAGCTCCTCGCGAGGGGTGGCATGCCCAGGTGGCCCGTGTGCACGTGGCGGCCGCACGCGCGTCTGCCGGAAGGGGTGGGCATCCCTGTCGGCGCATTCGTAACCTCTCGGCCGGAGGCAGTGCAGAGGGTGCGGCAGGCCCTGATGGACACGGGGCGGCTCAAGGCGAATGGAGTGACGCGTTTCGACGCGCACGTGTGGGAGGCTCTGTGCGCGACGGGGTACGTCGACGGCGAATCCCTGCGCGAGGATCGCTCCGCCGTCGAGTGGGCTGTGCACGTGTTCGGCATTCCCGAGGGTCAGCGCGAGGTGAACGACGTGGAGGAGCTCCTCGCATCCGGGGACGTGCGATACGTCCCTGGCGTCCGTATCGGCTCACCCGCGTGCTACGTCGACGCGAGGACCGGACGCGACCACCCCGGGTCGGCACTCGGGTCGTGGTCGCCGCTCATCGCGGAACCCGAGCTCGAGCGCACCAGGCGAGATCGCGCAGAGGCGGAGCGCGCGTCGCGCGCACCCCGCGGCCCATCGCCCCCGCGATGGCGACCCGAGGCGCACGCCGCGCTCGCCGCCGCGGTGGACGGAGGATGCGACGACGGGGATGGCGGCGACGACGGGAACGGCGACGAGCCGTCGTCGGATGGGTTCACGTTCTCGGAGCTGTTCGCGGGGGTGGGCGGGTTCGGCGTCGCCCTGCGAAGCCTCGGCGGAACGCCCGTGTTCGCTTCGGAGCTGTGCGGACACGCGCGGAGGACCTACCTGGCACACCACGGCGGGTCGTGGGGCGACGACGGCTCGACCGACGCTCGAACGCCGCTCGTCTGCTGCGGCGATATCACGGACGTGTGCGAGACGTTGATGCCGCCGCACGACGTGCTCACGGGCGGGTTCCCGTGCCAGTCCTTCAGCCGCCGCGGCGACCGGCTCGGCCTCGGCGACCCGCGGGGGCAGCTGT
>MDTA01228336.1_pt1 | contig 10176 bp, 10 predicted proteins | sample 811151 | NCBI WGS metagenome assembly MDTA01 (sample SAMN05326648, study PRJNA326480) | marine metagenome | isolation source: seawater | place: Indian Ocean: South | collected 2010 | reverse complement strand
CTATTATTTCTAGATACTTAGAATACACTCAAGGCTGAGTAGCAAAGTGGTTATGCAGCGGATTGCAAATCCGTCTACGCCGGTTCGATTCCGACCTCAGCCTCACACAACTACTATGATTAAAATAAAAGTAGGAAACCTAGAAGAAGCCATACACGAGACTTGTTCTATTTTAGAATCTTATTGCACAGACAAGAATGTCATAAACCTATGCTTAACTGGGGGAAATTTTGGCGAGGGTGTTTCTAGGAAATTAGATTTTCTAATTGATATCAACAAGAAATTCAACTTTCTACTTAGCGATGAGAGGTTTGTGAATTTCACTCATAAAGACTCTAATCAAAGAATACTGAAAGCGAATTTAAAAAAAAATCTATCTTTTTCTGATTCAAGTTTTTTCCCTTTTAAGACTGATAAAGATTATTCCGCATGCTTTGAAAGACTTCGGTCAGATTTAATTGTAGCTAATATCTCGAAACCTGATTTTTTGCTATTAAGTCTTGGAGAGGATGGTCACTTAGCTGGACATTTTCATAACTCTATATTGGACCAGAGCAAAATTTTCTGCTTCACAGATCATGCTCCAAAATTGCCCCGAAAAAGAGTTAGTTTTAGTATGAAGTGGCTATTCAAATCAGATAAAATTATTCTTGCGGCCATAGGAAAAGAAAAAAAACAGCAATTACAGAAATTTCTAGCAGGTGAAGGACTGCACTCAAATCTTATTACTCATCCTAATTTAACAGTCTTATTTTAGTCTCTATTATTATTATTATTATCTTTAGACTATAATTATTGGGGTAACTGTTAATTCACTGCATATATAATCCTTCCTTAAAGCATGGAAAATAAACCAAATAACGATAAATTAGATTCAGATAGCTCTTCTCCAGAGGTTATGGATCTTTTAGTTGGTGTTTATCAGATGGTTTTTGCAAGGATTAAGTTCTTGATTTCCTCTTTCTTTATTCTGATCGTAACTTTAATTACCTATTCTCTAGTTGTGGATGAATCGTACAGGTCCTCAACCATAATAAATCATGTTGAGAACGAACAAGGCGGCTTATCTTCTTTTAGCTCACAGTTGGGTGGACTTTCATCGCTTGCTGGCTTTGGCCTCTCATCTCAGGATTCAAAGAAAAATGTAAATATAGCCACCTTGAAATCTAGAGTCTTTTTAGAAGAATTTATTATGAACGAAAACCTCACTGACGAACTATTGGTTAGGTCGTCATACACTTCAAGTACAGCCCCAGATTGGTTTCTATACAAAACTCTAAGAAATAACATAAATATAACTGAAGATTTGAAAACCGGTCTTGTTACTCTCTCAGTTGATTGGTATGAACCTTCTATTGCAGCTGATTGGGCTAATAAATTAGTTTCATCAATTAATAACAAAATAAGGTTGCAAGATATTGAGCAGGCCAAACAAAATATTTCTTTTCTTGAAAAAGAGATTCAAAAAACTAAATTAACAGAAGTGCAAAACCTTTTGTATGACATTATGCAGAAGCAAACTGAGACTATGATGTTAGCAAATGTAAAGAAAGAGTATGCCTTTCAAGTAATCAATCCTGCCTATCCACCTGAATTAAGATTTTATCCAAAAAGAAAAATTATTGTTATTGTTGGGTCAATTCTAGGAGGTATTGGCATATTCCTTACTATCTTTCTATTTGAATTTATAAAAAGTTTTAGGAAAAAAATCACTTAATACATTAAATATGAAACTCCCAAATAAACAACATACAGATTTATCTAGTTTCCTGGAGGCTTATTTTTTAGGATTGGAAACTGCTTATAAATCTATAGACCAAAACCTTCTTGAAAAAATTGCCCATATTTTGACTGACATTATTTTGGAGAGAAAAACTATCTATACATGTGGAAATGGAGGTTCTACAGCAATCTCGGAACACTTTATAGCAGACTTTCTTAAAGGCACCTCGTCCAATACCACAATTTCTCCAATCTTACATTCTCTGTCAAGCAATGTTCCTACATTAACAGCTGTTGCAAATGATATAAGTTATGAGGAAGTGTTTTCATTCCAACTTTCGAGATATGGTAAGGAAGGTGATGCATTACTATGTGTTTCAAGCAGCGGCAATAGTCCGAACATTATCTCCGCAATTCAAGAAGCCTCTTCAATTGGTATGCATACCATCAGCTTTGTAGGTTTTGATGGTGGTGAAGCAAAAAAAATCAGTGACTATTGTATTCATATTCCTATACACAACTATGGAGTAGTCGAAGATGCTCACCATACTCTAATGCATATACTTTCTCAGTTTATAAGGATGAAGCAATTAGAAAATCCAGAAGATCTTGAGAAGATCAAATTTTAATTTCTTAAAAATGCGGGCAATTGTAACTGGCGGGACAAGAGGCATCGGAAAATCAGTAGCTGAAAATCTTCTGCTTGAAGGTTTTCAAGTTATGATAACTGGAACAAGTATTGGTAATGAAAATGACTTTACATACTTCGAAGTCGACTTTAAAAGTAAAAGTAAAACAAAAGCTTTTTTAGAAGAAGCAAAAAGTTTCCAACCCGATGTCCTGGTAAATAATGCAGGGATTAACATTATTGATGATTTTGTTGATATTGAAGAAGAGGATTTTGATGAGGTAATAAGGGTTAATTTAAAAACTCCTTTTTTAATTTCTCAGGCAGTAATACCCTCTATGAAAGAAAATAGATTTGGAAGAATAGTAAATATTGCTTCAATTTTTAGTAAGGTTTCTAAAGAAAAGCGTGCTTCCTATTCGGCAAGTAAATTTGGTTTGGATGGCCTAACTAAAGCAGTAGCATCTGAGGTTTCAGGCCATAACATTCTGGTAAATTCTGTTAGTCCTGGTGTAATTAAAACAGATTTAACTGAAGGGATTTTAGGAGAAGAAGGGATTGCCCTGATGGAAAAAAAGATTCCTCAAGGAAGGTTAGGGACAACCGAAGAAGTTGCAAAATTCGTAGTTTGGTTAGCAAGCCAGAACAATACCTATATTTCTGGTCAAAATATTCTCATTGATGGAGGGTATACCATTGTCTAACGAATTTTTTGTTGAATCTCATAAAGGACCCTATAGCGTTAAGTTTTCTACTTTTCATTCTCTCAAAGATCATTCATTGAACCCACAAGAAGATCTGATCATAATTGATAGAAATTTAACTCTTCTATATCCAAATCAATTCAAAGAATTAGAAAATTTCAGGTATTTAATGATTGAAGCTTGTGAAGAAAATAAATCTCTAGATAAATTTCCGTTTTATATAGAACAATTAGTAAAATTAAATTTTAAAAGAAATCAGAGACTAGTTTCATTTGGTGGAGGGATAACACAAGATATTACTTGTTTTATTGCTTCAACTATTATGAGAGGAGTTGAATGGGAGTTCCATCCAACTACTTTGTTAGCTCAAGCAGACTCTTGCATCGGATCAAAGTCATCAATAAATTCCGGAAATATAAAAAATATTCTCGGTACTTTTTATCCTCCAAAGAAAATCAATATCGATATAAATTTCTTATCAACTCTTGAATCAAAAGATATTCTCTCGGGAATTGGAGAGATGATAAAAGTTCATGCTATTGACGGAAAAGAAAGCATTAAGTCTTTGGCAGATAATTATGACGATCTATTTGTTAATAAGAATCTGATGGAAAAGTTTGTTAAAGATTCTTTACTCATCAAAAAAAATATAATTGAAGCTGATGAGTTTGATACTGGCATTAGGAATGTTATGAATTATGGCCATAGCTTTGGTCACGCTATTGAAACTGCAACACAATTTTATATTCCTCATGGAATCGCTGTCACTATAGGAATGGATATTGCAAACTTTGTGTCATTGAAACTAGGGCGCATATCCGAGGAAAATTTTCGTAACACAAATTCTCTCCTAAGAAAAAACTACGAACCATTCATTCAAACTAAGATATCTGTAAAAAAGTTATTTGAGGCTTTAGAAAAGGATAAAAAAAATACCTCTACCGAATTGAGATTAATTCTTCCCAGCCATTCAGGGGAGATAGAAATCACCATGCAAAAGAAGGACGGCATAATTGAAAAAACAATAGAAAGATATTTTCAAGAAATTTTTGTAGCAGGATGAAAATTTGGACAAATACATCTACTTTAGATGATTTTAATTCCGGACTGGATTTTACCGAAAATAAAAGCGAAGCATATGTTGCATTGCTCGGCAGTAAACCTATTTCTCTTTCGGAGTTTCCCAATTTAAAAGGTTTGTTTCGTGCAGGTGTGGGAAAAGATAACGTGCCTGAGCTCGAAGCCCAAGAAAGAGGGATTAAAGTGAAGTATCCTTCTGAAGAGACACAATCAATAATATTTGGCGAAACGGCAAATTTTGCAATACATCTCATATTGAAGATGATGTATAAAAATATTGGAGAAATAGGAAGCTGGACAAAATCTAAGAGAATAGAGTTGAATCAAAAAAAGGTATTATTAATAGGTCAAGGAAATATAGGCAAGTTAGTTAAAGAGAAGTTAACAGGTTTTACTCAAGTCATAACTTATGATGTTTTGAGTAATTCTCCTGAAGAGCTCAAAGGCTTTCTTCAAGAGGCTGATTGCATTTCAATTCACATACCAAATAGTAAAGAGAATGATTCTTTCATTGATAAAAAAAAATTAGCATTATTAAAAGATGGAGCTGTATTAATTAATACAGCAAGAGGGCAAATAGTTAATGAAGAAGACCTATTAAATGAGATAAAGAAAAAAAGAATTTTTGCCGCTTTTGATGTTTTTTGGGAGGAACCGTACTTTGGAAAATTAGCAGATTATCATCCTGACCAATTCTATATGACTCCCCATGTGGCAAGCACTTGTCAGGGTTTCTTAGAAGGTTGCAGAAAAGATTTAGACCTTTTGATTAAGGAAATTCATGATGAATAATTTTTCTTGTATCGGATATGGAAAAATGGGCAAGATACGCGCCGATACTGCTAAAGAGTTAGGTTTAAACTTTATATCCTTTTATGACCCTCAAGTTGATAATAATGATAAAAAAGTGCATATAGTCGAAGATATCATAAATGATGAAAGTGTTGATGGTATATTTATTTCGACTCCTAACTTCTTGAATGCCGAAATGGTTATTGAATGCTTAAAAAAAGGAAAAAATGTTTTCTGTGAAAAACCTCCAGCCCTCAATTTATCTGAACTAGAGCAGGTTAAAGCTATTCATTCCGAGACTAATTTAACTTTAATGTACGGATTTAACCACCGTTATCACGATAGCATAATACATATGAAATCTTTAATTGATTCTGGAGACTATGGCAAATTACTTTGGATGAGAGGAAGGTACGGCAAGAGCACTGAAGAAGATTTTTTTGATAGTTGGAGAGCTAATAAGAAGCTTTCAGGAGGTGGCATCGTTATCGATCAAGGTATTCATATGCTGGATTTATTTCTTTTGTTCGCAGGTGAATTTTCATCTGTTCATGCTGCTTTATCAAATAATTATTGGGGTCTTGATATAGAAGATAATGCTTTTATTACCCTTGAAAATAAAGATAAAGGAATTTCTGCTTCTCTCCACTCAACAATGACACAATGGAGACACCTTTTTTCATTAGAAGTATTTCTCGAAAGAGGGTATATGGTTTTAAATGGGTTAAAAACTAGCTCAGGGGCATACGGAGATGAAATTTTAACAATTGCAAAGAATAGAAGTGATCCGCCCGCAGCTTCTTGGGCAGAAGATATAATCACTACTTATCCAGTTGATAACTCTTGGAAAAATGAGATAGAAGAATTTTTATTAGCCATCAAAGAGGAAAGAGATCCTAAGATGGGAAATATCAATGATGCAATTAATGTTATGAGTTTAATTGATGATATATATTCTTTTAAAGATTAGATATTCTTAATTGAGGATTAAATATGAAAATAGTAGGCATGATTCCAGCAAGACTTGGAAGCACTCGTGTAATTAACAAAAATCTTAGACTTCTTGATAAAAAACCACTTGTTCAGCACATTTTAGATGCGGCTAAAGGTTCAAAGCTTTTAGATGAGATTTATCTCAATAGTGAAGGAGAGATTTTTAGAGAAATCGCACAGGATTCAGATATAAACTTTTATCACAGGCCTTCGCACTTATCTACAAATCAAGCAACAAATGATGATTTTGTCTTAGATTTTATACAATCCATTGAGTGCGACATAGTCATACAACTTCTACCTACCTCTCCATTTATATCATCAAAAGAAATAGACGCGTTTATATCTCAGATGGCAGAAAAAAAACTAGATACTTTAATTTCTGTTGCAGATGTTCAAATAGAGTGTATCTATGAAAACAATCCTATTAATTTTGTACAGAGAGCTCAAACACCGCCTTCTCAAGATCTCACTCCTATTAAATCATATGCTTGTGGAATCATGGGATGGAAAGCAGATAAATTTGTAGAAAATATGAATTCATATAAGGCGGCTTACCACGGTGGTGATGGGAAAACAGATTTTTTCACTTTAAAAGGTAATTCAACTGTAGATATAGATAATGAAGAAGATTTTGTTTTGGCCGAAGCTGTTTCAGCATCCATCAAAGGAAAACAAAAGAAACCAGAATATTATCAATCAAAATCTAATGATCTTATTGCAGACGCAGATGTAAAGAGGATTCTTAGTGGTGATGGTGTATTAAAGAATACTCAAGAGGAAGCAAACAAAGAGGTGGTTAATATCGAAGATATTATTAATTTAAACGGACAAACGAGTTCCTGGTCCCATACAGTAATAAACTCTAAATCAAATAGCGCTACCTTGATTGCTCAGTTGCCTGGAGAAGGCAATAGAAAACACTTTCATCCTGACTGGGATGAGTGGTGGTATATATTGCAAGGAGAGTGGATATGGACCATTGAAGGTAAAGATAAAATTATCAAAGAGGGACAGGTAGTATTTATCGAAAGAGGAAGGCAGCATAAAATTACTGCCTCAGGCAATAAAATGGCTATCAGATTAGCGGTTAGTAGATATGATGTGGATCACGTATACGACGAAAAAAGTTATTGATGCCTAATACAGAACCTAGATTAGATTTACGAACTGTTTATGACATTGAGATTGATTTTGCAAAATCTCATGGCTCTTTTGTTTATGATAAAAGAACTAGTGAGCAGTATCTTGATTTCTTAAACATGTTCTCTTCCCTTCCATTGGGTTACAACCATCCTATTTTTGATTCATCTTTTGAAAAAAAGATTATAAATGTTAACAAGTTAAGGATGGCAAATAACTTATTTGCCTCTTCAGAGCTTCTAGATTTTAAGAAACGTTTTAGTAAATATCTAAAGCATCCCCACCTTCATTTTACTTCGACAGGAGCACTGGCTGTTGAAGCTGGCATGAAAGCAGCTCTGTATCAAAAGAAAAACAGTGATCCTATATTTTGGGCTTTAGATAAAGCCTTTCATGGCATAAATTGTTGGGGATTTTTAACTGATACTTATGGCTCAACTAAGCCGAGAATAGATTGGTATCCAAAAAATAAATGGCAGAACTTGCACCTTGATAAAATGATTGAGGTTCTCTCAAATGATCAAGAACCAGAGAATCTTACAGGAATAGTAGTAGAGCCAATTTTATGCACGAGCGGAGATATTTATTTACCCTCTAATGACCTCATTAAATTACAAAGTCTTTGTAAAAATAAAAATATAAGCTTTATTGTTGACGAAATCCAGACTGGATTTGGCCCGTCTGGAGAGATGTGGTACTCAGATAGAATAGGTTTGGATTACGATATATTAATTTTTGGCAAAAAATCTCAAATAATGGGAATCAATGCCTCTGAATCTTACAGTGAGGCATTCCAAAGCGACTATCGAATTCTTGAAGTAACTTTTGATGGAGATCTTGTAGATTCAATAAGATCTGACTACATTCTACAGGCTTATGAACGTGATGACCTTTTAAAAAAGGCTATTAACAGAGAGACTGAAATAAAGGGCCTATTAGGTCCAATCTTAAAAAATTTTAGAGCTGTTGGTAATTTATGGGCTTTTGATTTTGACACTCCTCAAGAAAGAGATATTTTTTGTTCCGATTGCTTTAACAAGAGATTGCTTGTCAATAAAGGTGGATTGTCCTCAGTAAGAATGAGGCCAAATTTAGCAGTTACTGATAGTGAAATTGAAGATATGTATAGAATTATTAAGAGCGTAATCTAAAAAGGCTCAATGTCGACAAGTCATTACATAAATAATTTTAATTTAATTGGTAGTCTATGGACCTATGTGTCCAAAAGAAGAAAGTGGCAATTTGTGATTTGTTTTTTACTAATGGTAATAGCAGGTCTATTGGAAGTTGTGAGTCTCAGCGCAGTAATCCCCTTTATAGCTATATTAACAAATCCAGAGGAAATCTTAGAAATTGAAGTTATCGATTATTTTGCCAACTATTATGGGATTTTAGAACCTCAAGCCTTGGTGTTTCCCATCACTGCTATATTCGTTTTACTTGCTGTTATATCAGGTATTTTTAGAATATTTGTATTGTATGTAACAACTAAAATCTCATATCTTACAGGTCACGATTTATCTTCAGATGTTTATTGGAAGACCTTGCATCAACCTTATACAGCACACACAGAAAGAAGCAGCAGCGAAATCCTAAGTGCCATAACAATCAAGGTTGCAGGAGTTGTAGCCACTTTTATGACTTTTCTCACTTTAGCAAACTCTGTGATATTGTCAGGAATGATTCTCATAACATTGTTTGTTATAAATCCTATTATCTCTAGCATCGTGATCATTTCATTTTCAGTATTCTATTTAATGTCATCTTTTTTAAGTTCTAATAAGTTGATAACTAACAGTTTAGTGATTGCACAAAATCAAGATAAGGTTGTGAAGAACCTCCAGGAGGGCTTAGGAGGTATCCGTGATGTTTTACTAGATAACTCTCAAGATTATTTTACTCAAGATTTTAGAACTCATGACAAGGTGCTTAAAAATGCTCAATCAATTAATTATTTCTTAAGTCAAACTCCAAAGTTTATTATCGAAACAATTGCAATATGTTTGATAGCTATTCTGGCTTACTATTTCAGCTCAGATTCTTCAGGTGTGATCAGCTTCTTACCAACAATGGCTGCAATGGCTGTTGCTGCTCAGAGACTTTTACCCGCAGCACAACAAGGATATAACGCCTATACATCTATCGTTGGTTCACACAGCTCACTTCTGGATGTTCTGGAGCTCCTCAAACAAGACGTGTTGATTCCCCAAAAAGCAGACAATCAGTCTGCTTTTGAGTTTAAAGAAAGTATTGAATTCAAAAATATTTCCTATAATTATCCAAGTTCAGATCACAAGGTATTAGATGGTATAAACTTCAAGATTCTTAAAGGAGAGATTATAGGAATTATTGGAGAGACTGGTTCAGGTAAGAGCACTTTGATGGACTGTATTATGGGCTTATTGTATCCAACAAGTGGTGAAATTTTGGTTGATGGTAAGAAGCTGGATAAAAATAACCTCCAATCTTGGATGAAAAATATTGCTCACGTTTCCCAGACTGTTTTTTTGACTGATGCTTCCTATAAAGAAAATATAGCTTTTGGTGAAAAGAAGGACAATATTGATATCAGGAGAGTGGAAGAAGCTGCAAATTTCGCACAGATTCACGATTTTATCTCAGCTCAAGGGCTTGGCTATAATACAGAAGTCGGTGAGTTGGGAAAGAAAATTTCTGGAGGCCAGAAGCAAAGGATAGGTATTGCTAGAGCTCTATATAAATCTTGCAGTATTTTAGTTCTCGATGAGTCTACAAGCGCACTAGATAATTTAACTGAAGAGAAAATTCTAAAAGTAATTGAAGGCTTAGATCAAGATAGAACTATTTTTATGATAGCGCATAGACTCACTACCCTTAAATGTGCAAACCGTATCTTTGAATTGAAAAATGGTAGGATAGTTAAGGAATTATCCTTTCAAGAATTAATGAGCAGGGATCAGAGAAAATGAAAATTTTAGTTACAGGTTCAGAAGGGTTTATAGGCTCTCATCTAACTGAAACTCTTTTAAAGAAGGGTTATAAAGTTAGGGCTTTTGTGTTGTATAACTCCTTCAATTCCTGGGGTTGGCTAGAGGATCTTCCAGAAGAAATCAAGAAAAACCTAGAGGTTTTTAT